>Ga0209829_10000156_pt1 | contig 60409 bp, 45 predicted proteins | sample C_140205_EF_Meta_FD_187311 | JGI IMG/M metagenome (GOLD analysis project Ga0209829, IMG submission 187311) | Freshwater microbial communities from Lake Croche, Canada to study carbon cycling - C_140205_EF_MetaG (SPAdes) (version 2) | ecosystem: Environmental > Aquatic > Freshwater > Lake...
CGATTTATTACCACGTCTGGGGTGTTGAGTGATGCAAATGGCCCAGCCCAGGCCGGGGTGATGCGTTCGAACGCCTCCGCGCTGAACCGTCCGCTCACCCCGCCGGCAACTCATCGTCATCGACGGCGGAGAGATTCAACCGGCCGAAAAGGCTATAGAGAACTCGTCACCCTCATTGCCACCGTGCGATCCAAGCGCCACGGGCTCGGCCTCTCCATCAAGCGCCACATCGTCGAAAAACACGATGGGCAGTTAGGGGTCGCGAGTAACCTGGGCGCCGGTGCCACCGCCTGATTTGAACTGCCCGTGGACTTGCCGTTCCTTGGTCAACCGGCGGAGCGTTCGGTGCCTCTCCCATCAAGATGTGGCCGGCCAGAACTGAAAACCCACCCCTCGCACAGATCGCCCGTTCCGAGGGCGCGAGGTAACAAACGCCTCCTCCTTACAATCAAAAACCCGCTCTCCCTAGAGGGGAAACGGGTTCTAAAACTGGCGGGATGGACGGGACTCGAACCCGCGACCTTCTGCGTGACAGGCAGACGCTCTAACCAGCTGAGCTACCACCCCGTGATGAGGGAAAGAGGCGGAAAGTAGAATCGGAGGGAGGCAAGTCAAGTGTGGTTTTCCCCCGGGCCGCGCGGTGAGGCATTTCACCCGCCGCGGGATGCATCCGGGCAACGACTGGCAACAGGTTGGGCTTTTTCACCTTGTCGCAATCCGCCGGCGCCGCTAGCCGTGCTGCACCAAAATGCAGTGGTAGCTCAGCTGGATAGAGCAGCGGTTTTCTAAACCGCCGGTCGGGTGTTCGAGTCACCTCCACTGCGCCATACTTCACTCCGTGGTCGTTGCCCACCGAGCTTCGTATGGCAGCCCACTTTGCGGGCAGGCCGAAACCAACCGCGACGCAAACCAGGCGCCGCATTTCGAGAAATACCTCAAAGTCGGTTCAGGCCATGCTTTCGCCCGCCGTCATCTTTGGCGCTCACTCAGCACGCGGCGCCACAACTCCGCTTCGCCGGGCAAACCGTGCGCGTGTAGCTGGGCGGCGATCTCATTCAGCGTGGGTTCGGTGATCGCGTGCTTCGGGTCGTCCGGCAGATCCGGTCGCACCGCGCGGGTGAGCGCCCAGCAGGCCCACGCGCGCCACCGGCGCGGCTCGCGGCGGGGCTCGTTCATCCGGCCGGCGTAATGTTGGAAATGCACCCGGGGATTTCCCATGAAAACACCCGGCGGCGTGTGCGCGACCAGCCAGGCCATCGCCGCGTACGGCAGCGGCCAGAGGCCCAACACTGGCTCGGCGCCCCGCAAATCCGACCCCAGCGCCCGGTCCAGGCAGAGCATCGCGCGGGCGGCGAGACCGCGCTGCCACAGGGCCTGCGCGTATTCGAGGCAGTCATGGTAAAATTCCGCGCCGCGGACGTCCTCGCGGTGAACGTGCAGCGTCCGCCAGTCGAGCCCGGCGCGGGGCGCAGGCAGGTACGGACAGGGCGGCAGGACTGGGGTCATGGGCGGGGAGGGAATTTGAACCACGAAGGGTACGAAGGACACGAAGCTCAAGCCACAGAATTGATCGCGGAAGCGCGGAGAAGCGGAAATACCGGGAAACAGAAGATTGTTCCGCGCTTCCGCGCTTCCGCTCTTCCGCGCTTCCGCGCTTCCGCGATAAAATGGGCTGGGTTTTGTGAATAACCGTCCTGCGACTCTTCGCTTGGCGCGCGCGCAAGTTTCGTGGACAAAGAGCCGCGCTGAACTCACCGCCCACAGCCACCCCGCCGCCCCGCCTCGACCGGACCGTCTTTGGCCTCCCCCTCTGGCACCGCGTGCTGCTGTGGCCGCTGGTCATGCTGGTGCGGCTGTGGGGCATGACCCTGCGGTTCGAAACCTCGCCGGAGGACCTGCGAAATTACACCAAGCGCGACGTGCCGGTGGCGATGGTTCTCTGGCACAACCGGCTCTTTCTCGCGTCGGAAATCTACCGGCGCTACCGCCGGCCACGGCCGCTCTACGCCCTGATCAGCGCGAGCAAGGACGGGGCGCTGCTCGTGGCGTTTTTCTCCATGGTCGGCGGGATGCGCGCCGCGCGCGGCTCGAGCAGCCGGCTCGGGCGCGAGGCCGCCAGCGCCCTCCTCGAGGTGCAGCGCGCGGGGCATGATATCGGCATCACGCCGGACGGGCCGCGCGGCCCGTGCTACGATTTCAAGCCGGGCGCGGTCATCGTACCGCGGCGCACCGGCGCGCCCCTGCTGCTGGTCGGCGGCGAGTTCATGGCGGCTTGGCGGTTGAAAAGCTGGGACCGTTTCTACTTGCCCCTGCCCTTCTCCCGCGTGCGGATGCGCTGCGAGCTGATCGAAAACCGCGAGCTGGCGGACCGCGACACCGCGGTGGAGCGGATCAAGGCGCGTCTGCTGGAGCTGAATCCCGACCGCGACCGGCCGGCTTAAAACGCCGGGGTCAGGACGGCCCTGGCGCCGGGCTTGGCCGTGTAATCCTCACCCGTGCTCCAAACCTGGTCGTTAACCAGGAATTTAAAGACGACCGGACGCGTGGACTCGCTCAGCTTGATCGTCCACTGGGCATCGCTCGTGCATTCCATCACGACACCCTGGTCCCAGCTCAGGCCGGGACCTTCGCCGCGGAGGTAGAGGGTGTTGCCGAACCCGACGTCGATGTTGGCGGTGATGATGGTGAGAATGGACTTGGGTGCCGTCTTTTTGACGGCGCGCGCGACCGGAGCCTTGCGGACGGCCGGGGCGGATTTCCTGGCCGGGGCGGGTGTCTGGGAGGTCTTCTTGGATGATTTTTTCATGACGGTGTATGGAGCCTTGCCTGAAAATTAGGTTCCGCTCTTTCAATAGCAAATCGAGGGCCAAAGCACCGGATAGGCCAGATTTTGCCGGGCTGTAACGTGAATTGCCGCGGTTTGGGTTGCCGGTTGGACCGGGTGCAGGGTCCTCCCGCGCGGTGGCCCACCGTCGTCCAGACTATGGCGGGCTATTTTCCATCGGATCCAATGGAAAATAGGTGTTTACTCGCGCGGGGCGATTGCCCAAAACCACCCCTCCCTTACGGGGCAGTAGCTCAGTTGATAGAGCGCGTCGTTCGCAACGACGAGGTCGTGGGTTTGATCCCCATCTGCTCCACCAATTTACCGTCGGAATCCGCGGGTAAATTGCCCGCCAAAGCCTTGGCGACGGCGGGCCTCCGCTCCCCGCAGCCTCGCGGGCCCTTTCGGCCTCAATTCGCGCTGAGCAGCTTGGCGAAGACCATCTTGCCTCCCGCGGTGGGCAGAATGCTGACGATCTCGGCGCTGACGCGGCGGCCGATGTACGCGCGGGCCAAGTTTACGACCACCATCGTGCCGTCCTCGAGGAAGCCCACGGCCTGGCCCTCATCCTTGCCCGGCTTGAGGAGTTCGACCTCGACCGTCTCGCCCAGCATCAGTTCGGTCCGCAGTGACCGGGCCAGTTCGTTGAGATTGAGCCAGGGCACGCCCTGGAATTCCGCCATCTTCGCGAGATTGTAGTCCGTGGTCAGCAGCTTGGCCCGCATGCTCAGGGCGAGGAAGACGAGTTTGGCCTCGATGTCCTCCCGCTTCGCGACCTCGCTCTCCACGATGCGGATGTCGAGGCGCTTGTTGCGGCGCAGCTCGTTCAGCACGTCGAGCCCGCGGCGCCCGCGCGCCTGTTTGTGCAGGTCGGCCGAATCGGCGACGGACTGCAGCTCGTTCAGCACGAAGCGCGGGATGATCAGCGCCGCGCTGAGAAATCCGGCGTCACACACCCGGGCGATGCGGCCGTCGATCAGCACGCTCGTGTCCACCACCACCAGCGGCACATCCACGTCATGCGGCACGAAGCGCACATACGGAATCACGAGGTTGAACTCGTCCTTACCGCGCAGGGCGATGACGGTGCCGAGGTAGGTGCAGACGATAAACAGGGCGAGCTGCGACAGGTAGATGATCTGCGGCTCGCCAAACCGGAACAGCGGCGAGGTGCCGATGAAATAGGCGATCAGGGTGCCCATCCCGAGGCCGAACGTGATGGCCGACAAGCCGCGCAGCGAAAAGCCCTTGAGCAGGAAGTCCACGAGGATGACCAGCGTGCCCAGCAACAGGCCGATCACGGTCGCAAGGAGCCGGTGGGCATCCCACTCCTCAATCGCATAACACACGAGCCAGCCCGCGGCCCCGCAGAGCACAAAAAACACCGAGCGGATGACGAACATCGTCTTGTTCATGGAGCGGCGGTTTTAGCGGAAAAAATAGAACAAAGCGAGCGGCAGCAGGGTACCCACCGCCATGACCACGAAGATAATCCTCAGATCTCGGCGGGCTTTTACCTTTTCAGGGGGATCCTCGTCCATTTCAGTGCCAGCGCACCAAACCCCCCTCTGCATGACAACCCAATACTGGCTGGTGAAATCCGAACCCGAGGCCTACGCGTGGACCGACTTGGTCCGCGACGGCCGCACCGCCTGGACCGGCGTGCGCAATTATTCGGCGCGCATTCATCTCAACGCCATGCGGCGCGGCGACCGCGTTTTATTCTATGAGAGCATGACCACCAAGGCCGTCGTCGGCGTCGCCGAGGTCACCAAACCCTCGTTCCCCGACACCACCGCGGACGAACCCGGCTGGGTGGCAGTCGAGCTCAAGGCGGACGCCCCGCTCCCCCAGCCCGTCACCCTGCCCCAGCTCCGGTTGGATCCCACCCTCGCGAAGATGATCCTTTTCCGTCAGAACCGGCTGTCGGTCACACCGGTCACCAAGGCCGAGTTCGACCGCATCGTGAAGCTCGGCGGATAAAGGCGGAGAAAGCGGCCGCGATCAGCCCTGAGTAATCGGACCACGACCAGACTTTCGCGAACGAGAGTCGCTCATTGGTTTGCGGCTCACGCATGGAGGGGGCGCTGGAATTTGCCGCTGAAAGCCGATGGCTGGCCGCTGGTGGCCCCGATTTCCGACGCTCGACAGCCAGTGCTTTTGCCGTTTCCAAGGTGTCATGTCCGCCACCCTCACCATCCTCGCCCCCGGCCTGCTCGGCGGCTCCGTGGCCCGCGCCGCGCGCACGCATGGCACCGCCTCGCGCATCGTGCTCTGGGCACGGCGACCCGAGGTGCGGCTGAAGCTGCGCGAACAGCCGTGGTGTGACGCCGTGGCCGACACGCCGGAAGAGGCCGTGCGCGGGGCCAGCCTGGTCGTCATCGCCGCGCCCGTGGACTGCATTGTACCGCTCGTCCAGCAAATCGCGCCCCACCTCACCCCCGGCGCGATCGTCACCGACGTCGGCAGTGTAAAGGGCGACATTGCCCGCCTCGGTCATGCGGCGCTTGGCGAACGCGCCCATTTCGTCGGGTCCCACCCCATGGCCGGCTCGGAAAAGACCGGCTGGGAGCACGCCAGCGCCGGCCTCTTCGAGCGCCGCACGTGTTTTGTGACCCCGCTCGCGTCCAGCCACCCGGCCGCCGTCGCGGCCGTGGTGCGCTTCTGGCACGAGCTCGGCGGCGAGCCCGTCACGCTCTCACCCGACCAGCACGACGAGATTGTCGCCCACATCAGCCACCTGCCGCAGGTCCTGGCGTCGAGCCTCTGTGCGTTTCTGGCCAAAAAGGACCCGACCTGGCGCAACTATTCCGGCGGCGGGCTGCGCGACACCACCCGCATCGCTGCGAGCGACCCGCAGCTGTGGCGCACCATTCTTGAGCAAAACCGCGACGAGATTCTCCGCGCGCTCCGGCAATACCAGGACGAGCTCCAGACCCTGCACGCCGCGGTCTCCAACCGCGATTGGCTCGAGGTCATCGCGCACCTCGAGCGCGGCAAGGCCTACCGCGACCAGTTCCGCCCGCTCTCCTGAGCGCCGGCCGGCGCGGCCGCCCGCCCCGCCCGTTGGTAACGCCTCGCGCGCCCAACCCACTTCCCTCCCGCCCCATTCCCCCCGCAAAGCGTAACCCAATAGGTGACACTGGCCTTGGCGCGGATCGCGCACGGGTCGGGCCTTCCCGCGAAAAAACACCTTGGCGCTGAGGGCGGGCTCATTGACGCTGGTGGTGCCATGTCCCTGCCCGACCTGCTGCCGATCCACCCGTTCACGCATCCTGTGCGTGGCGCGGTCACGCTGCCCGGGTCGAAGAGCATCACCAACCGCGCGCTCATCCTCGCGGCCTTGGCGGACGGGCCGGTCACGCTGACCAATGCGCTGTTCAGTCGGGACACGGAAATCATGGCGGCCGCGCTCAACCAGCTCGGCATCGCGGTCACCACCGACGCCCAGGCCCGGACCATGCACATCGCCGGCTGCGGCGGTAAAATCCCGGTGGCCTCGGCCAAGCTCTTTGTCGGCAATGCCGGCACCGCCGCCCGCTTTCTGACCGCCTTCGTCTGCCTGCGGCCGGACGGTTCCTATCATTTCGACAGCGACCCCGCGATGTACCGCCGCCCGATCGGCCCGCTGCTCGACGCCCTCGCCACCCAGGGCGCGAAGGCCAGCGCCCGGAACTTCCCCTTCACGCTGCAGACGGCGGGCCTGGCCGGCGGCGTGGTGGAGATCGACGCGTCCGAGAGCTCCCAACTGCTCTCCGCCCTGCTGCTCATCGCCCCGCATGCCCGCCGCCCGCTGACGGTGAAATTACAGGGCGGGACCGTGTCCAAGCCCTTCATCGCGATGACGGAGCGCATGCTCCGGCAATTCGCCGAGCGCCCCCGGACCTACGCCATCGAGGGCGACGCCTCGGCCGCGAGCTACTTTCTCGTCCTGCCGCTCGTGACCCGCGGCCGGCTCGCGCTGTCCGGCTACTCGATCGCCACCAGCCTGCAGGGGGACGTGGCGTTTGCCCCGGTGCTCGCGCCGGCCGGCCTGGCCGTGACGGAAAGGGAGGACCACTCCGGCGCAGATGCCGCGGTCGTAACCGGGGCACCCCACCGCGGGGTGACCGCGGATTTCAACGCGTTCTCCGACACCTTCCTCACGCTCGCGGCCATCGCCCCACTGCTCGCCGGGCCGACGAAAATCACCGGCATCGCCCACACGCGCAAGCAGGAGACCGACCGCGTGGCCGGGATGGCGCGCGAGTTGCGCAAACTGGGCCAGGATGTGGTCGAGACCGAAGACTCGCTCACGATCACGCCGCGCCCGCTCCAGTCCGGCGTCGAAATCGAGACCTATCACGACCACCGTTTCGCCATGGGCTTCGGCATCCTCGGCTGCCACAATCTCCACGGCGACGGTCGGCCGTGGCTCTCCATCAAAGATCCCGCGTGCTGCGCAAAGACGTTTCCCGATTTTTTTGCGTTGCTGGAGTCCCTCCGCCAAAGATCACTCGCCCCCTGATGGCCACCACCCCCTTCATCATTGTCGCCATCGATGGCGGTGCCGCCTCCGGCAAGTCGTCCTCGTCCCGCACGCTCAGCGAGCAATTTGACCTGCTGCACGTCGACACGGGCTCGTACTACCGCGCGCTCACGGCGGAGATGCTCCGCCAGGGCGTGAAACCCGACGACCTGCCGGGCCTGCGGGCCGCGCTCGCCGGGCTGAAGCTCGGCACCCGGCTCAACGGCCGCTCGGCCGAGCTGGAGATCGGCGGACGCGTGGCCGGCGAGGAGATCCGCAGCCGCGAGGTCAATGATGCCGTGTCGCACTTCGCCGCGATTCCCGAGCTGCGGACGACCCTGCTGACGTACCAGCGCGGGCTCGCCGACGTGGCGCGTGCCCGGGGCTTTCACGGGCTGGTCATGGAAGGCCGGGACATCGGTTCGGTGATTTTCCCCGCGGCTGACTTCCGGTTTTTCCTGCATGCCGACGCAGGTGAGCGCGAACGCCGGCGGGCGGGTCAGGGGTTGCACGACCAGATCCGCGAGCGCGACCGCATCGACTCTTCCCGGAAGACCTCGCCCCTCACCTGTCCGGACGGGGCGACGTCGATCAACACCACGCACGTCACCCTCGACCAGGTCGTGCAACAGATGGCCGCCGCCATCGCCACCAAGCTCCGCCCTGCATGAACCGGTCCTACCAGCAGGTGGAAATGCGGCCGGTGTACGGGTTTTTCCATTATCTCTCGGCGGTGCTGTACGACATCGCCTTCCGCGGCGAGGTCGGCGGCCTGGAAAACCTGCCGCGCGCGGGCTCGTTCCTCCTCGCGGCCAACCACGCAAGTTACCTCGATCCGTTCCTGATCGGCGCGCAAGTCGAGCGCCAGATCGCCTTCTTCGCGCGCAAGACCCTGTGGAAGCCCGGGTTTGCCTCGTGGTGGCTCGACATGGTCGGCACCATCCCCGTGGACCGCGATGGCGGGCAGGCCTTAAGCGCGATCAAACGCGTGTTGCGCGCCCTCAAGGATGACCGCGGGCTGATTCTTTTCCCCGAGGGAACCCGCTCGCCGGATGGCAATCTGCAAAGCCCGAAGCCCGGCGTGGGCATGATCGCCTGCAGTACCCAGGTCCCCGTGGTCCCGGTGCGGATCTTCGGCTCCTACAAGGCCATGGGCAAGGGGCAGGGCCTCCGGTTCGACACGCCGATCACGATTGTCTTTGGCCAGCCGATTATCCCGGCGGAGTATGACGATCCCACCGCGGGCAAGGAGCGCTACCAAATCGCCAGCAACCGCATCATGGCCCGGATCGCCCTGCTGCAGGAGCCGCCCGCGCTGGTGATCTAGGCGGACGGGCCGCCCCGCTCACTCCAGCCCGCTCGCCTTGCGGGCGCGCTTGAGGACCACGCTGGCCACCGCGCGGGCGCGCGTCGCACCGTCGCGCAGCACGCTCTCGACGTAATCCGGATTGGCCGCGAGTTCGGCGCGCCGCGCGCGCGCGACGGTGAAATAGCCCCAATAATGTTCGAACAGCGCCTTCTTCAGGTCGCCATAGCCCAGGCCGCCGGCGCGCAGCCGGTTTTCATAGTCGAGGGCGACTGCGGCGGGCGCCACCAGGCGCAGCAGCTGGATGGCGAGGTTCTTGTCGGCGTCGGGCTTCGGCTCCGCGGGTGTGCGGCTGTCCATCTTGATGCCCATGATTTTTTTCCGGAGCACCGCCTCGTCGCCGAAGATCTCGATCGTGTTGCCGTAGCTCTTGCTCATTTTCTGGCCGTCAAGGCCGGGCACCACCGCCACCTCGTCGCGAATCACGGGCTCGGGTACGACCAGCGTCTCGCCGTAGGCCTCGTTGAACTTGATGGCCATGTCGCGCGTCATCTCGACGTGCTGCTTCTGGTCGCGGCCGACCGGAACGCGCTGGGTGTCGTACAGCAGGATGTCCGCGGCCATGAGCACCGGGTAGGCAAAGAGGCCGAAGTTGGCGGGGATGCCCTTCGCGGTCTTGTCCTTAAAACTGTGGGCGCGCTCCAGCAGGCCCATCGGCGTGAGCGAGCCGATCATCCAGGTGAGTTCGCAGACCTCGGGCACGTCGCTCTGCCGCCAGAAAACGCTCGTTTGCGGGTCCAGGCCGCAGGCCAGCCAGTCGAGCGCGATGCCCCGCGTGTGGGTCCGACGCTCCGCCGGATTGGTCACCGTGGTCATCGAGTGGTAGTCGGCGATGAAATAGTAGCAGTCGCCCTGCGCCTGAGCCTCGATGGCGGGGCGCATGGCGCCAAAGTAATTGCCAATGTGGAGGGAGCCGGAGGGCGTGATGCCGGTGAGGGTGCGCATGAGAGAGATGAGCTTCGCGGAAGGCGCCGTCCGGCGTCAATCCCGGCGCGGCAGCGTGGACAGTTGCTGGCGGCTGTGCGCGATGGTCGCGGCCGGCAGGTAGCCGCCGAAGGCCGTGAGCGGCATCACCAGGGACCGCGGGCCGAGCAGGGTGCCGGGCTGGAGCACGGCGTTGCACCCCACCTCGGACCGGTCCCCCACGATCGCGCCGAATTTTCTCAGGCCGGTGTCAACCACCACCCCGCCAGGCAGGTGCACACTGACGTTTTTTTGGTCGAGCCGGACATTGGAGCAGATCACGCCCGCGCCAAAATGCGCGCCGTTACCCAGGATCGAGTCGCCCACATAGTTGAAATGCGGCGTCTGCACCCGGTTCATGAGCAGGCAGTTCTTGAACTCGCAGGCGTTGCCGAGGACGCAGCTCTCGCCGACGATGACATTGCCCCGGATGAACGCCCCCGGCCGGATCTCGGTGTTCGCGCCGATCCACGCCGGGCCGATGATCGTGGCCGTGTGCGGCAGGATGACCGACGGGTGCAGGTAGACAAATCCTTCCACGTGCACGCCGGGCGGCAGCTGCAACATCGGCTGGTCGAATTGGTGGGCCGCCAGCGCGGGCGCGATGCCCTTCAACCAGTCCCACGGCGCGGCATCAGCGGGAAAAGCCGCGGCAAAAGGCGCCAACGAGGCAGGCAGGGCGAAGAAATCGGAGGCTTTCACGTGGCAAAGTAAGGGCGGTCTGCCGGCCCGTCGCAACGCGCGAATCAGACCTCCCTCCCCGCGCGAACGGGCCGGGGGCTGACACCTGCCCGAATACCCCGTTGACGGTCTAGGCGTACCGGCATTGGCTGCATGCAACCCGTCACCCGATTGCGTGTCACTATGGCCAGCCGCCCGGGGCCTCTCTGATCGGCGGCTCCGCCCCAGCATCCTCCCCACTATGAAAACAAGCCTCCCCCTCCTCGGCGCCGCCCTCGGGCTCGCCTTGCTCATCACCGGCTGTGAAACCGACAACTCGGCCGCCCGCATCCAGGAAAAATCCGCCGTCTATGCCACCCTGAAGCCGTGGCAGAAGAAGTACATTGATACCGGCGTCGTGGCGGTGAACTTCACCCCGGACATGGTTTACATGGCGGTCGGCAATCCCTCGACCAAGCAGCCCACCGGCGACGGTGAAGTGTGGATCTACAAGAACTACTATCCCACGATCGCCGCCACCAAGGTGAAATACAAGCTGAGCGCCGAGAACCAGCTGGGCGCCGGCAGGATCATCGGTGGTGTCCTCATGGAATCCAACGGCACTGGCGGCTCGCGGGTCGCGGGTTCAGCCCAAGGCGGCGCCGGTCAAAGCATCAGCACCACGGGCGGCCCCCAAGGCGGCTCGATGGAACCGGCCGACCTGCAGGCCTACACGCTCACCATCACCTTTGCCAACGGCACCGTGAGCAAGATGGCGCTGGATCCAAACTAAGTCCCTTCCACCGCTTTAAAACGCAAAAGACCCCCGGTTCAGCACCGGGGGTCTTTTGGTAAATAGAGTGGGCGAAGAGACTCGAACAGTAAGGGTCAAGTTTGCAACCGGCTGTCGTTCCGAAAACGGGCGCAAGTGAACTGGAAGGCGACCGAGGGACGGGCGGACTCCATTCCTTCCCGGAATTTTAAATTTTCTGGGTTTGCTCAGCCGAAAACGCCATCGCGCTGTGGGTTCTTTAGTATCTGCCGTATTGCGCGACAAGTTCGGGCAGCATGGCGATGCGGCTGAAGGGAGCATCGGTGGGGACCTGGTCGCCCGCGGCCATGAGGAGTCGGGGCGAGGCCAGCCGGGTGTCCAGCCACCGCCGGACACAGTCGATAAAAGCCTGATCACTGCCGGTAGGGCCGAACACAGTGGCCGGGATGCCGCCGGAAAGGATCAGGTCCGGGCCCGCCGCCGCGCGCATTTCGGCTGGCGACATGGAAAACATCGGCTTGGGTGTCACCGCATCGGCGCAGTCCACGCCGCACTCCGCCAGCCAGGTCAAGACGCCGCGGCTCTCGCCATCGACGTGGACGGCGAGGTACTTCCCCGCCTGGTGCAGCCGGCGCGCCACTTCCGTGTAGTACTCGCGCACATAGGTGTCGAAGAATTCCTTCGTCTGCACGTTGCTGTCGTAATTGTCGCTGATGATCAGGGTCTCAAACGGACCGCTGAGGATGGCATCGAGGATGCGCAGGTTGCCCGCGTTCACGGCCCGGATGAAGCGCCCGACCTTCTCCGGCTCGTCGAGCGCGGTGTAGACGGCCTGCTCCACTCCCATGTAGCGGGCCATCAGGTACCCCGACCCTGAGTAGGGCAGCTGCGCGTAGGGAAACGCCAGGTCGCCCAGGCTGTTTTGCCACGCCCGATAGTAGTCCCACTTCGGCTCACACACGAGCCGCTCCATCCAATGTTCCACGATCGGAAAATCATCCGCAGACTCGAGCAGGTATTTGCGAATACCGTAGGAGTAAGTGTCCGGGTTGAACACCCGCTCCTCGTGAATCGAACCCAGCGGGGTGGTAATCCGCGTGGAGAACACGCCGCCACTGGTGCTGGTCTCCAGCCTGACGTCCGGATCGGCGGAACGGAGGCGGTAGAATCCGCCCATCTCACAGTACGCAACCGCACCGACCTGCTTGTGCAGCTCAACCAAGCCTTCCTCCACCGCAGTAAACCCGGAGAGATTGAAAGGGACGTTCCGGTTTTTCTTATACCAGTGGGACAAGTCGAGAATCAGTGGCACCTGGTCAGGCTGCTCCCGCCGGTACACCGCCCGGACGCGCTCGTTAGGTTTCATGGTGACGTCCTGGGTTGACGGGGTTGCCTCCCGAAAACCGGTTCATTCGAGCTTGATCGTTTGCCTCGGGTTTGCGTGAGGCCGGAGTTGTACAACCGGGCCACCGGCCAAGGAAAGCCCAAGGCATTGGCCTACTTTTGGGTCCAACCCCGGCGGAGACTCGCGCTGGCACCCTCTCGCCGCGAGCAGGACTCCCGCCTCACCCACCGGGCCTGCGCTCGGAGACTCCGCTCGATCCCACGACGGGCCGGCGGCGGCCCCACGGCGAACGCCCGGTCATGCGTTTGAACACGCGGTAGAATTGGGGATAGCTGCCAAATCCCGCCTCGAGCGCAGCGTCCAACATGGTGCGCCGCTGGCCGGTGCCGTAAATCACCAGGAACCGCTCCAAGCGCTGCCGGTTGCGGAAGTCCGTCAGCGCGATGCCGGTCTGCTGCTTGAACAGCCGGCTGAGGCGGTGCGAACTCAGGCCGGCGCGCGCCGCCAGCTCGTTCAGGTTCAGGTGGGTGTGATCACCCCGGATGAGCCGGGCGGCCTTTTCCACGGCCGGATGAACATCGTGCACCGGCACATCCTCGGACTGCAGGAACCGCTGCCAGGTGCCGAGGAACGCATAGGCCAGCCCGGCGTTGAACAGCCCCGGCTGGTCCGCGGTGGCGACAATATCCGCAAACATCCGTTCGAACCGCCCCAGGGCGGGCTCCGGCAGGCGGCGGCAAAACTGGCCCGGCGGATTTTTTTGCCGGAGCACCCGCGCACCGGGATCGGTGGCGCTGCGCTGCAGCGCCGTCGGCCGCATCACGCCGATCCACATTTCGAAGTCCACGGACTGTTCGACGAGCACGTGCTCCTGAGCGGGAAACAGCCATAGCAGGTCGCCCCGGCGGATTTCGTATTTGCGATTTTCCAGCAGGTAGAGGCCGCGGCCGGACGTGACCAGGTTGAACTCGAGCTCAGCGTGGTGGTGCATGGAGTTCGCCGGACCCTGGTTCCGATAGTGCCAGAGGTGCCCGTCGAGGGCTTGGGGAAATTTCAGAGTTTCGCGCATGGCGACAAGAAATGAAAACAAGTGAGAGACAAAATGAGAAGAAGGATCTGCCGTTCCTGCTAAGCTGGCCGGATGATCACCATCACGCGGGAGCAACGCGATCTTTACCAAAAGGAAGGCTACATGATTCTGCCGGGCGTCATCCCGCCCGGGCTGCTCGAGATGCTGCGGGAGGAGTGCTCCTATTTCATCGGCTACATGGACGCGCTGATGGACGCCAAGGGGGTGAAGAGCGTCGGCATCACGCACCGCGGCAGCCGCTACTTCATCAACAACCGCTACCGGCTGAGTCCCCGCCTGTACCAGTTCATCTTCAGCGACCTCATGGCGAAGGTGGCCGAGGCCACGGTCGGGCCGGAGGCGCAACTGTTTCACGAACAATGGGTCGTCAAGGGCGCGGAGCAGGGCATGAAGTTTGCCTGGCACCAGGACAGCGGCTACGTGAAGTGGTATGACCCGACCACCCGGCACCGGCCGTACGTCACCTGCTGGTGCACGCTCGACGCGGTCAACGAGGAAAACGGCACGGTTTACATCCTGCCCCATTCCCGGGGCGGCACTAGCGGCCGGTTGATTGACCACACCAAGGAAGCCGGCACGAACGACCTGATTGGCTACATGGGCAGTGACCCGGGCGATCCGATCATCGTGCCCGCCGGCAGCATCGTGGCGTTCGACAGCTTCCTGTTTCACCGCAGCGGGGCGAACCGCACGGACCGGATGCGCCGCGTCTATCTCCCGCAATATAGCGGCGCGCCCATCACGCGTCCCGACGGCAAGCCGTGGGCGATGGCCACGCCATTCCTGCACGGCGGCCGCAACATCTATCATCACACCGGCGACACCGAGGCGAACTGGGGGCCCTTCCCCGACACGGCCAAGGAATCGATCTGACCCGCGGCCCAAGGCGGGTTTTCCGCCAGGGTCGCGACGTCACGGCGCGCCGGATGAACTTCAGTCATGTGGAAGAGCAACTGGCTACAAACCAAGTCCCGCTTTGTGCAGTGGTGGAACCACGACGGCCTGCTCGTGGGCATGTGGGGCGCGCCGGAAACCACCGCCTGCATCCATGAACAGGTCGCGGAGCCGATCCGGCCAGCGACGCTGACCAAACGCTGGACCGACCCGGCGTTTCGCGCGGCGCAAAATCACCACCGCCTGTCGCGCTCGACGTTCCCGCTCGATGTGCTGCCCATCTCGTCGCCGGATCTCGGCCCGGGCATCCTGGCGACCTATCTTGGCTCCGAACCGGATTTCGCCGAATCGACCGTGTGGTTCCGCCCGCGGTTGGCCCCCGGGGAGGAACCGGCGGATCTCCCGCCGCTGACGTTCGATCCCGCCAACCCATGGTGGCAGACCACCGAGGCGATCTTGCGGGCGGCCGTGGCGGCATCGCGCGGAAAGTATTTTGTCGGCTGCCCGGACCTGCTCGAGAACATGGACGTGCTGGCGTCGTTATGCGACCCGGAGGCCTTGTGCACGGACCTGCTGGAGCGTCCGGACTGGATCGTGCAGCGGATCGCCGAGATCAACGAAGTCTGGTTCGAGGCCTACCAGCGCATCTACGACCTCATCAAGCTGGAGGACGGCAGCTCGTTCTACGATGCGTTTTACCTTTGGGGCCCGGGCAAGGTGGCCAAGGTGCAGTGTGATTCGTCGGCCATGTTCTCCCCGCGGATGTTCCGCCAGTTTGTGGTGCCGGCGCTCACCCGCCAATGCGCCTGGCTCGATCACTCGCTTTACCACCTCGACGGCACGCAGGCGGTCCAGCACCTGGACGCCCTGCTCGAAATCGAGCCGCTCGACGCCATCGAGTGGACGCCCCAAGCCGGAATCGAAACCGGCGGCCACCCGCGCTGGCATGACTTGTACCGGCGCATTCTCGCCGCGGGCAAGAGCGTGCAGGTGGTGAATGTGGAATTGGACGAGGTCCGGCCGCTGCTCGATGCCATCGGCAGCAAGGGTGTTTATCTGATGATCCAGTTCCAGGACGACCGGGAAGCCGAGCGGGCCGCCCAACTGGTCGAGTCCTACTATTGAACGTCCAACCGCCATGAAAAATACCTCCCTCACGCGTTGCCTGGCCTACGCCTTCAGCGACACCGGCGGCCAGCTGGTGTTTTGCGTCATCTCGTTTTACCTCCTGAAATTCTACACGGATGTCTACGGAATCTCCGCCGCCTCCGCCGGCACGATCCTGCTGGTCGCGCGCGTGGTGGATGCCATGGATGCGCCGGTCTGGGGCATCATCTTCGACAAGACGCACAGCCGCTGGGGCCGGAGCCGGCCGTGGTTTCTGTGGCTGTGCGTCCCATTCGCGGTTTTCGGGGTGCTGACATTCGTGACGCCCGCCCTCGGCTACAACGCGAAGGTGCTTTACGCGGCGCTGACCTACGTCACCTGCAGCATCCTCTACACCGGCATCAACACGCCGGTGACGTCGATCCTGGCCTCGCTGACCTCCAGCCCCGCCGAGCGCATCACGTTCACCACCTTCCGCATGTTCGGCTCCAAGCTCGGCGTACTGGTCGTCAACCTGACGGCGTTAAACCTGGTTCGGTATTTCGGGCGCGGCGACGACCGCCGGGGCTTCCTGATCGTCATGCTGCTGTTCGCGGCGGGTTCGGTGCTCCTGTTTCTTTTCGCCTTCTGGAAACTGGATGAACGCGTGAGCGAAACACAGGCGGGTGGGTCCATCCGGCAGAGTTTCGGGGCCATGAAGGGAAACTGGCCGTGGATCATCATTTTTGTCAGCAGCCTGTTTTTCTGGGTCGCCTTCATTTCCCGGATCAGCATCTCGGCCTATTTCTGGGAATACACCCTGCATCGCAAGGACCTCATCGGCCTGGCCAACAGCCTGGATTTCGCATCGCTCGCCGGCATCCTCGCGCTGCCCTTTTTCGTCCGGTTGACGTCGAAGCGCACGGTGTGGTTCGCCGGCTTGGCGGGCGCGGTGGCGGCCCAGTTCGTCATCCTGCATGGCATCCGCACCGGCTCGCTGCCCGTGGTGATGGTGGGCTGGGTGCTGGGCATACTCCTGAGCGGCATCGCGATGGCCATGCCGTTTTCCCTCCTGTCCGACAGCGTGGATTACGGCGAATGGAAGAGCGGCGTGCGCGCCGCCGGACTGCTGACCGCCGTCGGCGCGGCGTTTTGCCTGAAGATGGGCAGCGGCCTGGGCGGGGCGTTGCCCGCGTGGATTCTGGATTGGTCGCACTACGCCCCGCCCGTGGGCCAGCAGCCGGTTGAGCAAACCGCGCAGGCGTTGTTCGGCATCGAGCTGGGCTTTATCTGGCTCCCCGCGGCTTGCTACGCGCTGGCGGCGATACCCGTCCTTTTCTATCACCGGTTCGAGCGGCTCGAACCGCGGATCCGCGAGGAGCTGGCCCTGCGACGCACCGCCGTCCCGGTGGCCAACAAGCCCCTTTGAACCGCGCCATGTTCACCCTGGCGAGCAATGACGGAGCGGTGGTCCTGACGGACGGTTCGACGCGCCTGCGCCTCGCGTTCGTCAGCGCGGCCATCGCGCGGGTCACACTCACGGCCGGCCGGGATTTCCTGGACCGCCCGAGCCTGATTGTCACCGCGGCCTCGCGCTTCATGAATTACACGGTGCGGGAAACGGGTGACGCCTTCGAGGTCTCGACCCCGGAGCTCCGGCTCGTGGTGAACAAGGCGACCGGCGCGATCGCCTACTTCGCGGGCGGCGAGCGGCTGCTCCACGAGTCGCCGGAAGGGGGCAAGTCGCTCACGGCCAAAAAGGTCTTCCGCAATGTCTTTCAACAGGATGCCGCTGTGGCCAGCGGCACCGGTATCGACGGCGCCCGCGCGGCGGCGGCGGAATTTACCACTGTCTTTGATCGCGATGCCTTTGAAGCGGAGCTGCGCTTCCAATTCGCACCTGACGAGGCAATATTTGGCCTCGGCTCCCACGAGGAGGGCTACGGGAACCTGCGCGGCAAGACCCGCCTGCTTTACCAGCAGAACATGAAGATCGTCGTGCCGTGCTTCGTCTCGACCCGCGGCTACGGTGTGCTGCTGGACTGCGGATCGCTGATGACCTTCCGCGACGGCCCCGACGGCGCGAGCTGGTGGGCGGACGTGGTGGACGAGCTCGATTACTATTTCACGGCTGGCAGCTCATTCGATGCCGTCACGCGGAATCTCCACGTCCTGACCGGTCCGGCGCCGCTGCTGCCCAGATGGGCGTTCGGCTTCGCCCAGTCGAAGGAGCGCTACGTCAACGCGCAGGAACTCATCGACGTCGTCCGCGAATACCGCCGCCGCCGCATCCCGCTGGACCTGATTGTGCTCGACTGGAAATCATGGCCGAATGGCGCCGGTTGGGGGCAGAAGGAATTCGACCCACGGCGCTTTCCGGACCCGGCGGCATTATCGCGCGAACTGCACGCGCTCGGCGTCCGGCTGATGGTGTCGATCTGGCCGATCATGACCGGCGATTGCGCGAACCAGCGCGAGTTCGCGGAACGCGGCCTGATGCTGGGCAACCAGTCGACCTATGACGCTTTCGCCCCCGAGGCGCGGGAGGTGTATTGGCGGCAGGCGGAGCGCGGGCTGTTCGCGCACGGCGTCGACGCGTGGTGGTGCGATTGCACCGAGCCGTTCGAAGCCGACTGGGTCGGCGAGACAAAGCCCGAGCCCGAGGCCCGGCTGCGGTTGAACACCGACGCGGCCAAGCGGTATCTCGACCCCGGCCAGATCAACACCTACTCACTGGCGCATTCCCGGGGGATCTACGAAGGCCAGCGCCGCACGACGGCGGAGAAGCGCGTCGTGAACCTTACCCGCTCCGGTTACGCCGGACAGCACCGCTACGCCACGATCTGCTGGAACGGCGACATCTCCGCGACCTGGGACACCCTGCGCCGTTGCATCCCGGAAGGGCTGAATTTCTGCGCGACCGGCGAGCCCTACTGGACCGTGGACATCGGGGGCTTCTTCATCAACCGCGACCCGAAACTCTGGTTCTGGCAGGGTGACTATGCGGCGGGTTGCCGCGGACTTACAGATATGAACGCGCTGGAGCCCGATCCGCGCGACACCGGCTGCACCGACCTTGGCTTCCACGAGCTCTACACGCGCTGGGTGCAGTACGCCGCGTTTCTCCCCATGTTCCGGTCGCACGGCACCGATGCCGCGCGCGAGATCTGGCGCTTCGGCGACGCGGGCAATCCGTTCTACGATGCCATCGTTCGCTACATCCGTCTCCGGTACCAATTGCTCCCCTATACCTACTCGCTGGCGGCCCAAGTGACGCAGGCGGGCCGCAGCGTCATGCGGCACGTCGCGCTGGAGTTCCCGCGGGACGTGGCCACGCATGAACTGACCGACCAGTTTCTCTTCGGGACCGCCCTGCTGGTCTGCCCGGTCACATCGCCGATGTATTACGGGCCGAACTCGACGCCGCTGCTGAACGTGAACAAGAGCCGCGACGTCACCCTGCCGGCCGGCTGCGCGTGGTTTGATTTCTGGACCGGCCGGCGCCTCGAGGGTGGCCAAACCATCCGCTGCGCGGCCCCACTGGAGACGCTGCCGCTGTTCGTCCGGGCCGGCTCCATCCTCCCGCTGGGCCCCGACATGCAATTTACGTCCGAAAAAACCACCGATCCGATCGAGCTGCGCGTGTATCCCGGTGCGGACGCAGGCTTCTCCCTCTACGAGGACGAGGGCGACAGCTACCGCTACGAACAGGGAGCCTACGCCATCATTCCCATTTCCTGGAACGACCAGTCCCAGACGCTCACCCTCGGCGCACGCCAGGGTACCTTTCCCGGCATGCTGCAGGAGCGTACGTTCCGCATCGTCATCATGGCCCCCGCCACCGGCCCCGGTCTTGCGCCGGCCCCGAGCATTCAGGAAGTTCGCTACAACGGCGCAGGTCCCCTGAAGCTGCGATGCCCCGACGCCAACAGTCCCGACTCCTGAAACACCGCCTCAATAAAAATCCGGCCGACCGTCCTTCCCCTTCCCCTTCCCCTTCCCCGCCCTCCCCACCCATGAACCGCATCTCCACTCCCCTCGTCCTTCTCGCCGTCGCGCTCGGACTCTCCGCCTGCACTGCAGCCAGCAATCATCCGGCGGCGAACGCGGGCAGTGCCGCGCCCGCCGCAATGGGCGGCCGTGAATTCTACGTTGCCCCCGACGGCGCCGACGCCAACCCGGGCACCCGGGAAAAGCCGTTTCAAACTTTGGCCAAGGCCCGCGACGCGGTCCGCGCCGTCAATTTCCTCATGACGGGCGACATCGTCGTCTATTTGCGCGGCGGAACCTATCCCGTCGCCTCGCCGGTTGAGTTCGGCGTGGCGGACTCCGGGAGGAACGGGTTTAACATCGTCTACCGGGCCTGCGCCAAGGAAGTGCCCATCATCAGCGGCGGAGTGCCGGTCACCGGTTGGCGCCTCGACCACGGGAATGTCTGGCGGGCCCAGCTGAATCGCAGGGCGAAGTTGCGCGGCCTCTTCGTCAACGGACAGCGCGCCGAGCTGACCCATGGCGAATATCAAGGGAAGGGCCCGTGGGGTGAGTTTGTCATCCAGGGCAACGAGCCGTGGGCCGAGACTCCGGGCAAGACCCTCGATGGAATCCAGTTCGATGCCGCGGACGTGCCGGTCTTCGCCAATCCGGGCGATGTCGAGCTAGTCCAGGCGCGCGTCTGGAACTTCCTAGTCGTCGGCGTGCGCAGCATGACGTCCGAGGGCGGGAGGACCGTCGTGCAGCTCCAGCAACCCTACGGGGCCATCGCGGCGACCATGGCTTGGAAGTGCAACCTCGACCCCGAGGGGAAATTCACGCTGCGCAACGCCTATGAGCTGCTGCGAAACCCCGGGGAATTTTACTTCAACCCTGCGAGCCGGACCCTCTACTACATCCCACGCCCAGGCGAAGACATGGCCAAGGCGGACGTGATCGCCCCGACCAGCGAGGGCCTGCTGGCCATCGCCGGGGAGAGCGCGGTCAATCGCGTCCACCACCTGGTTTTCCGCGGCCTGACCTTTTCCCACGACCACTGGAGCCTGAAGAAAGTGGGTGAGTCGCGGGGCGTCGCCGGGGTGCAGAGTTCCGCGCTCTACACCCGTTTCCGCGCCGATGGCGACTGGCACCCGACCCACTACGACATCTGTGACCTGCCGCAGGCCACGGTCGCGGTCCGCAGCGCCCGGTATGTCACCTTCGAACGCAATCGGTTCGTTCACCTGTCGAGTGGCAACGCGCTGAGCCTCATCAACGACGTCGTCGACAGCGCGATCATCGGCAACGTCTTCCACGATGATTCCGGCAACGCGGTGAATCTCGGCCATCCGCAGCACTACATCATCGGCGACGGTCCGCTCTTTCCGGCCGGCATGGAGGGCGCCTGCACGAACATCACGGTGAGCAACAACTGGGTCCGAAACGTCAGCCTCGATTTCAAGCAGGAGGAGGCGATCAGCGGCTTCACCACCCAGGGCGTGTCCATCCTGCACAACGACATCGAGGGCGTGCCCTACGGCGGCATCGCCCTCGGCTGGGGCTGGGGCAACTCCCAGCTCGTCCCGTCCGACGTGCCGCGGAACAACACCATCGCCTACAACCGGGTCGTCGCGACGCAGCAGCAACTGCCGTTCGACGGCGGCGCCATCTATGTGCTCGGCGAGCAGTTCGGCGGACGCATCGAATACAACTACGTCGATTCGGTCGGAGCCAATCTCTATCCCGACGACGGCTCGGCCTACTGGAGCATCACCCACAACGTCCTGCATCCCCGCCGTGGCCAAGTGGAACACCACCTGAACGACTGCTGGCTCCATGTCTGGACGCCGCGGTGCCACGACCTCCGGATTGACCACAACTACACCAGCGGGGCAATGCAGACCAACCGCGGCACCAACACCGCGGCCACCCACACCCACTTCGAGCAGCCCTACCCCGCGGCGGCGCAGGAAATCATCGACCGGGCCGGTCTGGAACCGGCCTACCGCGATATCGTGGAGAAGCAGGTCGTGCCCGCCCGGGCCGAGGGCCCGATCGGGCCGAAGCCTTCGGCCTTCGCCCACCCGGTCACGCGCCGAACTCTGTGATAGCCCCGGGCGGATCCACGCCTAGAGTTTTCCTCATCCCCCACTACCCATGCCCTCCCTGCAATTTCGCGCTCTCCTGACCTTTTGCCTGCTGTTCCCCTGCGCCTCACTCGCCGCCGGCAACGAGCCTCCCCCCGCCGTCGTCATGACGATGCTCCGTCTGCCGAACGGGCTGCGCTTCGGCCTGATTGGGGAAAAGGCCGGACTCCCGGCCCCGACGCTCTTTGTGTTGCAGGGTAACCTGGATGTCGCGCAACGCGAACCGATCTACACCGAGGTGGCCCGCATCCTGGCCAAGCATGGGTTCATGAGCGTCATGCTCGACGCGCCAGCCCACGGCGAGGATCACCGGCCGGACGAGCCGACCGAACTCGCCGCGTGGGCGGCGCGCGTGGAGCGCGGGGAGAATCTCGTCGACGGCTTCACCGCCAACGCCCGCGCCGTGCTGGATTACCTCGTGCAGAAGCGTTACGCCGACCCCGCGCGCGTCGCCGCGTGCGGCACCTCGCGCGGCGGTTTCCTCGCCTTCCAGCTCGCAGCCGTCGAACCGCGGATCCGCTGCGTCGGCGGCATCGCCCCGCTCACCGACCTGTTGGCGCTGCGGGAATTTGCCCCCATCACCCGCCGCGTGGACGCCGCTGCCCTCGCCCTTCCGACGCTCGCCCCGCGGCTCGCCGGGCGTCCCGCCTGGGTGTGCATCGGCAACGCCGATGCCCGCGTCGGCACGGAGCAGGTCATCGCCTTCACCCGCGCGCTGGTGCAGGCCACCGCGGCCACCCAGAAAGAACCTGCGGCCGTGCCCGTGGAGCTGATCGTCAACTCTTCGCTCGGCCACCGCAGTTCCGTCCAGGACCACGAGCTGCTCGCGGCCTGGCTGCTCCAGCAGTTCGGAATGTGAGCGGCGCTGCCTAGAGCAGCGCATTGCACGCCAGGATCAGCACGATCGCGACCACGCCGATCCCGGTTTCCACGACGGTCCAGGTGCGAAGCGTCTGCGCCACCGTCATCCCAAAGTATTCCTTTACGAACCAGAATCCCGAGTCGTTCACATGGGACAGCAGCAGCGAACCGGCACCCATCGCCAAAACCAGGAGTTCCCGGTTTGTCTCCGGCCGCAGTGCCAGGATCGGGCCCATCAGGCTGGCGGCCATCATGATTGCGACCGTCGCTGAACCGACGGCAATTCGCAGCAGACCCGCGATAATCCAGCCCAGCAGCAGGGGCGAAACCGGCATGCTCGCGCCCCACGCGCCGATCGCGGCGCCCACCCCGGAGGCGCCGAGCACCATGCTGAAGCCGCCGCCGGCCCCGACGAGCAGGAGGATGCTCGCGGCCGGGCCCACGCACTGTTCCGACATCCGCAAGATCTGCGCTGCCGTCAGCCCGCAGTTGCGGCCGAACGTCCAGAATGAAACCAGGACCGCGATCAACATCGCCATCGAGGGGGATCCCATCAACGCCACCCAGGGCCGGAGCGCGTGGTCGCGCGGCAACGCGGACACGTCGAAACCCGTGGCCACCAGCATCAGCAGGACCGGCAGCAGCAGCGTAAAGAGACTCACCGCAAACCCCGGGGCCCGCGGCGCCTCCGGACGCGCCGTGGCCATCGCCCCCAACCCGCCGATCTCAAGCTGGACGTGGCGCGCCAGCCAGCGCGTCAACATCGGCCCGGTAATCAACGCCGTTGGCAGGCCTACCACCAGTGACCACATAATCGTCTTCCCAACATCCGCGCCTACGGTCGTGATCGCCGCCATCGGTCCTGGATGGGGCGGAATCAACCCATGGGCCGTCGACAATCCGGCGGCGAGCGGCAGCGCTAGGCGCAGGATTGGCACGCCCGTCCGCCGCGAGAGCAGGAACGCCAGCGGGCCCAGCAGCACGACGCCGACGCCGAAGAACACCGAGATGCCCACGACAAACGCGATCAGCATCACCGCGTAGTCGAGGCGCTTTTCCCCGAGCCAGCGCACCAGTCGCTCGGTGATGACCTCCGCGGCGCCCGACTCGGCGAGCAGTTTGCCCAAGATGGTGCCCAGCCCGATAATCAGCGCGAGGCTGCCCAAGGTGCGCCCCACGCCGGCCTCGAGGCTGTCCACCAGACCCGGTCGTCCGGCCGCGGCCACCAGCGGCATGCCGGAGCCCAATCCGACCACGAGTGAGGCCAGGACGAGCGCCACGAAGGCGTTGCACTTGAACCGGGCGATCAGCACCACGAGCCCGAGAATGGTGCCAAAAGTCAGCCAGAGCAGGCCCGCCGGGGCCAGTGCGGCGAACAAAGGAGAGATGCTGGGCAACACGGCGGGGGCAGTCATGGGCCCGGGGTAAAGGCGACCTCCGTTAGCACCGGCCACACCGCCGCATCGGCGGAGAGGAATCGAACCCGATATTGCAGCCAACGGTCGCCCGCCGCCACCGGGGCGAGTTCGCCCGCCGCCGCCGGACGCCAAGCGGCGCCGCCCAGCCCGGACGATTCTGCGGCTGACCGGACTTCAAACCGAAGCTCCGACCCTTTCGGTGCCTCGCCCTTCCAGCTCAACCGGAGCGCCCGACCCGGGACCGGCAACGGGAGCGAGGCCGAGACATACTCCTCCTCCAAACGGCGGCTGTAGAGGTTGCCGGGATCGGTCATGGACGTGAAGTGCGGGCCAAAATTCGGCAGCTCCGTCCGGCGGTCCTTGTCGAAGCCAGCCGGGCCATTCCAGTAGATGTAGGAGTTGATGGCATGCCGGCCATCCTTGAGATGGTTGTGCACGACGATCTCCGGGTAACCGTCACCGTTGAGGTCCACCGTTTGAATCCCGCACGAGGACTCCGCCGGCAATTCCAGCCGGTTCTTGTCAGTGTATTTTCCGTCAGCGCCGCCCCAATAGACGAAAATCGGCAGCGAGCGCGTGGTGTCCGACATGTAGTTGCTCAGCACCAGGTCGAGGTGCCCGTCCCGGTTCAGGTCCGCCACCGCCGCTTCGCTGGCTTGGTAGGCCTCCAGTTCGACGACGTTGGCAAACGAGGGGGTGCCGTCCGCCTGGCCCCAGAAGATGCGCGTCTTGGTGTTCCGCGACTTCCGCACAGCGTCAAAGCCCCCGGCGATCACGAAATCGAGCTGCCCGTCGCCATTCAGGTCCGCGAGTTTCAGGCTCCCCCCGCTGGTCGCGTGGGACCAGCTCCGCCGCATCGAATATCCGTCCGGTCCGCCCCAGAAAATCTGCATGCTGCCGAAGTAGTCGTCGTTGCAGACAATATCGAGGGAACCATCACGGTTGAGGTCCGCCACACTGATGTTGGCCGCCCGTTGGGTGGACAACTCCAGCACGGTGTTCCGCGCATCCGCGTAGCCGTCCGCCGAGCCCCACCTGATCGTAACGATGTTCTTGCCGTTCGCCTTGCCCACAAACACGAGGTCGAGATATCCGTCGCGGTTCAGGTCCGCGGCCTTGCACGCATGCGCGGTGCCCACGGTGAGCACCTGCCGGTGATCGGGCGAAAAGCCCTCCTTCGCGCCCCAGTAAATGCAGGATCCATTCTGGTAGGAATTGCAGAGGACCAGGTCGCAGAACCCGTCGCCGTTCAGGTCGGCGGCGACCGTGCCGTAGGCACCGTTGCCCGGCAGGGTCGTCATGGACGCGGTCGAGTAATAATGATGGGGGTTACCCCAGTAGATGTGGCTGTTCACCCGGCCGCCAAACTTGCCGCTGTACTGGTTGACCAGCACGACTTCCGGCCGGCCGTCGCCGTTCAGGTCCGCCACATTCACACTGACCGCCCCGAAGCTCTGCAGGTCCGATCGCAGGTAGGGCGCGTAGCCCGTGGCACTGCCCCAGTAAATGTAGGAGGGCACATCCGAGGTCTGGCCATCGGTTGAATTGGCAAAGACCAGGTCGGAAAAACCATCGCCGTTCAAGTCGGCGCTGGCCACGCCGTTGGCTCCCAGCGTGGGCAATTCGGTGCGGCGCGACGGGGAAAACCCCGCGCTCGCGCCCCAATAGATATACGAAGGCACGCGCGAAGTTTGGCCGTCGGAGGCGTTCGGGATGGCGATGTCAGGCCAGCCATCCCGGTTAAAATCCCCGATTAGCGTGTCGCGAGCCTCCAGCGCCGGCAGCCGGACCACGCGCGCGGCCGAGATTCCATCGGCGCCCCCCATGAAAAGCTCGGCCGAGATGGCGCCCAGATTTTTCGCGTGCGCCAGCGCCGCAGGCCCGATCGTCTGCGGCGGGGCGGAGGTCGTCACCACCAGGTCGGCATAACCGTCGCGGTTCAGGTCCCCGGACCGGATGCTCGTCGGGTCGGTCAGAGGCAGATTCTGCTGCGCGTTATTCGCATACCCGGCGGCACTGCCGTAGAAAACCTGCACGCCCTTGCCCCGGGGGCTATTGTTCACAAAGGCGAGATCCAGATAACCGTCGTGGTTGACGTCCGCGATCGTGACGTCCCTCGCCCCGTGGGTTTCCACCTCCGTCCGGTGTTCCACCGTGTAGCCGGTCGCGCTGCCCCAGTAGAGGTAGGAGCCGGTGCCTTTCAGCTCCTGGATGTCTTCTGCCCCTGCTTCCGTTCCTTGGTTGGCGAACACGAGGTCGGGATAGCCGTCGCCATTGAGATCAGCCGCGGCGACCCCGGCCGCCCACAGGGTCGGCAGTTCCGTGCGGGCCGTCGTCTTGTAGCCATCCGGTCCGCCCCAGTAGACGTACGCCGTGCGCAGGCCGGGGTAATTGTGGATGTAATTGCAGAAAATGATGTCGGGGTAGCCATCCTTGTTCAGGTCGAGCACGAGCGACTTCCCGCCGCCGAACGCCGGGAGGCGCGTGAGCCCGGGCGTGCCCTCCATCAACCCGAAGGCCACCTGGGCCAGCGGTCGGTCCCGCCAGAGCTCCGGCAGGAGCGAGGCGAAGCCGCGCTTGTTCCCCCAATAAATAAACGCGTCCACGATCTCGAACTGGTCGTGATCGTTGCTGAATACGAGATCGTTGAAGCCGTCGCCGTTCAGGTCCCACCGGTTGATGACCTGGATCTGGCCGGCCTTCGCCACGAAGAGGTTGGCTCCGCCATTGCCTGGCGTGCCCGCACTAAAATCGGCGAAGCCGCGCTGCACGATGGAGCGGGCGGCAGGTTCCGCACCGGCCACGAGATCAAAGGACAACCCGCTGAGCATGACACCGGCAGCAAGGGCGAGGAGAATGAGGTGGTTTTTCATATTGCCGAAAAGGAGGGACGTGAATTGTTGCCGGGGAGTGTGGCCGGGGAACCGGGACCGGCCTTCACCGGGGAAGATGATATCGGCCGCACAAGTAGGCATCGACGGAGTGAATTTCATCCGGCGCAAGGGCGCGTTCGTAACAGATGATTTCGGCGACCTGGCAGTTGATCCAATCGCCCAGCGTGGTGCTGCCAATCCCGGTAATTGGGCTGGGAACGTCCTCAAACGCGCCGGCTCCACCCGGTGCCAGCGCCTGCGTCACCCCGGTGCCGTCGATGAACAGGCGGGTTTCTTTCTTCGCATAGTCAATGGTCACGATCAAGCGCTGCCAAACGTGATCGCGTAAAACCAACCGCGGCCCCCCCGCGAGGGACGACAGGCGCTGCAGCTCGGCTCCCGGCACGGGCCGGGATAGCAGCCGCACCTCGCCGGTGTCCTGAATGACTTGGACCGACACCCGCGTGCTGTAGTCGCTCAGATGGGAGATAAAAAGATAGCGCCGGGGTGTCCACGGCATGTCGCCGGACGGGGCTGGCGGATAAGCGAGTTCCGGCCGGATCAGGAATACCGCGGTGAAGCCGCTGACTTTCTGGCCCAGAGCCCGGCCTGCCATTCCCAATACCAGGGTCTGACGATCAACGGCGTTGAACAACACCGCCGGCGGTCCGTCGACTGACTGCAGGACCGGGGGCTGATGCAATCCCACAACGCGCCCGGTCTGGGGGATGCGCGCTTCAAACACGGCGTCGTAGCCATGGCCCGACCGATCCGGCCAGCGGTTCACCGTCTCCCCTGCCCGCAGGGTTTTGACGAGATCTGCCGCCGAAAGCCAGAGACCGATTTTGCCGAGCTGATCCGGCGTCCCGGCAGCCACACCGGGCGCCGGCATAGCCATGAGCGCCAACCAGCCCAGCGCCACGCAGATCCACGCCCGCGACCGCCGCGCAACCGGGATGCTGGCTTCCCGCCTATTTGAACTGGAAGGCATAGAGTTTGGCGTTCTTGAAATAGATTTTCAGTCGGATCGGTTTTCCCGCCAGTGCCGAGAGGTCCGACCGGCCCAACCAGGAAATAACTTGGTCCGTCCCGGTGGTCGTGACCGCGTCCGCCTCCGCCAGGGCATGACCGGGAATAACCGCCAGCCGGCCATCCAGCAGCTCAACCCGGACCTCGCAGGGCTCGGCGCCCCACTGCTGAAGTGCCGCGCGCACGTTGAGCTGGAGGGTTTTGCCGGAGAAGGTGAAGGACCGCGTCGTCACCACGCTGAATTCGTGGCGCGCGCCTTCGAGAGAGACAAAGCCGTCCAACGGCAGGCGCGCGAGGCCGATGCCCGCCACCGCCTTGTCCCCCAACTCCAGGAGCTGCTCCGGTGAACGCCAGTTGGTCCCGGTGTAATAGCAGTAGATCGTGCCGTTGTGCACCAAGGGCGCGTCGGCATAGATGGAGACGGAGTCAAAATCGCCAAAGTCCCCGAGCGAGATGATGGGCTTCCGATAGGTGCGGTCGTAGTTCACGCCGTCGCGGCTGAAGACGAACTGGGGTTCGTGCGTCGTGTTGGTCGTCGAGAAAATCCAGAGGAAGCCGACATACCAGCCTTCGTAGAAGGCCGTGGGCATGGCATAAAATTCGGTGTCGGGATAATCCTGGCTGTCCGCAACGATGATCGTTTCGGGCTCCGACCAGTGGATCATGTCCGGGCTCTCCGCGCGACCGATCGAGCGGCGCGCATGGGTCGAGTGCATGTGGAAATTGTTTTCCATGTGCACCGCGTAGACCTTCCGGATCGGGTCCCAGCCCAGGAAAATCGTCGGACCCCAGCGTCCTTCATGATCCCCCGTGTCGATCACCGGGTTGCCCGGATACGCCGTCCAGTGATACGCGTCGGGCGAATAATAGTAGGCAAACGTCATGCCCCGGCCTTGATACGAGCCGGTTCGCACCTGCGCCTTGTAGCGCTTGGCCGGGTCCGGGTCGCGGAGATCCTCAAAGAAATAACTGTAGGCCGCGCTCGCCGGCAGGATGTTGTTGGCCTTCGAGCCCTGGAATTCCACCAGCCCGAGATGCGGCTTCACCCAATGCACGCCGTCGGCCGAGAATGCCTCACAGGTATGGCGCGCCTCGGCGACGCTGTCGCCCTCGCCCTGCATGATGACCTCGCCTTTCGCGTTGCGGCCGTTCGCCCGATAGATGCCGGTCGAGTAGCGGAGGCGGAATTTGCCGAGGGCGTGATCAAAGATCACCCAGCCCAGCCGCATGTCCGGGCCTTCCCACGGCTGGTCGCGCGGGATCACCGGATTCGGCGCCACCTTCACCGCCGGGTTCAGGCGCCGGGCGGTGTGATCCATCGTCTCGACAATGCCGTCGTCAAAGAAGAACTGCCGCGCCGAGCCGATGAAGCGCAAGCCGGGTTCCGCAGGTGCAGCGGGACCCTGGGCGGGGAGCGTTGGGGACAGGAGAACGACGGCGGCGAGCGCAGCCAGAGCCTTCAGACAAACCGGGGGGAGTGAATTCATGGGGAGGGATCGGGAAGTTATCTTCGTCTGCCTCGTCAGGCGGGGGCGGGGGTCCGGCCGAGCCGCAGCAGGAGCAGGAATGAAACCACCGCCATCGCCGCCCCGAAGGCAAAGCTCGCGTTGAACCCATAGGCATCCGTCAGGCTGCCATGGATGGCCGGCGCCACGCTGCTCACCGGGCTGACCAGCGAAAGAAACGCGATGTTGCGGGTGGTCGTCGCCGGCGGGGAAATCGAGATCACGTAATTGACGAAATAGACCCCGCCGAGCTCGCCCGCCCCCATCAGACCGAAGGCGAGCAGGTAACCGTAGCCCGAGGAAAAGAAAGGCCAGGTGATGGCGCAGCCGACGAGGACAACCGTGGCCATGAGCGCCACCCTCGCCCCGTACCGGAGCGCCAGCACGCCGAGGCCAAATCCCGCCACGGCCTTCAGGCCGAAGCGCAGCGCCATGATCAGCCCGGCCAGCTCCAGCGGCGCGCGCCCCACCGCGACCCGGGTGTAGAGCGACAGGTTGGTCATCGCACTGAGCGTGAAATACCAGGCGAGGAACGCCAGCCAGGCGAGCATCAGCCGCCGGTCGACGACAAACGCCCGGAAGCTCTCGCCCAGGTAGGACCAGAACGGCGGCGGCGGAACATCCGGAAGGTCGAGGATGCGGTAGCGACGGGAAACGAGCACACACACCACCATGCAGGGCAACGCGGCCACGTAGAGGACGCCGAAGTTGTAGGGATAGTGGAGGCCCGGGATCTTCTCGGCCAGCAACAGTTGGGCGCTCAGGGAGCCAAGCACCGCCGCCACCGGCCCAAAGCCAAAGGCATACTTCAGCGCCCACGCCCGGCCGGCTTCAGTGGTGCCGCGGGCGAGGCACTTAAACATGTAAATATTCGTGATGCTGTTGATGATCCCGATGATCAGCCCCTGCCCGATCACCACCGTGATGCGCAGCCAGCTCGGCGCCGGCAGGAAGACCACGCAGCAGACCAGGAGCATCGAGACAGCCACGATGGCAAACGCGACCTCGACGATCCGCTTCTCGAGGCGCGCAGGAAAGAGCCACGCGCAGATGAGCGGGAACACCGCTCCCAGCAAGTAAGTGGAGGCGGGCAGGTTCGCGACCGTCGCGCTCGCCCCCAGCTTGTCGCAAAACGCCGCCTGCACCACGCCCACGTACAGGACCGGCGCGGAGAAATAGATCAGCAGCTGCGTCCAGATGAAGACCAGGCCGTTGCGGCGTTCGACCTCGGGCGTCAGGATGGTGATCGATTCGGCGGGGGAGCTCATGGGGCTTCGGGCACCGCGGCCGCGGCGATCTTGCGGTAAACCGCCTGACCGTCGTGCAGGCGTTGGGCGATCTCATCACGCTGGGCGCGGTTCGCAAAGACCCCGCGCTCATCCATCCTGGCAATCAGCGCGTCGATCTGCGCGACGAAGAAAAGCGCGTCGTCCCGCGACGCGACCGGCCGGCCGCCGATCGTCACGTAGACCGGCGACGTGTGCGCATACACCTCCCGGTCATTCGTCACCAGGCGATGCCCCGCGCCGCGTACCCGCAGGGCAATCCACGCGCTTCCGCGCAGCACGATTTTTTCCGCCACCCGGATCACCAGCGGATCCGCCCCGGCGGCGATGCGGCGCACCGGGTGGCCGTTGACGATGATTTCCACGGCCGTCATCGGGACATTCGACTCGGCCTGCCCGCGCACCTCGACTTCCAAGGGGCCGCGGGCCGCAACGAGTTCGTCGCCCGACTCATGCCCGTCCACCGTGAACTGCAGCAGCGGACCGTTCGTCGCGAAGCTCCGGCCGCGCCGATAGCCGTCGATCCAACCGGCATAGGTCAGCGGCGCGCCCACGTGGACATACAGCCGGCCGGCCCCCGGGATCAGGTGCGCGGGAATATTGAGAAACGAATCCGTCCCCGCCGAGATGGGGCAACGGAAGCCGCAGTTCAGAAGCCGGTACCAGAGCGCCGTCGTCAGCTCCTCGTCGTTCTGGCTCATCGCGTCGATCGTGTCCGCCACGCCCAGCGCAATGTCGACCGGGAACTCGCTCGGCAGTCCCGGGTGCACATAGGTCACGACGCCGCCCTGGGCCTTCGCCTGCGCGGCCTGCGGATAGTTGCCCGGATAGTCGTAGGGAAACGGCGAATGCGCCCAACCGTAGTACGCCGGCTCGACGAAGGACTTGAGGTTCAGGAAGCCAACATGGCCAAAGATGTCGTTCCGCATCTCCTCGTTGTAATAGACGATGTGCTCGCGGTCAGAGACCGCATCCGGCCGCCCGGTGAAAAATTGCCGGTCCGAGATGACCGTGGTGCGCGGGTCGTTGCACGGGAGAATATTGATCACGTTCAGGTCCTCCGCCTGCGCGACGAGCAGGACATCCTCCGGGCCGATGCGCTTTTCGGCGAAGAGGTTCGCGTGCACGTGAACATCGCCCGAATACCAGCCGGACTCGGCCAGATGCGCGCGGCGCCGCAGGTGAAGCTCCACGCTGTTTCCATTGCCCGCGATCAGGTTCACGGTTTGGCGCGCCGGGAAATACTCCAGACCTTTCACGGCTTCGATGGTCGCCACCCCCGCCGGGAGTGTGACCACGAAGCTACCGGTCGCGTGAAAGTAACTTTCTCCCGCGCCGGGCTGGCCGTAGTCGCCCGCCACGATTCGGGGCATTATTCCGTCCGGCACCCTCGCCTCCCCGTCCGCCCCGGTCAGATACATCCGTGCCGGGGTCGGCGCTCCGTTTTCGTCGAGCACCTTGACCCGCAGCGTGGCCGCGTCCTGGCGCTGCCACGGCACCGCGATCGCCTTTGACCGTCCGTCCACGTCCGCCGCAAGTGACCGGGCTTGCGCCTCGTTCATTTCAAGGAAGAAGCCCAGCGCTTGGTGCGGCTGCAATTGAATGGTCCGCAAGGGCGCAGCGCCGCTCGTCCGCAACGTGAGGGTCACCGGCTGCGCGCGGGCATTATCCACCACCACTGGGACCGCCACTGCGTGGTCACCGAGGGCATCAACCGGCCGGAGGGATCCGACCGCGATGTCGGTCCCGATCGTGAGCCGGATCAACCGTGGGCTCTCCAGTGAGCGATAACCGTCGCTGACCCGCTCGATCACGACTGCGCTCGTCAGCCGCGGCGCGGTCGGGTTCCAGCCCTTCCACTCCGCCAGAAAAGGCAGGAACGCCGTCTTTACCACGCGGTTGACCACGAACACCGGTTCCCGCGGGGTGTCGCTCCACCGCAGGAGCCGGGTGGAAAATTCCGCCAGACCGTTGAGCAGGTGGGCCGACTCGGCATCGGCCACGAAGGTCGCGCTTTGGTACGGAGTGAGGGTCCAGATGCGATCCGCCTCCCGCGGGGCTTCCGCGCCGCGCGCCGCGCCGCCCACGGCGCCGAGGGCCAGCGCAAACCGGCCCCATCCGGTCAGTCGCGCGCCGCGGCGCGGGTGGAATGCGCCCTTCATGCCGGTCAGGGTTCGAGCCAGAACGAATACAGGTCACCGTCCTTGAGGTGAAAGCGGATGCGCACCTGCTGACCCTTGAGTTCTGACAGGTGACGGCCCCGCCAGCGCAACTCCGCGTGCAACTGGTCGCCCGTCACGGGTTCGCAGTCCGCCGCGCCCCAACCCGGCAGGGCCTGGCGGCCGTCGCGGCTCGTGATCTCCGCGCGGATTTCCCCGGCGGCGACCGCGTTGATGAGCAGGCGGCCGCCGTCGAGCGTGACCGGCCGCGTGTCCACAAATCCGCCCTCCGCCCCCGACCGGAGCGAGACGAATCCATCCAGCCGGAGTTTCGCGAGGTGGATGGCGGCGTGATATTCATCGGCCACGCGCGGGACATTGGGCCGGTGCCGTACGTCGATGCCCGAGTAGTAGAACCACAACTCGTCGCCGTGCCGCACGGGATGCGACGAAGCCATGATCTGGCCGGTATCCCAGACGTCCGGGCCCATCGGGGAGATGGGGAGAAAATGTGTCCGGTCCCCCACCCGCGTCCACGCCCGCAGGTCGCGGCTGCAGGCGAGCTTGGGCGAATTGATGCCGTCCTGGTTGCCGCGCGGGAGCGGAATCCGCCCGCTCGACTCGAAATAATTCGGCAGCCCGATGTAGAGCCCTTCGTAGCGGAACACCGCCATGTTGTAGATCTCGACGTTATATTCCCGCGGTTCATTCACTGTCGGCCGCCACATCCGCGCGTCAGCCTCCACTTCACGAATATACTTCTCCCCCAATGCCTGGTCCTGCGCATCCGCATGGTAAATCAGCTCCGGCTTGGTCCAGTGCTCGAAATCCGGGCTGAGGCTCAAATAGACTGAGCGGCCGAACGGCCCGGGATGCTTGACCGTGAGGATGAACTGCCGGCCGGGCTCGTCCCAATTCAGGTGCGACTCGTCCTCGCTGGGAATCGCCTCGACGGCCAGCGGCGTAAAGGTGAGCCCGTCCGCCGAAACGATCGGCTTCCGCCCGCGCGGGCCGATCAGGCCCTTGTAACGGCGATCCGCCGGGGCGTGCGGGTCGATCATGACGTGCTGCGTGAACGCCTTCGGGTCACCCTGCACCACCACCAGGTTGTTGTGCCGGTTGCCGTGACTTTCGACGAGGTCGAGGATCGGCTTTTCCCAGTGGATGCCATCCTTTGATCGCGCGAAACCGGCCCCGCTGGCGCCATTGCCGTCGTCGCCGAAGCGGATGTACCACATCTTCCACACCTGCTCCTTCTCGTCCCAGCTGGGGGCGTCGCGCGCCTGAATGCCAAGCCCGTCGGTCGGCACATCCGGCCGAATGACCGGGTTGCCCTCGTATTTCCTCGGCTGGTGAATCACCCGCTGGGCGCGGTCGAGGTCGCCGAGGATGAAGTCATCGAGAAAGAGCTGACGCTCACCGGGCCGGAGCGCGACGGCCGCGTAAGGGTCGTCGGCGGCGCGCCCACCGAGTGCGGCAAGCAGCAACGCCCCGGCAGCCAGCCACCGGCCTCGCTGGGACGACCGGCGGGGCGGTGCGGACAGCGGTGACGGGAACAGTGTCATCGGGACGGGGAGTCTGAAGTTCGCCGCCGTTTACCGAGCGCGCAGGTAAATCGCGAAGAGCCGCGGATCGGCGTCGCCTTCTTTTTCAAAGGTAATCTTGAGCCGGACGGTCTGCCCGCCCAGCGCGGCGAGACTGCCCTCGGGGAACGCCACCGCGCAGTCCAGACCGCTTTCCACCGTCGAGCGGCCGGCTTTGGCGCCGGAATAAGCCGACAGGAGGTCGAATTTTTCGTCGGCGATCTCGACCGTCATGCGGCGCGTGTGATCGGCATTGAGGACCACCTGGCAGCCGGCCGCCGGGAGACGGACCAAGGCCGACCAGACGGCACCCTGCTTCCGGAAATCGTAATGGGAACCCTCCTGCGGATAAAGCCCCAGCGCGCCCCAGCGATCGCGCGGCAGCACGGCCAGACCCACCTCGCCACTATAGCCCATGCCGTAGTCGGCGTTGAGCCAGCGGCCGAAATAAATCCGCGTCTCGTCACCCACGTTGAGGATGCCGTTGCCCGACTGCGTGAGGATGGTGGGGTATTTTTTGCCCGGCACCGGCGTCGCCGGCGTATCCAGCCGCGAGATGTAGGCCCGGCCCTTGTCCGGCTCGCGGAAGTGCAGGCCGTCGTTGCTGATGACGAGCCCGAGGTCGCAGGAGATCTTGCCGTAACCGAACCAGCCCCAGCGTTTTTGTGAATCCGAGTCGCCCGGGATGTTGTGCCACTGGCCGTAAAACCCCACGGCCACGGTGCCATAGCTCGCCGCGCCGACGCCGAGGTGAACCTGGTCATAGGGCTTGTACGCCCCACGGTCCTCCGGCTTGGCCGGCTCGGGCAGTAGAAACGCGTCGGTGTCCCCGCCCAGCCAGCGGTCAAAATCCGGCGACAGCACCGCGCGGCCCTGGCGGCCACTCGGGTGGCCGCCGTCACTGAACGTGAGCCGCTGGCCGTTGACGATCCAGAGGCCGTTAAAATGGTAGAGCGAGGCGGTCTCGAGAAATTGGTCGATGCCGTAGTGCTCCGCGGCCTTCCAGTGCAGCCCGTCCGCGCTCGTCGCGGTGCGGATCACCCAGGTTTTCCCGTTGAAGGGATTGTAGACCATCTTGTAGCGCCGGGCGGGATCGGGGTCGGCATCGTCCTTCACCACGTGCACGCCCTCAATGAGCGCATCGGGCAGCGCGATGGCGTTGTTGTGCTTGCTGCCCCGAAATTCCGTCTGGCCCAGGTCGGGCTTGGTCCACGCGAGCCCATCCGGGCTCTCGGCGTAACAGACCGGACCCTGCGTCAGCGCCTTCACATCCGGATGGTAGGCGTCACCCGGCTCTTTCATCCCCACCGCGTAATACCACATCCGGTATTTGCCGTTGTCGTGGATGACGGCACCGTAGAAGTGCGACGCCACCTGGTCGGGCGCGAGCGGGTTGTCCCGGCTCGGCCGCATCACCGCCTCCTGGCGATACTTGGGCGTGGAGAGATAAGTTCCGACGTTCTCGCGCAGCGGCAGCAGGTAATCATCGATGCCGAGCAGCAGCGCTTCACGCTCCACCGTGACGCCCGTGGCGGGAAAATAGAACCCGTCCGCGGCCGCAGACCGCGCAACCGGAACCAGGGAGGAGCAGGCGGCGGCCATCGCGGCCGTGAGACAAAGCAATCGTGTTTTCATAAGGGAACCGGGGGTTGGGAAGACGGGGAAACCGATCAGGCCAGATGCGCTGGCAGCAACTCGGGCGTGTGCTTGCGGACCCAGGCGATGAGCCGCTTCACATGCTGCTCGGTGCCGCTGCGGTAGGGCGACTGGCAGCGCACGCCCACCACACCCCCGCCGGCGACGCGCTGGATGCGGTCGACCGCGGAATCCCAGAGGCCCGCCTCCTTAACCAGCGGGTTAACCAGCCCCTCATAGAGATAGCGGTGCATGGCGTCGGCGAGGGGCTTGGCCTCCTTGAGTTTGCCCGCCGCGCAGAGGTTGTAGAGCTCGACCACCTTGGGGGCGTTGAAGCCGGTGATGGAGCAATAGCCGCCGCGGCCGCCCGCCGGCACGCGCTCGAAGAAATCCTCGCCGCCAAAGATCGCGAGGTCGGGGGCGGCCTTGAGCATCGCCTTCAGCGTCTTCACGTCGGACCCCGTGTCCTTGGTGCCGATGAACGTCGGCACGGCTTTCGCGAGTTTCCCTAGGAACGCCGGGTCGACCTTCCGCTTGGAGCGGCCGGTCAGGTAAAGGATGATGGGCGTGCGGCCCGCCTCATCGGCGATCTCCTTCACGAAGCGCATGACCTCGTCGTCCTTCAGCTCGAGCCAGAACGGCAGCGCGACTTGGAGGGCGTCAGCCCCGGCGCGGTTCGCCGTGCGGATCCGCTGGCAGACTGTCCGCGTGCTGAGCGCGGTGACGCCGATCTGGATCGGCAGCCCGACGGCGTGGGCCTCGTCGCAGGCGATGTTGGTCACGCGTTCGTAGGTGGCGTCGTCCTGCGCGTAAAATTCACCGGTCGTCCCGCCAGTGTACACCCCGTTCACGCCCGTGCCGCCGTAGGCCCGGACTTCCCGGGCAAAGCGCCGGGCGTCCAGTTCGTCGTGGTCGTTCCAGGGCAGGATGAGGGCGCTCCAGACCCCCTTCAGCGTTTTGCGGGTCAGTGGCTTGATGTGGGTGGTCATGGGGAAAAAGTAGCGGGGAGTTTTTCGAGGCCGAAAAAGCGGCGGGCATTGTCGCGGAGAATCAGGCGTTTCGCCTCGTCCGGGATTTCGGCCGCCTCGATCCGCGCACGCTGGAGCGCGACGTGGTAAAGCGGCGTGTCGCTACCGAACAGCAGGCGCTCGGCACCCAACTCGCGGACCGCCCATTCGACGAGGCCGGGCAGGATGCTGCGCGCGCTGGACGTATCGACCCAGAGATTGCCGTGCTTCGCGGCTTGCACTGCGCGCACCTGCAGGTCGACGCGGCCGTCGGCGCCGGCGCCATTGCCCAGGTGAGCCAGCAGCACGCGGGCGCCCGGGTGGCGGTTGGCGAAGGGCACGAACGCGTCGGGCAGGCTGTTCGGACAGCCGCTGTGCGTCATCACCGGCGCCCCAACTTCCTCGAAGAAAGCGAACAACTCCTCGCCGCGGTCGGCGATCTGGTAGGCGTGCTCCTCCGGATGAATCTTAATGCCGACGCACCACGGCGCCTGCAGCATCCGGCGGGCCTGGTCGTAGGTTTCCGGCTGGAGCGGATTCACGATCACGTATTGCAGGAGACCGCGGACCTTGGGCACCTCGCGAAACGCGGCCTCGTTGGCCGGCGCCACCGCCGTGATGCGGCCCCGCGGAATCAGCCCCGCCAGCGGCGAGACAATCGTCCATTCAATGCCACAACCGCGCGCGCGGGCGGCGACCTCCTCCCCCGTGCCACTGGAAAACTCCCCCAGCAGCGTGTTCTCATGGACATAGCGGCCGTAGTGGGCGTGGGAATCGATTGCGATGACGTCGTCGAACTTCATGGAAATAAAATCAAACCCGCCCCCGCCCGAAAGTACACCCGGCGGCCGCCGTGCCACCCGAAAGCTCCCACCGGCATGGGGCGGGGACCGGCGCAAACCGCTGACAGGGGACTGTATACCTCATCGGTGATTAAACTCAGTCTAACATGACACAATTAGCGTGCTTGCAGCAGACTTTTGGATCTAAAAGTATACAAGTGTATGGAAACACGGTGCTGTCAACTGCCATTCCCCTGATACGCGTCCCGCTCACCGTTTGCGCCCGGTTACACCCCTCTGCCCTCGCCCATGATCATCGACAGCCACGCTTATTGTTTTCCTGCCCCCGATACACTGGCCGGCCATCCGTCCGTCGCCGCGCACTTGGAATTCTGGCAACGCCAGCAGGCGGTGCACCACCAGCCGGCGTTTCGCGTGCGCGACCGGGCTCCCGGTGACTCGAGGGCCCTCCTCGCCCCCACGGCGGAGGATCCGCTGCACCTGGCAAAGGACGCAAACTTCCGGGTGGACCGCGTTTGCAACCGGCTCGTCTGGACCGTGGCGGGCGAGGACTACACGAAGCAGCAGTTGCCGCCGAACGTGATCGAGTTCGGCCCGGGCGCACTCATCGCCGAGATGGACCACGCGGGGGTGGATTGGGCGCTGATCCATGTGGACGCCACACTCACCAAGGACCCGGCTTACCTCAGCGCGTGCGTCGCCGCCTTCCCCTCCCGCCTGCGGGCGATGGCGCCTATTGACGAGTGGCTCATCCCCACGTCCCCGGATGCCGCCATCCAGCAGGCCGTCGACGCCGTCCAGCGTCACGGGTTGCACGCGCTGAAGATCATTCCGGCGTATGCCTACCAACGCACCCGCTCGACAAGTTTCGACGCGCCGGAGTGGCGCCCGTTTTGGGACGCGGTCGCGCAGCTCGGGGTGCCGATCTTCTTCACCCTCGGAGCCAGCCCGGGCTCGACCGATCCCCGCGCAGGATTCCTGCAGGAGTTGTGGACGCTGCGCCGCTGGCACGAACGCTACCCGCAGGTCGGCGTCGGCATCACGCACGGCTATCCCTGGCGCGACTTTCTCGAGGGGGACCGGTTCATCCTGCCGGCCGGCATGTGGGAACCGCTGGTTGATTCCGGCCTGTGCCTGGAGGTGGGCTTCCCTTTCCGGATCGGTGACCTTTTCGATTTCCCCTACCGCAAGTGCTGGCCCGTGCTTGAGGCCATGGCGAAGCACCTCGGGCCGGACCATCTGATGTGGGGCACAGACATGCCGTTTCAAAACCGCTTCTGCACCTACCGGCAGTCCCGGGACTACATCGAGAAATACACAACGCCGATCCTCTCCCCGGAGGACGTCGCCAGGATCATGGGCGGAACCGCCGCGCGCCTGCTCGGTCTCAAGCCCAATCGCTGAACCGCTGCGACCCACCCCGGGCCAATCCGGAGGCCAAGCCCCGGACTGGCTGGGAAACAGGATTCAGTCGCGAGCGTTCGCGGTCATTTGAACTGGACGGAGTAGATGTCCGCATCCCGCATCACGATGCGGAACCGCACCGGCTTGCCCGCCAGGCGGCTGAACGGCGAGCGGTCGGTCATTCCCTGCGGATGCTTCCACGGCACGACCCCGGCGATCTTGTCGCCGAAGATCACGGGCGATTCCTCCAGCAGGAAGCCCGGGATCGGCTGGCCGTTCTCGTCCTGCACCTCGATGCGGATGCTGCCGTTGGCCGCCGTGGAGTAATTCATCACCATGCTCGTGCCCGTGAAGATGATCGGCTTGGTGATCAGCTCGCCACCGGGATACCCGGCGTGAGCCGACACAAACCCATCCGGACGCAGCGTCAGGCGTTCGATGCGATTGGAGGGAAAGGTGTAGTCGCGCTCAAGGTAGATGGACATTTCCTCCGGTCCCGTCTCGAGCAGGCCATGGGACGGGGTGTTGGCCCGGTGCGCCCAGTTGCGCTCATGCAAGCCCGGCCGGATCCAGGCCTCCTCAAACCGGTGCCAGTGCACGCCGTCGCGGGAGCTCATGAACACCGCGTCCGACGACCCCGGGCTGCGCGCATCCATCTCCGGGAAATACGTCTTCCACGGCATGAACCGCCGCGGCATTGCCACGTAGATTTGCGGCGCGCGGTAATACGGCAGCGTCGAATTGGTGTAAAGGTGCGCCCCGGGCGCGTCGCCAAAGTCGGCCCACACGCCGGTCGTCCAGTGCAGAAAGTCCTTCGACGTCGCATACTTGATCGAACGCAGCCCGTGGATGAAATCCCGGTAGATCGCCGTGTACTGGCCGCGCAGCGTGTCCCAGAATACCACGTTCAAAGAATCAAACGCGCCGTCCGTGATGACCGGCTCCTTCTGCACCTGCCGCCAGTGCACGCCATCGGCCGACACGAACCCGTTGAGGACCGGCTTCTTCTTGTCGCCGTCATAGTTGCTGCTCGCGACCGCCTTGTAGCGCTCTTCCGCGCGCGCCGCGGGATTCTCGTCCTTGAAGGGCGAGAAGTTATGCGAGCCGATCTCCGCCCAGACGATGTTGTTGGCCTTGGACCCGTTGAACTCATGCAGCCCGAGGTTCGGGCGCGTCCAGGTGATGCCATCCTTGCTCTCCGCGTAGCAGGTGTATTGCGCGTGGGCCGGCACCGTGGGCTCGTCCGGCGACACCGTCTGCTTGATCGTGTAACTGGGATCGCTGCTGCCGCGGTAATACATCCGGTAGCGGTCGCCGTCCTTGAACATCGTGACGTAACCGCTGGTGCCACCCTCCCACGGCTGGTCGAACTTGAAGGTCGTGCCCTCCGAGTGCGGCTCATGCAGCTTCAGCTGCACGCCGTTCATCGCGTCAATCAGGTAGTCGTCAACGAACAGTTCCAGGCGCGAGCCGACGTCGACCGGCGGGGCTTTGGATTCGGCGGCCGCGGCCAGGCTCGCCGTCAGGAGCAGTCCGGCGGCCAACGCCGGAAACACGGAAATCAGGGGGGGTATTTTCATGGGAGACAGGGGTTAAATTACAGGTGTTGATTGCGGAAAAACGGTGCGGGATCACTGGCCCCCGAGCTGCGCGTCGGTCAGGGTGTTGAGTAGCGGCTCGCCGCGGCGGTAGCGCGCGACGTTCTGCACGAAGATGTCCCAGAGCCGCTCGGCAAAGCGCGGGCTGAGGCTCGAGCCGGAGATATGCGGGGTCAGGATGACATTCGGCATGCGCCACAACGGGTGGGTGGCCGGCAGCGGATAGGCATAATGCGTGTCGAGCGCCGCGCCCGCGATCCACTGCTCCCCGAGCGCACGCAGGAGCGCGGCCTCGCGGATGATCGGACCACGCGCGGGATTCAGCACGAAGGCATGGCGCGGCAGTGCCTGCAGCTCGCGCTCGCCGATCAATCCCTCGGTGGCGGACGTGAGCGGCAACGCGACGATAAGGAAATCCAGGCCGCCGAGAAATGCCGTCGTCTCGGCGGGTCCGAATACCCGGTCGGGCCGCACGCCCTCGGGGTCGCCCGTCCCGGGCACCATGTAGATCGGGCCCCGCGGTCCGACGGTGCCGCTGCGCGTGAGCACGTGGACCCGCAGGCCCAGCTGCCGCGCCAACCGCGCGGTTTCACGGCCGATGCCGCCATAGCCCCAGATGCCGACCGTCAGCCCGCGGATCTCGCGCTGAAATCTCGCCCCGCGGTCCCAGACTGCGCCGTCCTGGTTGCGCACCATCTGGCGCAGGTCGCGGGCCAGGTTCACCATCATCGCCACGTTCCACTCGGCAATGGGCACGTCGAAACAGCCGCGCGCATTCGTCGCCCGCACCCCGCGCCCCGGCAGATCGAGCCCGAAAAGCTGGGTGTAGCCAGTCGACGCGATTTGCACCCAGCGCAACGCCCGCATCTCGCCGATATTCGTGGGCGGCAGGGTGCAAAACAGCACCTCCGCATCCCGGATCCGCTCCACCTCGAGGGGCCGCGAGCGCTCCTCCGGCGGCAGGATGCAATCCACCTCCACGCCATTCATCTGGCGCAGGGCGGCCAGGGCGGATTCCGGGGCGGTAACGTCGACGATGATCTTCATATTAGTCAGTGAGAATTTTCCCGGGCACGCTGTTAAACTCGCCGCTGCCGGGCTTGAAGGGGTAGCGGCGGCGGGTGTCCTCGGTGAGCACGATGCCCAAACCCGGGCGGTCAGGAGGCAGCACATAGCCGTCCTTGATGACTAGGCCGCCATCGATGACCTCGGAATGGAGGCCGGCGTAATCCGGCGCGATCTCGAGGATGCGAGTGTTGCCGGCGGCGAAGCCGGCATGCACGTTCTGCATCAGCGAGCCGCCGGCGCCCCAGGCATGGGTGGCGACCTGACGGCCGCGATCCGCCATCATCTTCGCCACGACCATGAACTCGTGCAGGCCGCCGGTGAAAGACGCGTCAGGCTGACCGATGTCGAAGGAGTCCTGCTGGGCGAATACGCGCCACTCGTACGCGGCGGTGAGGCACTCGCCGCCGGCGATCGGCGTGGTGGTGGCGCGGCAAAGTTCCGCGTAACCCCACGGATCGGTGTAGTGCAGGGGCTCCTCGAGGAACACCAGGTTGAAGGGCTCCAGCGCCTTGGCGACCGCGGTGGCGGTCTCGAGCGTCCACGTCGCGACGGGATTGTTGCCCATGTGCGCATCCATCATCAGCCAGGCTTCGGCCCCCGCATGCCGGCGCATGAAGGCGACCTTGTCCGCCTCGAAGTCGGCCGCCTCCTTCGGCTCCATCGGCATGTACCAGCCCTGGCCCGCGGTGAAGCTGCCGGCGCCGACCTTCAGGCCGCGGAAGCCGAGCGAGAAATAATGGTCCATCTTCTGCGCAAGCCTCTCCTTCGGGTAGTTGCTGGGGCCGCCGGTCGCATAGGCGGGCAGCTTGGCAAACTGCGCGCCGCCGAGCAGCGCATGCACCGGCAGCCCGAGCTGCTTGCCCTTCAGGTCCCAGAGCGCGGCCTCGATGCCATTGAGCACGATCGTGCCCAGACCGACCCGGCACCAGAAATTACCGCAGTGATACATCCGGCGCCAGAGTTCGGGAATGTCGTCCACCGTCTGCCCAATCAGGATCGGGCGGAAGAAATCCACGATCGCCGGTACTGTCTCCGGACAGAAATACCCGGCGTAGGTTTCGCCCAAGCCGATCAGGCCGCCATCCGTCAGGATTTCAATGAAGGCGGCGCTGCGCAGCTTGCGGGCCTCGCGTAGGAAAGGGTCGTTCGTGCACGGGCCGGTGAGCAGCGTCGTGCGGACATCGGTGATTTTCATGGGGAATGAATCAGACGCGGACCTTGACCACGCACTTCAGGATTTCCGCGGGGGCATCCCACGCGCAGGACGGGATATGGCCGTCCTCGGGGAAGAAGATCGTGAACTGCCCGGCCGTCACGCGCACGGGCACGCCGTCCGGGATCAGGCCGTAGAGGGCCGCGTCCTTCTCGGCATCAAACGGCATCGTGACCGTGGTGAGCAGGGGCAGCGGCGCCCAGTACATCACCTCCCGGCCGCGCTGCATGTACTGGATATCGATGTACTTCCGGTGCGACTCGTAAACCCGCTCGGCCATGGGCTTGGTGGAGTGTTGCTGGACGAAGGCGAAGATGTCCTCGCCGTCGATTTCATGGCGGCCGACCGCGGTCTGGTCGGTCAGCTGGCGGAGAAAGGCGAAGGCCTTCGCGAAACGGGGCGAAAGCGCGTTATAGGTGCTGGCTTGGTGGAGGGTGTCGAGGATCATGGAGGAAAATGACAGGGTTGGAAGGGCGCGAGGCAGGGGAAGGTGCTAATAGCCGTTTTGGCGATGGGTGAGGTTCAGCAGGGGCTGGCCGGATTGGTGGCGCCGGAGATTTTCGCCCAGCAACCCGACCATTTGCGGCCAGAAGCCGGTGTAAACGCCCGACATGTGCGGCGTCATCATCAGGTTGGGCACATCGAAGTAAAAATGGTCCGGCGGGAGCGGCTCGCGGACAAAGCAGTCCACTGCCGCCTCCGCGAGCTGGCCGCTGCGCAAAGCCTCGGCGAGGGCGGCCTCGTTCACGATGCCGCCGCGCGAGATGATGACCATGCGGGCCCCGGGCTTCAGCCAGCCAAACTCGCGCCGGTCGATCATCCCCTGGGTGCGTGGGGTGCTCGGGACCGTGACAACCACGAGGTCGCATTGACCGAGCATCACCTGCAGCTGACCGGGGCCATACCACGCAGCCGGGATCCGGCCATCCGGGTCGCCCGTGCCGGGCCACGCCACATAGCCCGTGGCCTGCCGGCTGGCCGGATCGTGCTTCTGGCAAATGATCCGCATCCCGAGAGCGTCGAGCTGGCGGGCGCATTCCCGCCCAATGCTGCCATAACCAATGATACCCGCCGTGAGCCCGCGCAGCGTCTTTCCCGCCAGCGCCACCCGGTTCGGCCAGGTGTGGGTCGGCTTGAATTTAAGCAGCTCCTCCATCCGGTGCGCCATCATCAGCCACGTGCAGGTCACGTACTGCGCAATCGGCACGGCATGCATGCCACTGGCCGTGGTGACCGGGATCGGCGTCTGCTGGATGGGATGGTCGAGGATCTGGTTGGCCCCGGCCGAGAGCAGCTGCACCCAACGCAGCTGGCTCCAGCCCGAAAGGTCGCGTGGGACAAGTTCGGTCACCAGGATCTCCACGCCCGCGCCGTCCAGTTGGTCGGCCGGGACATTGCGTTGGTCGATCTCCAGCCCCGGACAGAGGGCCTGCAGGTCCTGACACTGGGGGTCGGAGAACGTGAAGGCGGAATTCAGGACAAGTTTCATGTTTGGTTTCAGGTGCGTTCGCCGGAGCTCGGCACGAAGCGGTATTTCTCGATCAACGCCGGCGTCAGGCGCACCCCGAGGCCCGGGGCCGTCGGCACGGCCACGGTTCCGTCGGTGACCTGCAGCGCATCCACCAACAGGTCCTGCTGGTTCGGCGCGGACGCCACCACGAGCTCGAGCCAGTCGACCGAGTGCGACGCGGCGGCGAGGTGCCATGATGCGGCCAGCGACGGGCCCATCGACGCGCCGGTGTGGATCGCCGTGCTGAGATTGTAGGCTTCCGCGTGGTGAATGACGCGGACCGTCTCCTGCAGGCCGCCAACGAAGCCGATGTCCGGCTGGATGACATGCACGCCGCCCCCGCCGATCAGGTCATGAAACTGGTCGAGTCCGCACAGGCTCTCGCCACCCGCGATCGGGATCTGCGAACGCGCCCGCAGCTCACGGTAGCCAGCCAGGTTCGTGTAGGCCAGCGGCTCCTCGTAGAACCGCAGGCGGAACGGCGCGAGCGCCTCGGCGATGGCGACCGCCTCACTGACCGGGATCGGGTTCGGCACCCCGCCCTGGTGGCCGTCGATCGCGAAATCGATGTCATCGCCAAATTCCCGGCGCAGGCGCGTGAACGCTTCGACCAGCAACGCGACCTTCTTCGCATGGGGGAACGGCACTGGCGTGATCCGGCCTTGGTGCGCCTGCGTCTTGGTGTTGTCGAATTGAAAGAAACCCGTGGACAGCTTCACCGTGCGATGACCGAGATTTTTGTAATACTGGACCTTGCGCACGAGGTCAGCAAGCGGCCACAGCGACGGCCCGCCCGACGCGTAGACCTTGATGCGATCCCGCACCTTGCCGCCCAATAATTGGTAGACGGGCACGCCCAGCGCCTTGCCCTTGAGGTCCCACAGCGCCAGCTCGAGCCCGCTGATCACGCTGCGGCCCGCCCCGCTGCGGGCCCACCACACCGAATCGTTGGTCAAGGCGCGCGTCACCTCCGAGATTTCCCGCGGATCCCGCCCCAGCAGTATCGGCCGGAAATAATCCACCATCGCCGGGACCGCGTCGGGCGCAAAATAGCCCCAGGTGGACTCCCCCAACCCGTCGATGCCCTCGTCCGTTTCAATCCGGAAGATGGCGGTGGAATGATTGGCCCGAGGAAACGAGGGATCGTTCTCCCAGCGGGCGGTGAGCAGGTGCGTGGTGACTTTCGTGATTTTCATGTGGAAAAATTCAAGGGGTACCATGGACCGTCCGCGGGGCAACGGCCGGAGCGGGAAACGAATCCAAATTGAGCGCGGGCCACGCGACCACCGCGGGGCTGCGGACCGCGGCGCGGACCTCGCCGCTGACCACGACCACGCACCCCTGCCACACCACGCAGGGCGCCCCGATCATGGGCGCCGGGCCAGGATCACCCGCGGCATCGCGGTCCGGCACGGGGGCCGCCGGCAGGACCGGCCCGCGCTCCCAAGTCTGCCGCCCAATATCAAAATAAAGCGTCTGCCGGTTGAACCCAGGATGATCGCGGGGCGCACCCGGAAAGACTTCCGAATAGCCGCTCACCACAAAGATGCGGTTGCCCGCCAGCACGGGGCATGGGCTCGCCGCGCCGACGCGCGGCTCCGGCAGGTCGGGCAAGCGCCGCCATTTCCGGTCCATTACATTCAGGCTGTAGGCCCGTTTCGACGGTTCGAATTTTCCCGCGGGATCAAAGGCCATGCCTCCAATCAGGTAGACTTCGTTTCCGTCCGAGGCCGCGGCCGCGACAATGACTCCCGGCCCGGGGATATCTTCCTCCCGCCTCCAGCCTTCCGGACCGGACGGGGCGCTCAAGCCGAGCGACCAGACCTCGCTGCTGGCCGCGGTGGACGCAGGTTCGCGCGCACCCCCCATGACCCAAAGCCGCCCGCCCGCGATCGCGGCAACCCCGTAGCCCAGCGGATGAGGCAGATCAGGCAGGCGCCGGTACACCAGGCCCCCGCCGTTCGCCTTCAACTCATAGGCCGTGCTGACACAACCTGCCGCGTCGATGCCACCAGCCAGATAAATGGCATCCGGGGCCGAGGCACTCGCGAAGTATCCGGACTTCACCGGCAGTGGCGTTGAGGAGACCACCCATCCGGCCAACGGGGCGCTGAGCGTGAAGACGCGGTCGTTGAAATGCTTCTGCCCCTGCCGCCAGATCGGCTTGTCCCACTGGGCGCCGCCGCCCGTCACCAACCGACCGTCCAGCACGCCGGCAAACATGCCACCAAATCCCACGGGATCCGGCAGCGGGGTGTAAAGTTTCCATCCATTCATGTTCATTTTGTTTTGAGGGGAGAGACGCAAACCGGGCAAGTCCGCCATCAGGGGAGCGAGGGCGAGCACGCCGAGCAATGCGGAAGCCAATTTTGCCCAAACCGGGCGGGAGGGATCAGTGAATTTCATCGGTTCAAGGCGTGGGAAGGCCATGGGCCCGCGCGTACCAGTAGCCAAGGGAGTAGAAGGCGAGCGCGTCGCCCTGGAGCACGTTCAGCATCCAGTGCAGTTCCTCCGGCATCACCCCCTCGGGATCGGCAAACCATTTCAACTGCTCCTTCGTGAGCCCCCGGTAGATCGCCCCGAAGCGTTGGGCGGCTTCGGCGCTCAATTCCGGCACCAGCCGCCCCACGATCGCACTGCTCACCGCCTGCCGCTCCCGCGTGCCATACCAGCAGATGGGCAGCGTCGCGTTTTGCAGGAGATAGGAGGAACGCCAAAGGGCGCGCGGCTTGATGGAGAGCGGCAGCTTTTCCCAGGCCCCGGTCGTGGTATCGATCCGGATGAAATAGTAACTCAGGAAATCCTCGCGCTGCCCGATCTGGGAAAACTTCCACCACTCTCGGATCCCGCGGCGGTAGCGCTCCGCGTGGGCGGGCTCGAGGTCCATCAGGACCTCCGCCCCGGCCACGATCTGGATGTGAAACGACCGGTCCTCGGTGCTCACGTAGCTCGGGCGGCCCAGACCCCAGGCGGTTTCGCGGGGCGTGGGGATCGCCCCGAACAGCGCGTCGAGCCGGGCAAATTCATCGTAGCTCGCCTGCTCGTGCGTGAGGGCGAACGCGAGCCGGTGCATCACCGCCCACAGGAACATGTGGCGCTGCGCCCGCGGGTTGGACTGCTCCATGTCCCACGTTTCGCCGAAATAGTTGATCCGGTATCCGTTCCGCCAGCGCTGGGACACCTCGCGGAAGATCTGCACGATCCGGCCGCGCACCTCGGGCGTGGCCAGCGGGTAATAATGATACAGCGCCAGCAGCGGCCAGAAATGCTGCTCCGTGCTGGTGTGGTCGGTGGCCCGGCCGTAGTAGGGCTTGCAGAAGAACCCGGCGGAACCGCCCGCCGACCCGTCCGCCTCGACGATACCGGCCTTTTGCTGCGGACCCTCGGCCCGCGGGTCGCGCTGCTCGGTCAGGCGGTAGTTCGCATCGAGCGAACCGAACGCCCGCCGCGCCCGCTCGAGCGCCAGCGGGTCCTTGGTCGCCTCGTAGTGGTAGCATTGCGCCAGCAGGAAGATGCCCGAGATGAACGTGCTGTTTTCGTAGCTGAGCCACTGGTGCGGCTCGGGCCCGGCCATCGTCGAGTCCCGCCCGGAAAAGTCTCCAACCGTGAACGGCCGCTCCTCGCGCCAGTTCAGGTGCGAATACATGAGCCCGGCGGGATCGTAGTAATGATGATCGACAAACTCCTCGAGCAGTTGGATCCGCGCTGCCACGGGCACCGACGGCTGGAGGTCCCGCAGCGGCGCGTCCGCTGCGTGCAATGCCGCCACCCCGGCAGCGAGGCATCCGAGCTGAAAGAGAGGGGAGAGGAGTTTCATGGGTTTCATCGCAGGGCGAAGCGGGTCACGACCAGAGCTTGAGCCGGGTTCCCTCCCAATACGTGGCAATCATTCCTTCGGGCACCTCGCTGCTCAGGAACTCGGTGAAATAGCGCAATTCCGGCGGCACCTGGCGGCCGTCCGGGTCCCGGATCCACAGCAGGTGCTGCGGCTGCAGGCGCTTGAGGGACTCGGCGGCAAAGCCCGCCGCCTCGTCCCGCAGCTGCGGGCAGTGCCGCGCCGCCACCATCGCCGTCCACAGGAAACGCGTGAGGCACTCGCCAAACATCCACGACGCCGTGTAGGAGAGCATCGGGTGCCCGCCGATCCAATGCTCCTTGGCCGTCCGCTCCGTGCGCGGGCACGGGCGCCAGCTGCGGTCGGACGCCGACACGAGAAACCAGTAGAGATAACCCCAGTAGTTCGGATCAAAGCCCATCGCGTGGTCGGCCCACCACAGCTGGACGGTGCGGTCGAGGTCCGCGCTGGTAAAGCGGTCCGGCATGCAGTCGTGGATGATCGACGCGGCAATCGCGGTGAACTGGCAGTGGATGATCTGCTCCCAGTGCACGAATTCCCCGGGACGCTTCTGGTTATGGACAAAGGTTTCCCAACTCGGCTCGCGCCACTTGCCCGACTTGATCTCCCCGATCGTCCAGTCGAGGCGGTTGTGCGTCATCCACCGTCCGTGGCTCATCACGTGCTCGAAGGCCGGCAGGTATTTCTTGTCGCCGGACAGCTTGTACGCGGCCGCCACCACCGCCGCCATGATCGCGTTGTAGTCGCTGTAGTCCCGGCCCATGTCGAAGTGATTGCCGTTCTCGAAGTGCAGCGTGAAGTCGGCGGCGATCAGGTAGTCCGCGAAGGCCTGGATCATCGTGCGGATCTCCGCCTGCTCGTCCGGCGACGCGACGGGATAAAACGTCCACAGCCCCCACATCGCATGCAGGTACTGGTCCCCGGTCGTGTGGCCGGAGAACTCAAAATGATAGGGCTTCCCCATGAAACCCGCGCGGCCGTGCTCCACTCCCAGCTGGTAAATCCGGTGCAACGAGCCGTACGCCTTGCGCGCCGCCGCCAGCGCCGCGGGATCGCCCGATGCCAGGAACCGGACGCTCTGCGCCGCGAGGTGGCTGCCCGAGGTTGTGATCGAGTTCTCGTTGTTGAAGAAGTCGGTCACGGAACGGAACTTCAGCCCGAAGTTGTCGGTGAACTGGTCCATCCCCGCGAAATCCGAGGCCCGCACCGGCCGCAGACCCTCCGGCGTGACCTTCGACATGCACACGAAGATCCCACTGGGATGGGCGCGCGTCGCCGAGGTTTGCCGCTCGATCCATTCGATTTTCTGTCGGAGCGTGAGCGTGTTGAACCCGGGAAAGAGCCCTTCGATCGGATTTGGTCCGCCGCCCAGGTTCGCGCCTGGCGACGACGAAGCCAGCAGGTCCAGCAGCGGAAGCGAAACTCCGCCGACAACGAGGGTTTTCACGAATGCACGCCGGGTGTTCATAAGGAGGGGGGATGTTCCGGCCGGGACGCGGCGGCCTCCGCCGCCAGCCCCTTGGCCAGCAACTCACTGATGCGGCGGGCGTCGTAGACACAGCCCGCCCAGCTCCCGCCGCTCGCGTTCTGGAGCGCGGACCAGAGACGCGTGTCGTCGGGCACCCGCGGATCGGCCTGCATCACCGGATTGCGGGGACGCGCCGCCAACTCGGCGGCGTCGAGTCCGACGGCCTCGACCGTGCCGGTAAGATTGCGGGTATCGATGCACACGCGCACGCGGTCGCCGTCGCGCAGTTTGCCGATCGGGCCGCCGGCCCAGCCCTCTGGGCTGATGTGGCCGATGCACGCCCCGGTGGAGACTCCGGAAAACCGGCCGTCGGTGAGCAGCGCGACCCGCTGGCCGTCGCGCACATACTTGAGCGCCGACGTGACCTGATAGGTTTCCGGCATGCCGCTGCCGGGCCCGATGCCAATCAGCACCAGCACCTCGCCGGCCCGGATGCGGTCGGCGCCGGTGGACTTCACCGCGGCAATGGCCGTGGCCTCGGACCCAAACACCCGCGCCGGGCCCTCGTGGCGATAGATACCCTCCGCGTCGAGCAACGCCGGGGCGATGGCCGTGCTCTTCACCAACGCGCCCTCCGGCGCGAGGTTGCCCCGGACAAAGGTGATCGTGCTCGTGCAGCCGCGCTGCCGCGCGCGCTCCGGGGTCATGATGACGTCGTCGGGATCGATGCCGTCGAGCTGATGGAGTTTTTCGCGCAACCGGCGGCGACGCTCGGACTGTTCCCACCACTCGAGATTTTCCCCGAGCGTCCGCCCGGTCACGGTCCGCGCGCCGAGGCGCAGGAGGCCCAGTGCCCGCAATCGCAGCATCACCTCAGGCACGCCGCCCGCGAGAAAGACCTGCACCGTGGCGTAACCCGTCGGCCCGTTCGGCAGCACATCCACGAGCCGCGGCACCTCGCGGTTGATCCGGGTCCAGTCCTCGAAGGTCGGCCGGTCGAGTCCCGCGGTGAAAGCGATCGCCGGGAGGTGCAGCACGAGGTTGGTCGAGCCGCCGACGGCCGCGTGCAGGACCATCGCGTTGTGCAGCGCATCCGCATCCAGCAAGTCGCGCGTCGTCGTGCCCGCCTTTTCGAGGGCCAGCACCGCCCGCGCGGAACGCCGCGCCAGGTCGCGCCAAATCGGGGCGCCAGAGGGACTCAGCGCCGAGTGCGGCAACGAGAGGCCGAGCGCCTCGCCGATCACCTGGCTGGTCGCCGCCGTACCCATGAACTGGCAGCCGCCACCAGGCGAACCGCAGGCCTTGCAGCCCATCTCCGCCGCATGCGCGAGGGTCACCTGGCCTTGCGCGAACCGCGCCGCCAAAGTCTGGACCTTGCCCGTGTCCTCCGCCGCCTCCGCCAGCAGCGTGACGCCGCCGGGCACAAGAATCCCCGGCAACTGCGGCGAACCCGCCAGCGCAAGCAGCATGGCCGGCAGGCCCTTGTCACAGGTCGCAATGCCGATGACCCCGCGGCAGGTCGGGAGCGAACGGATCAACCGCCGGAAAACGATCGCGGCGTCATTGCGAAACGCGAGGCTGTCCAGCATGCCGGCCGTGCCATTCGTGCGGCCATCGCAGGGATCGCTGCAATAGCCGGCAAACGGAATCGCACCCTGCGCCGAGAGAGTGCGCGCGGCTTCCTCCATGAGGAGACCGACCTCCCAGTGCCCCGTGTGATAACCGAGCGCCACCGGCGTGCCGTCGGGTGCACGGATGCCGCCTTGGGTGCTGAGAATCAGAAATTCTTTACCGAGCAGTTTGCGCGGATCCCAGCCCATGCCGGCATTTTGGGTCAGGCCAAACAGATCACCACTGGCCATTGCGCCGAGCCGCGAAGGATCGAGTGGCAAACGCCCGACCGGGCCTGGCGCCGTCGTGCGCAGCTCGTAGATCGAGGCGTCACCGGAATCGAGGAGCGGATCGGGAGTCATGGCGGGCGTGACCACGGGCTCAGCCGACCACATTGACCAGCGTGCCCACCCCGGGCAGTGAGATCCGAATTTCGTCCCCGTGGGCCAGCGTGAAGGTGTCCGGCGGTACGATCCCCGTGCCGGTCATGAGATAGCAGCCGTGGGGAAACGTGTTGTCCCGGAACAGCCACTCCGCGAGCGACGGCAGCGGGCGCTTGATCTGGCCGAGCGTCGTCTCACCGCCAAACACTGTCGCTCCCGCCCGGCGAATCTCGATGGCGATGACCGCGTCCGGGCCCGGCAGCGAGCGACTCACCACGAGACAGGGACCGATGGCCGCGCTGCGCGCGTAGACCTTGGCTTGCGGCAGGTAGAGCGGGTTCTCCCCCTCGATGTCGCGCGACGACATGTCGTTGCCCAGCGTGTAGCCGAAAATCGCGCCGTTGCGGTTGATCGCGAGGGTGAGCTCGGGCTCAGGCACATTCCAACGCGAGTCGGAGCGGATCCGCACCACCCCACCCGGTTCGGCCACTCGGTGCGGCGTCGCCTTGAAAAACAGCTCCGGCCGGTCGGCCTCGTAGACCTTGTCGTAGAAACTCCCGCCGCCACCGACCTTTGATTCCTCCATGCGCGCCGTACGGCTGCGGTAGTAGGTCACGCCCGCGGCCCAGATTTCCTGCGACTGGAGCGGAGCGAGCAACCGGACAGGAATGCCGTCAGCCTTGCGCGCATCCCGCAGCGCCGCCTGCAGCTGGGCTAGCGGATCCGGCGCCGAAAACAGGCCGTCCAGCGACAGCGACGCCGGCAGGGCGAAGCAGCGGCCGTCGGTTTCCGCCACCAATCCCTGGACGCCGGAATAAACTTTGATCATGGCGCCGAGGAGTTCCGGCCGGCAGTGAACCGGATCGAGTAAAGGTCGGCATCGCGCAGCACGAAATGCAAGCGGACCGCCCGCCCCGCCAGCGCGCGCAGGGTGGCGCCGTTCTTCCAGCGAACCGCGCCGTCAATCTCGTCGCCGATATGCTCGGGGCTGTCGGCCAGCGCGAAGCCGGGCAGCGGTAACCCGTCGAGGTCCTGGATTTCCACGCGGACGCTGCCCGCCGCACTCGTGGCGTAATTCATCTGCAGTTCCTCGCCCGAGATCCGCAGCGGCTTCGTCAGCAGCGAGCCGCCGGAATGCGGCGCGTTGACTGACGCAAAGCCGTCCACCCGGAGCACGAGGCGTTCGATGTGCCAGGCATCCTGGAGATAATTCCGATTCACGAAGAACATGATCCGGTCCGTCCCAAGGGGGAAGATGCCGGTCATGGGATAGTTGGTGCGCGAGACCCAGTTGCCCGCGCCCGGACCCGGGCGAACCAGCGCCTCGAGGAAGGTGCGGTCATATTGGGTTGAGCCGGCCCGGGTCGTCAGCATCACGCCGTCGGAACAGTCGTGGTTGTAGATGATGCCGTGCGGCGACTTGAGGCCGACGGCCTTGGCCTGCTCGTCCGTGACGGCGCTGCGCCCCTGCATGAACCGGGCGGCGAGGCCGACATAGAGATGGGGCGCGCGATAATAGGGCCCGGTGTTGTTGACGTAGAACTGCTCGGGCGGCGCATCCCCATAGGTCATCGGCACCAGGGCGGTCCAAGTCCGCAGGTCTTTCGAGGTCGTGCGCGCCATCGTGCGCAGCCGGTCGGCCGTCATGATGCGGAAGTAGAACACGTAGCACTGCTCGGCCTCGCTCCAGAACATCGTGTTGCCGCCATCGAAACTGTTGGGGAGGTCGCTCACCAGCGTGGGCTGGCGGTCCGCCGGGATCCGGTGGAAGACCAGGCCGTCCCCCGAGGCCCAGAGATCAATGCGCTTGGGGCCCTTGGGATCCTTGTAGGCGGTGTGGTTTTCGCCGCTCACGGGCACACTCTTGAGCGCCTTGACGCGCTCGCCGTCCGGCACGCCCGGGCGGGTATCAAGCCAGACCGTGCCGCCGAACAGATACCCCGAGTCATTCATCACAATGTTCGCATCGGTCCGCCCCGAGCGCTCGTCCCGGATGAGCGCGGGCTTGGTCCAGGTTTCCCCGTCGGTGCTCACGGCGACGCAAACCCGTCCCAACTCATCCTCCTTATCCAGCGTCATGCCCCGGTAATAGAGCAGGTAACGGCCTTGGTGGTGGATCACCACGCCGCCGAAATTCGCCGGGCCTTCCCACGGGCGGTCAATTTTCACGACGTCGCCGGCGTGGGCCGGTTCGTGCAGCCGGAGAGTCGCGTGGTCCAGCCGCTCAATGAGGGTCTGGTCCACGAACAACTCGCGGCGCGAGCCGAGGTCCAGCACCGGCGGGGCCACAGGTGCGGCCGAGCCGGCCAGCCCACCGGCCATCAGGCCGAAGATGGCCAGTCCGAGCCGGGACGAGAGTTTCCAATGCATACCGAAATCAGGCCGGGAGGAAGTCATCGTGCAGGGGTGGGGTTGGTCCAAAGGGGGACGGGCGCCGGGCTATTTCACCGCCGGCGCGCCGGGAAACCGGAACGCGTACACGTCGGCGTCCAACAGCTGGAACTTGAGACGGATGGGCTTCGTCATGTAGCGCGCCACTGACTTCTGGCCGTGCCAGCTTACTTCGCCCGCGATGCGGTCGCCGATCAGGACGTCGCAGTCCGCCAGACTGAAACCCGGCAGCGGCTGCCCGGCCTCGTCCTGCAACTCCACCCGGATCTCACCCGCCGCGCTGGTCGAGAAATTCACTTCCAGATGGTCACCCGTGTAGGTGAACGGCACGGTGGTCATCGTGCCGCCGGCATACGGCGCGTTGACCGACGCGAAGCCGTCGGTCCGGAGCGAGATACGCTGGATATAGTTGGTCTTCTGGAGATGGTGCCGCGAGACGTAGAAGGAAATCTCCGCCGGACCCGTCGGGAGGATCCCGCCGCTGAGGCTCGCGTAATTGCTGCGCGAACCCCAGTTGCCCAGCTCGGGGCCCGGCCGCAGGAAGGCCTCCATGAAGGGCCGGTCGAATGCCGTGCTGCCCGGCTTGGTCGTCAGCAGCACGAGGTCATTGGCATCGCTCGCAAACGTGTAGGTGGGCGTCGTCTTGTTGCCCGGGAGGCGCATGATCTCGAGGGTCCGTTCCTCCTCGAGCGTGAGCGCGCGGCGGCCGGGGTTGAAGCGGTTCGCCAGCACGATGTAGAGGCCCGGCGCGCGAAAATAGGGCGACGTGCAGGTCTCATAGAAATGCTCCCGCGGCGTGTCGCCGTAGGCCATGGGCTCGGGCTTCGACCACGTCACGAGGTCGCGCGAGACCGAGCGGAACGACGTCCGGACGCCAGGCCGGATGATCATCCAGTCCGGCAGCGTGCGCGGATGGGTCTTGGCCTCCATGTCCCACCAGCGGAAGTAGCCGACAAAGGCCTGCTCCGCCTCGGACCAGCCGACGCTGCCGCCATCAAACGCGTTCACCCAGTCGCTCTCGAGATTGGCCTTGATCGCGAGCTCGTGCCAGACACGCCCGTCGGGCGAGCCCAGTAGCTGCGCATGCAAGCCCTTGCCGGCTGCGCCGGCGCGGCGTTCACCTTCGCGCATGTCGATCGCCTTGACCCGTTCGTTCGCCGGGATACCCGGCCGCGGGTCGTAAAAAGTGAAGCAGGCGGGGACCGACCGGCCATTCTCGTAGGCGACGATATTGTTATCCTTCGAGCCCCGGAAATTGACGAGCCCGAGCGACGGTTTCTCCCACTTGATCCCGTCCTTGCTCAGGGCCAGACAGAGGTACTGGGTGTCAGGACCCTCCTTGCCGCTCGCGGTGTCCATGCCGCGGTAGAGCAGGTGATACAGGCCGTCGTGCAGGTAGATTGAGCTGATGAAGAACGCACTGCCCTCCCATGGCTGGTCGGACGTGATGATGGCTTCGCGGGCCACCGGCACGCCGAGGCGCACCGCGGCCTGGCCGCCCACGTTCTCGATGATCGACCGGTCAACCATCAGCTGGAGGGATTCATCGAGCTTTTTCGGCCCCACGGCGTCGGCCGCGGTGAGCGGCCGCTGGCCGGACACCAACAACGCAACCACGGTGGCGAGGACCCGCCAGGCGGCGGAGGGAGGAGGGGTGGTTTTCATGGGGAAATTTATCGTGGCGTGGGCGGCGGCGGCCGCGGCATCATGGACGCGTACACCCGATCTCGACTTCGGTGAGGCTCGGGGAGTTGCCGCCGTCAGGGGCGGTCAGCACCGCGCGGTAGGCCAACCAGCGGTGTGACGCCGCCCTACCCGCCAAGGTGGCCCCGGAGACCGTATAATAGGAATCCGCTCCGTCCGGCCCGGACCATTTGGCCGTGGCGAGCTCCGCGGCCGACGCCGCCGTGCGGATCTGGAACTTGACGCCGGTCCCCAGCCCCGTCTCGGCTTTCCATCGCAGCCGGCTGAAGGTCCCGCCCTTGACCACCTCGATCGGCACCGAAACGTAGTCCCACTCAAACCGCCGCGTGTAGAGGTTGCCGGCGTCGACCATCGCATCGAGATGCGACCCGATCGTCGGGAGGTTGGTCCGGTGGGTGAGGGAGTAACCCTGGGCCCCGCCCCAATAGATGTTGGTGCCGCTGAGATGGCTGAAATTCTTCTGGTGGTTCGTGATCACCAGGTCGGGCCAGCCGTCGTGATTCAGGTCCAGCGCATCGATCGCCGAGGACGACGCGGCATCGAGAAAGGTCCGCCGCTTCTCGCTGAAGCCCCGCGTGCCGGCGCCCCAGTAAATCATCGCAGGCAACTCGCGCGTGGTGTCCGACATGTAGCTGGTGAAAGCGAGGTCGAGGTGCCCGTCGCGATTGAGATCCGCCACGGTCACATCCAGCGCGTTGTAAGTCTCGATCTGGCTCCGGGCCTTGAAGGCGCCGTCCGGACTGCCCCAATAGATGTAAGAGTAGCTGTTGCGGGTCGTCCCCTGCACTCCCGTGCCACCGACGACCGGCTGGCCGGGTAGGCGCTTGCCCATCACCCCGCTGGTAAACACCACGTCCAGCCAACCGTCGCCATCGAGGTCCGCCACCGCGGCCTGGCTGGCGCCGTTCGTCTCCAGCGTGGTCACGCGGGCCGACGCATAACCCTCGGGCCCGCCCCAGCGGATCTCGGAGCGACCGATGTCGAGCAGCGGGAAGATCAGGTCGAGGTAGCCGTCCTTGTTCAGGTCGGCGATCGTCAGGGCCGTCGAACCCATCGTGCCGGGGCTGCCGGGCAATGTGAACGCCTCGGTCCGGGCGGTTTTGAAATGCTGATCGCTCCCGTAAACCAAAATCGCCTGCGGTCCGCTCGCCTTCGTGCTGCGGCCAAGCCGGCCGACGCAGACGAGGTCGAGATACCCGTCGCCATTCAGGTCTGCCACGCCCAGCGCCATAATATTGTCACCGCCCGGCAACGATGCGATGGGCACTTCGGTCCGGTTCTTGGCGTCGAAACCTGTCGCGCTTCCCCACCAGATCCACGGGTGCCCCGCCGTCACCAGCACCAGGTCCGGGTAGCCATCGTCGTCGAGGTCGTCCGCCGTGTACATCATGTACCCGCCAGGGAGCAGCTGCGTCACGGAGTTGCTGGAATAACGATGCGCCTTGTTGCCCCAATAAATGGCCGTCGGCAGGCTCTTTTCGCCGCTGCCCGAAAGATGGTTCATCAGGACCACGTCCGGATGGCCGTCCCGGTCCAGATCCGCGACCCCGACGCCAATCGCCCCGAAGGCCTGCAGGTCCTTCCGGCGATCATCGGCAAAGCCGTCAGCACTGCCCCAGAAAATCTGGGTGGGCACGCCCTGGTTGGAATTCATGTTGCCGAACACCAAGTCGGGAAACCCGTCACCGTTCAGGTCCGCCGCCTTCACCGCCATGGCTGCGAGCGTGGACAACGCGGTCGTCCGCCCGGCGTTGAACCCGTTCGCCTGGCCCCAGTAGATCGTCGACTTGGGCGGGGCCTCTCCCGTCCCGGCGTTGGCCACGACAAGGTCAACGCAGCCGTCCTTGTTCAGGTCGGCGGCTTCAAGCCCGAAGCAGTTATCCGCCGGCAGATCGGCCGCGCGCTTGGGATCCAGCCCGGTCTTCGACCCAAGAAAAACGACCGCATTGCGCGTGCCCGCGACAACGAGATCCGTGAGCCCGTCGCCATTCAGGTCGGACGCGAGGAGCGTGTTCATCTCGATCGTGCGCCGGTCGGCTTTCCCCGCCGGGTCGCCCAGTGGGAGGACCTCGCGCGAGTCTGGAGTAAACTTGCCGGTGCCATCACCCCAGTAGACGTATACGCTCTGCTCCTCGCGGAGATTGTTGACGAAAGCGAGGTCGAGATGCCCGTCGCCGTTGAAGTCGCCGATGGCGACATCCGCGGCGCAGATCGTGGGCAGCGAGGAACGGTGCGTCGGGTCGAAGCCGGTCGGATGCCCCCAGTAGATGAAGGACTCGAGATTATTGATCATCGGCCCGAAGCGGACGTCGAACCCGCGTTCGTAGCCCTGGTTGGCGAGCACAACGTCCGGCAAGCCGTCCTCGTTCAGGTCGCCCACCGCAATGCCGCTGGCGACGTAGGCCGGGAGCACCGTGCGGTCGCTTTCCCGAAAGCCCTGCGCGCTGCCCCAGTAGATGTAGGCCGGCATGTCCTGCCGGAAATTGTGCATCATGTTCCCCGAAACGATATCGAGGTAACCGTCGTGATTGAGGTCGGCGATCTGGCACCGCCCGCCGCCGAGGCTCGGCAGCCAGGTGACTTTCTTCAGCGCCTGCGACGCGTGTTTCAGCAGGGTGTAGTCGGAGCGGTATTGCGGGAGTTCCGGCTGCAGCGACTCGGGGCCGTCCGGCCCGCCCCAGTAGATCATCGAGTCGGGGGCATAGTCGTGATTGTGGTCCTGGGTGAAGATCAGGTCGAGTTCGCCATCCCGGTTCAGGTCCCACCGGTGGATTGTCTCGATCTTGCCCTTGGCCGAGACGTACGTGTTCGCTCCGGCATCGCCGAAAGTTCCGTGCCGGAAACCCTCGAAACCTTGCTGGATGATGGACAACTGCTCCCCGGCGTGCGCCAGAGACACAGATCCGCTCGAAGCGAGGAGCAGCGCCAAGCCGATCCCAAGCAGGCAATTCTTTGTGGGGATATTCATGAGGTATGCAGGCTGAAACCTCCCAAGTTCGGCGATCCTGATCCGCCGGTGTTGGCGTTGCCTTGGTCTCTACGTTTCCGTCTCTACGATTCCAAACGCTGGCGGACTGAAGATGGCGCCGGCAGCGGGTCCGCGCGAACCGCCCGAGCGACTTTACAGATTGAAAAAAAATCAGCGTAGGCGGCCCGTGCGGCCCACGCTGATTGGGGAATCAAAAAATAACCCGGAAATGCCCGCCCATCCGCCATGATCGGCGTTGGGGCGGGTATCCGCGGGGCTAGCTTACCACTTGTACTTGACCGCGAGCATCCCATCAAAGCCGGACACCGTCTGCACGAGGCCGTTGGCCGCGATGGCGACGATGTAGCGCTGGTCCGTGACGTTGTTCAGGTTGAGCTGTACGCTCCAGTGCTTGCCCCAGGCATAGCGGGTGAAGACGTTATAGGTCGCCGGGAAGTCGATCCAGTAGTTCGCGTTGCGCTTCTTCGTTTGGTCAAAGTAGGTCGTGCCGACCATGAAGCCCTCCAACGGACCGCTGGACCACGCATACTTGGCCATGAGGCTGGTTTTCTTTGGCACAAAGTCGGCCGCCATGAGGGTTTTGTCGGCCGCGGTCTGCGACTTACCGTCGGCATACGTGCCGAGGAGGTCAAGGTTGCCGGTGGACGTGCTGTAGCGCATGCCGTATTCGAGCTCCCAACCTTGGGCCAGGTCGGCCGCGGACTCCACGATGCCGATTGAACCCGCCGGGACGCCCTCGGGCAGGACGCCGAAGGTGCGGACGTGGGTGAGCGACATGTCGTAGTTGGCGTAGGAACCGTAGACGCTTAGTCCGTTTTCGAATTTGTGATCCACTTTCACGCCATACTCCTTCATCTTGCCCTCTTGGATGCTGAGCGGTGCGCCGAGGCCGTCATTGGCGGCAAAGCGGTCGGTGAAGCCAATCTGGGGGAAGGCGTTGGAAGAATCCGTCCAGTAGAGCGAGATCGTCTTAGTGGGGCGAACCACGATGCCGTACTTGTGAGTCTTGAACTGCTTGTCCGGGTTGTCCGTGATCACACTGGTAATATTGTTCCTCGTCGTGCCGCCCGGCATGAACCAGCGGTAGCCACCCACGAGGATCACCTTCTCCTGCAGGAATGAGAGGTTCTCCTGGAAGTAATACGACATAGTCGTCGGCCGGCTGATGGCCTGGGAGGAGTTCGGCAGGCCGGCGCCGGGGTGCGGTGCGGCTAGATAGGCATCATCGGTGGCCGTGAAGTTGATGGCGGCCGTATCGATGCTCGTCATCGAATTCACCGACTGGTCCTGACGCTGGAAAGTCGCCGAGACGTCAAAGCCCGCCGTCGTGTCGAGCGTGAAGGCCGTGAGCGGCAACTTGTGCGTGAAGTCCCCCTGGATAGTATTCACGTAATTGTCGATCGCCAGCGGGATGTCCTGACGCAGCAGGGTG
>Ga0209829_10000158_pt1 | contig 60179 bp, 63 predicted proteins | sample C_140205_EF_Meta_FD_187311 | JGI IMG/M metagenome (GOLD analysis project Ga0209829, IMG submission 187311) | Freshwater microbial communities from Lake Croche, Canada to study carbon cycling - C_140205_EF_MetaG (SPAdes) (version 2) | ecosystem: Environmental > Aquatic > Freshwater > Lake...
ACCAGCGGCAGGATGTAGTCGGGCTGCGCAAAGCGTAAGGCCGCCGGGCCACGGTGTACCCGCCCGCGCGCCGTCACCCGGCGCTTCTTCATTTGACAGTCTAGGGGAAACAAATTGGCTTCAGGCCACTCCCGCCGCGGCGAAAGCCTCGCATCATGACCAAAGCAAAAAACGACCTGGTCTACGGCACGCTCGACATGCTGATTTTGAAGTCGCTCCAGCATGAGCCCATGCATGGTTTGGGCATCGCCAGCCAAATCCAACTGATGTCCGACGAGGTGCTGCGCGTCGAACAGGGCTCCCTCTATCCCGCCCTCTACCGCCTCGAAGCGCAGGGCTGGATCGCCGCCGAATGGGGCGTCTCGGAGAACAACCGCAAGGCGCGCTTCTACAAGCTGACCGCCGCGGGCCGTAAACAGCTGGCCGCCGAGACCGGACATTGGGCGCGACTCACCACCGCCATTAATCGCGTGCTGACGAAGGCCTGAGCTCCTCTCCTTCTCCTGACCGCCCATGACCCGCACGGAAGCCCAACTCGACGCCAGCCGACCCATGGGCCCGCGGAGCGTCCGGCTTTTACTCTGGGACCTCCTTTGCCTTTTCGTGGGCGCTGCCATGGTCAGCCGCTACGGGGTCGATACCACCCTCACGTTCGCCACCGGGCTGCTGATTGGGGCGACGGTGAATTCGTTGAGCGCGTGGAAAAGAAAGCGGGCATCAATCGTATGGGCCAGCATGGCCTTGGTGGCCCTGCGCTGAATCATCGCCCTCCGAATCATCGAGCAAAATGAAGCCAATTAATCCAATCCCGGTCCTGCTCCTCAGCCGCGTACTCCTGGCCGTCGCCGCCTTCGCCGGCCCCGCCGCGCGCGCCCAGGACCAGCTCGATGTCGGCGTGCGCTCCACGGTGGTGGACAAGCCCTTTGGCCGGGTGAAGTCGGCGCTGCAGGCCGCCAAGCCCCACGGAAAAATCTACGGCATCGTGCTCGTGAAACAGGTCAAATCACAGGACAAACTGGTAAAGCCGGTGGATGAATCCGCCATTCTCCAGCTGCTCAGCACCGAGCTCAACACCCACGGCTATACGCTGGTGGCGCCCGGGCAGGACCCCGAGATCGTGCTCACCGTCTATTACGGCCGCGGTTTCCTGAGCAATCCCTACCAGGTTGAGGGTGGCCGCACGGAGACGACGGACGGGGCCTCCTCGGTCACCTCCAGCGGCGGCCAGACGCTGGGCGCCCCTTCGATCGCCATCACCGGCATGCCCACCCAGCTCTTCAAGGAGAAGGGCAACGGCTACGAAGCCAAGTTACAGAAAGCCGGTTTCGAAAAACTCTACATCCGGGTCGCGGCGTGGGCCTACCCCTCCGACCCGAAGTCGCGGGCCCGGCAGCTCTGGAACACGACCATGGTCGTGGATGATCCCGATCACCGCGATCTGAACGGGGTCATGGAAAAAATGCTCAAGGCTGGCGGGGCGTATTTCGACCACGACATCACAGAGCCGGAAGTGGACGTCTACGAGGCGCTGCCCGAGGGCCACGTGAACGTCGGCACCCCCGAAGTGGTGCCGGCCAAAAAATTCTGAGCGGCGCGGCCCTCATCCCCCCGCCCGCCCGTTGCCTCACTCCGGCATCCCGGGCCTACTTTCCTCTATGAAAACCCTTCGCTCCCGCCTTGTGTCGTCCGCCCCGCGCCCCGCGCCGGCGCGAGCCTGGTTCCTGACGGCGGCGGTCCTGGCCCTGCTGGTTCCCGCCGGGCGCGCGCAGGACGTGGACATCGGGGTGCGGTCCACCGTCGTAGACAAGTCCCTCCAGTGGTCCCACCAGACCAGCGCGCCCGACGAGGGCGGCCACGGCAAGAGCTTCGCCCTCTTCGCCATTGATCTGGTGAAATCGGACCAGAAGCTCGTGAAGCCGGTGGATCAGGAGGCGATCCTGCGCCAGCTCTTGCACCAGCTGGAGCTGAACGGGTTTCACCCGTTCGCGAAGGGCACGAAGCCCGACATCCTCCTCACCGTGAGCTACGGCCGCGGCAGCATGAAGAATCCGTACATCCGCGACCAGGGTGAGACGCCCACGATGGACGGCACGCCGGAGTCCAGGATCAGCGGGGCGTTTGCCCAGCAGATCATGGATGAGAAGACGCCCGGCTATGAGGCGAACCTGCAGAAGGCCAGTTTTGAGAAACTCTTCATCCGCGTGACGGCTTGGGCGTACAACCCCGACCCCAAGGCGAAGGCGAAGATGCTCTGGAAAACCGTCATCGTGGCCGATGACCCCGATCACCGCGACCTGAACGCCATTGCCGCGCAGATGATCGAGGTCGGGGCGCCGTACTTCGACAAATCGCTCAAGAAGCCGGAGCTCGATTTCTACCGACCCATGCCCGAGGGTCACGTGAACGTCGGGACCCCGGAAGTGGTGCCACCACGGGCAAAATAGCAGGTAGCGCAGGCGACGCTTTTGCTACTGCACAAAATTCAGGTCCAACGGCGCGAACACCTTCCGCCCGCTGCGCGACACAAGCGTCACCCCGCCCTTAGCCGGGACAATGCTCTTCACCGCATCGAAGCCGCGTGGGATCGCCGCCATCGCCATGATGTGCGCCACCCGCAGCGGCCGGTCGGGCCGGAGCTGCACCGCGGTCGGGCCGCCGGCGCGGGTGAGCCGGTTGGGTTTCGCCGACTCCGCCAGACCGAGATGGAAATACGCCGTCACGTCCTCGAGGCCGACGACATTGAGGTGCCGCCCGTTCCACGGTGGGTAATGGCGGCCGCCATTGGAGAACCACAGCACCGTCTCGCGCAGGACGCGCGGATTCTTCAGCGTGAAAAAAACCTGCCCCTCGCCTGGGAACGTCACGGCGTTCCACGCAAACGGCAGGCGCGCATCGCTGATCACCTCCACCAGCTCCTCAAACCCGCGGCGGGCCGGATAGCGCGTGAGGTCAATCGTGCCGCCCGCGGCCGCCGGCACGCGCTCGAGGGACGAGAACGGCGCGCCGAGCTTGAGCAGCGAGTAGCCCTTGGCCGCCGGCGTTTCCCAGGCGCCCGGCACCACAAAGCCTTTTTTAAACGCACTCATCGTGAGCGTACCGGCACCCGGCCGATCCGGGAATAGCAGCATCGGGTGCGTCCCGATCGTCATCGGGCCGGTCATGCCGGAGAGCACATGCTCGGAATACACCGCGGCATGGCCGTCGCGCAGGATCAGCCGCTTGTCCACGCGCCCGCGGCGCACGCGAGTCTTCAGCGAGGTATGCAGGGTCGTGGTGCCGTCGGCACAGTCGAGCGACTCAAAGGTCCAGTCGCGGTTGGCGGTTTCACCGTGCGCCGGGTGCTGCTCCCCACGGTACGGCGCGGCATTGCCGCCAAAGGGCGCGCAGAAAAAGTCACCCCGGGCCACCCGCAGCATGGTCGGCATTTCGGCCGGCAGCAGCTCCTTTGCCCAGGGCGTGATGGAAAACGGCTGCACTGACTTGCGGCCCAGCTTGAACACCACCGGCGCAAGATGACCGCCCGTGCGGGTGAGAAAACCCTGCACGCGGTTGCTATTGAAACTCCAGCCGGCCTGGCCGGCCACGGACTTGATGGGGGATTTCATGGGCAGTTTGATTGGTGGTAGAGCGGGACCGCTGGGCCCGCCATGAAAATATTGCCCTTCCCGAACCGGCGGGCCCAGCGGTCCCGCCCTACCGTTACGTCTTCGGTGGCTGGCTCACCGGCGCGGCGCGGAAATCACCCGGGTCGCAGAGCTTACAGTCTTTCGTGCCGAGCCGCTGGTCGGACATTCCGAGTTTTTGGCGGATGGCGATCAGCTCCTTCAGCTTGTCCGCGCCAAACGAGTGCAGCGGGCTGCCGAGCTGCGAGGCGATCCAGACGGTGCGGCAGTAGGCGTCGATGTTCTCCATCTTCCAGTGCGCGTCCTCGACGTTGTCGCCCCATGTGATCACGCCGTGGTTCTGCATGAGGACCACCTGATGATTCACGCCCACCTCGCCGACCGCCTTGCCGTTGGCCGGCGTGCCCGGGGTTTGGTACTCCGCCATGCCAATCTCGCCCAAGAACACCTCCGCCTCGGGGATGAGACAGGAGGGCGGAATGACCGACGCCACCGCGAACGCCGTTGCGTGCACCGGGTGTGCATGGATGCACGCGCGGGCCTTCGGCTGGCGTTTCATGATGCCGAGATGGGTCAGCGCCTCGCTCGTGCGCTTCTTCGTGCCGGCCATCTGGTTGCCGTCCAGGTCGATCAGGCACATGTCACAGGGCTTCATGAAGCCCTTCGAGATCAGCGTCGGCGTGCAGAGCACGAGGTTTTCGGCGACGCGCACGGTGATGTTGCCGCCGTTGCCGTCCACGTAGTCCTTCTCCCACATCCGCCGGCCGATGTCGCACATCTGGGCCTTGACCGCCTCAACCGCGGGGGAGGTGAAAAACTTCTGGATCGCCGCCGGATTCTTCAGGTCGATCGACTGGCTGCAGTCGCAGGAGTGCGGAGCAGCAGAGGCGGCGGAATTCGCCGGCCTGCCGTCCGGCTTGTCCGCCATAGCCTTGGCGACAGCGGAAGCCTTGGCGAAGAAGGGCCGGGCGGGCAGCTTGCGGCTGCGCATGAGATCGCGGGCGGACGGGGTGATGATGGCGTCAGCTGGAATCGTGGCGAAGCTCTCGCCCGCACAGAGCATCCGTTCGACATCGGCGGCGGTGATGACCTTGCGCATAAATTTATTGGGGTGGCTGGTGGAAAATCTCGTCGGCGATGGCGGCGTTGTACGCGTCCACCGGCGTGGCCTCGGCGAATGGCTTGGAGGCCTCGGAGCCCTCGGTGAAACCGATCAGGTGGCCCAGCCCGGCGCCGAGGTTGTCGTAGACCACGAGGGTCGGGCCCACGGTTTGGTTCTGGGACCTGCCCTCCGTAACCTGGGCGAAGGAGGGCGCCCACGGGCGCACGAGCAGGAAACGGCCGCCCCGGTAGGACGGGTCCTGCCGGCTGAGGGTGACTTTGCCGATGACGTGGCCGAGGCGCATTTCAGGAGGAGGCGTCGAGGATCGCGATGATGGTGTTGCGGAGGGGCGATTTCGGATCGCCGACCTGGGCCCGGGCCGCCGCACCGTCGGTGGAAACCAGCACGCGCTGGTGCTGGCCGGCGCCGTGGGCATCGAGCGCGAGCACCGGCGTGCCCTCGGCGGCGCCGTGCTCGTTGAGCGGCTGGCAAATGACGGTCCGGCAGCCCCGCAAACTCGGGTGGCAAACGGTCGAAACCATCACTCCATCAACGCGGGCGAGGATCATGGGAGGTTATTTCGCAGCCTTGGGCTCGGGATAGATCGTGCGGTTGTTCACGTCCACGTTGTCCACGATGCCGGTGACGACGGCGTCGACGGGCACCGTGGCCATACCGGCGGCCTGGCGGGCGGAACTGCCTTGGCAGAACAGGACCGTCTCACCTTGGCCGGCGCCGAGCGAATCGACGGCGACGATGGTGGACGGACCCGGACGAAACTGGCCGGCCTCGTCCACGAGGAGCGGGCGAAGCAGCAGGAGCTTCCGCCCCTGCAGGGCGTCGTCCTTCTGGGTCGAGACGACGGTGCCGATGACGCGTGCGAGGAGCATGGGATTATTTGGCCTTGCCGGATTTCGGCAGGATGGATGCGACCTCGTCGTGGGGGCGCGGGATCACCTGCACGCTGACGACCTCGCCGACGGCGCGGGCCGCCTGGGCACCGGCGTCGGTGGCGGCCTTGACCGCGGCGACGTCACCCACCACGACGGCGGAGACGAGGCCATGGCCGACCTGTTTCATGGGACCGGCGAGGGTGACGTTGGCTGACTTCAGCATGGCGTCCGTGCCAGCGACGAGGGCCGCGAGGCCCCGGGTTTCGAGCAGACCAATGGCTTTAGACATGGGAGGAAGGGATGAGGGAATACGGGAATGAGAGAGGGCGGAGGGAGGAGGGAGAGAGGATAGAGGAGGGAGAGAGGAAAGGTGCGGTAAAGTTGAGTGCGGTTGGCTCACAACAAGACCTCATCCCTTAGCCCTGCGCCGCAGCCCCAATCCATTTGCCGAGGCCGATGAGTTCGTCGTGGGGACGCGGGATGACCTGAACGCTGATGACCTCGCCGACCTTGGCCGCGGCCTCGGCGCCGGCGTCGATGGCGGCCTTCACGGCGGCGACATCGCCGCGGAAGAATGCGGTGACGTAGCCTGCGCCGATCGGCTCCCAGCCGGTCATGGTGACGCTGGCGGCCTTGAGGGCGGCGTCGGTGGCCTCGAGAAGGGCGCAGAGGCCCTTCGTTTCAATCATGCCGAGTGCTTCGTGGGACATTGGAGTAATGGGTAAGAGGTGATGGGCGATGGGTGATGGGATTACAGCCCGACCTGCTTGAGGAGCTCGGGGTGCGGACGGGCGATGACGTGGGAGCAGACGAGCTCGCCGACGCGCTGGGCGGCGTCGGCGCCGGCGTCGACCGCGGCCTTGACGCTGCCGACGTCGCCCTTGACGACGACGGTGACAAAGCCGCCGCCGATCTGGATCTGCCGGCTGAGGGTGACGTTGGCGGCCTTAACCATGGCGTCGGTCGCCTCGATGCTGCCGACGTAGCCGCGGGTTTCTACCATTCCGATGGATTCGTTCATGATGTTGATGGGTTGATTGATGCTGGGTAAATGGACTCAGAGGCGGGTGAGGATCTGGCCGACGCCCTCACTGGGGCGCGGGATGACATGGGCGGAGATGAGCTTGCCGACGGCCTCGGCGGCGGCGCGGCCGGCGGCAACGGCGGCGGTGACAGCGGCGACCTCGCCCTCGAAGATCACCGTGACATAGCCACCGCCGAGTTTTTCCTTGGCGATGACGCGCACACCGGCGGCCTTGCAGGCGGCGTCGGTGGCGGCGGTGACGGCGGTGAAGCCCTGCGTTTCAAGCAAGCCGATGGCCTCGGGAACTTTGGATTTATCACTCATAGAAACTTTCGTGGGTTGGGGGATGAAAACGACTTCCTGCTCCAGCAGCGGCTGGTACTCCGGCGGACTCTCGATCACGGACCATGCCTCCGCATCCGGCGCGTCGAGTGCTTTCGCGGTGAGCGCAACCTTCATTTCCGTGGTGATGGCCCGCGCCGTCTCGATCGCGATCCGCACCGAGGCGGAATCGCCCGAGAGCTTGAGAAACAGCCCGTAGTAATCGTTCAGCTCCGCCTGCAGCACACGCACGAGCGCGGCCTTCTCGATCCGGTCGAGCACCACCAGCGCGGCCCCGAGCGAGTAAACCTCGAGGAGCGCGAGTGCAGGGGGTCTGAGCGTCGGGGCGGACATCGGGCATGATCAGAGCTTCGCCGCCGTCTGGCGGATCAGGTCCCGGAGCTGAATGGTTTCGGAAATGGTGTCGCTCTCGTTGCAGTGCTCCCAGTCGATCCAGATGTACTCCACGCCGATCCAGCGCTTGTAGCCGGCCTTGGCCATCGCCGCGAGCATGCGGGGGTAATCAATGGTGTTCTGCTTCAGGTTGCACTGCAGCCGGCCGCGGCAGGCGCCGCGCATGTGGAAGTGGCTGGCATGCGGCACGAGGGGCTCGATGCTGCGGTCGGAAATGCCGGCGCGCGTGAAATGCGTGTAGTCGAGCGTCAGCGTCAGGCCGGGCACGCGCCGGATCAGGTCCGCGGTTTCCTCGGGAGTCGTGACGATGGAGCCGACATGCGCCTCCGTGCCGAAGATCAAGCCGGCCGCGCGGCTTTCCTCGACGCGCCAGCCGAGTTCATCGGCGGAGCGCGCCAGCGAGGCATCCCTCCCCTCCTCCGCAAACACCACGCCCGGCAGCGTGGTCACGTGCTCGCACCCCACGGCGTCGGCGTACTCCAGCGTGCGCAGGAACCAGTCCCGCGCCTTCCGGCGCCGGGCGGCGCTGGGCTGGTTGATCGCGTAGGGCGCGAAGTCCGGCATCATCTGCAGGAACACGTCGGCGGCGACGAGGCCGCGGTCGCCCAGGGCGCGCTTCAGCTTCCGCGCGCTGGCCTTGACGTTCTTGAACTCCTTGGACGGCCAGAGATGTGAACGCTGGTCAAACAGGCCGATGTCGACGCCGGTGAAGCCGAGGTTGGCGATCAGATCCAGCGCGTGCGGATGGCTCAGCAGCGGAAAGGTGAAGTCGGCGCAGGCGAATTTTGCTTTCATGGGGTTTTAGACGTTCTCCTGGAACAAGGTCGGGCCGGTGCACTGCCACTCGGCCGCCGTAAGGTAGCCGCAGTCTATCGTGAGCGACGTGCCCGTGATGCCGGCGGAATCCTCGCAGCTGAAATACCGGATCGATTTCGCCACATCGAGCGGCGAGAGCGAGACGCCCATCGGCACGCGCTGCAGGCGCTCGGCCAGCGCCGCCTTGGGATCGGGGCGGACGTTGAGGTGCTCCCACAGCATGGGCGTTTCCGTGATGCCCGGGCACACGCAATTGCAGCGCACGCCGTGCGCTGCGTAGTCGAGCGCGATGGAGCGGGTGAGGCCGAGGATGGCGTGTTTCGTCGTCGTGTAGACGGGGGTGCGGGCCTGGCCGACAAAGCTGCTGATCGAGCCGACGTTGACGACGTAGCCGCGCTTCGCCTTCCGCAGGTGCGGGAAGGCGTGCTTGAAGGCGAAAAACATCGATTTGACGTTCACGCCCATCACGCGGTCCCACTGGGACTCGGTGTAGGTGTGCAGGTCGCCGATCTCCACCATGCCGGCGTTGTTGACCAGGATATCGAGCCGGCCAAAGCGCTTCACTGTCGCGGCGATGGAGGCCTTCACGTCGCTCTCCAGGCTCACGTCGCAGGCCAGGGCAATCGCGGCGCCGGGCGCCGTGCGGTTGATACGGTGGGCAATGGCCTGGCCGAGTTCGATCCGGCGGCCGACGATCGCCACCTTCGCGCCCTCGCGGGCAAACAATTCCGCCGCCGCCTCGCCAATGCCGGAGGTGGCGCCGCTGATCCAGGCGACGCGACCGGCCAGCCGGCCGGTCTGAGGGAGGGCGCGACCGCTGGACGCGCTTCCGGTACGTTTGACGGATGTTTTTGGCACGCCCAGCGGGCGCGCCCTACCCTTTAAAGCTGACATATACGCCTCCATTTCTCCTGGAACGACGGCTTGGCCAGCACGTCGGGGTTAACCAGACCGCGTGGTTTCTGGCCGAGCGACAGGTCGATCATCCCCTGGCAGGCCGTGCGGCCGATGTCGCGGAACAGCTCGTGCGTCCACGCGATGCAGTGCGGCGCGAGCAGGACATTGTCCAGGTCGGCAAACCGCGAGGGCGACGTGACTGGCTCCTGCGCAAAGCAATCCAGCGCGGCACCAGCGATGCGGTTGGATTTGAGCGCGGCGTAGAGTGCGTCCTCATCCACCAGCCCGCCCCGCGCCGTGTTGAGCAGGTAGGCGCCGGGTTTCATTAGTGCGAGTTGCGCAGGGCCGACCAGGCCGCGGGTCTGCTCGGTGAGCGGGCAGTGAATGGAGACAAAATCCGCTTCCCGCAACAGCTCGTCCAGGCTCACCTTGCGCGCGCCCGCCTTGGCGGCGCCGGCATCGTCGATGAACGGGTCAAACGCCAGCGGCGGCTTCATGCCCCAGTTTTCGAGAAGTTTGATCAGGTGGCGGGCAATGCCGCCGAGGCCGATCACGCCGAGCGTGCGGTCGCGCAATTCGCGGCCCATGAAACACGAACGCACCTCCCACTCCCCGGTGCGCACGAGGCGGTCCTTCGTCCGCATGTGGTGCGTAAGGGCGATCATCCAGCCGACCGCCGCCTCGGCCACCGGGCGGTCCACGGCTCCGCTCGTGATCAACACCGCGACGTCTGCCGCCGTGCAGGCCGGCACGTCCACGGAATCGTAACCCACGCCGAAGCGACCGACGGCCAGTAAGTCATTCGCTGAGGAAACCGATTGGGCCGTCACCTTGGGCGTGAGCACGATCACGCCGTTGGCGCCCGCGAGCTGATCGGACGAAATCTCCGGGCTGTGCCCGGCAAACGGCGACTGCTGGATGTGGGGCGCAACCGACAGCACGGACAGGCCGATGTCCTGATACTTCGGCTTCCCGGCCGCATCGAAAAAGTCGGCGGTGAACTTGAGGTTAAAGGGCGAGGGCATGGTGGTAGGGCGCGCCCGCTGGGCGCGCCGTTTTGTGTGGGTTGCGCGCTCGCGCGCAACGTTGCCCGCGAGCGGGCAACCCACATTGGCAATCCGGCATCCCGAAGCGCGCCCCGCGGTCGCGCCCTACCTCGGAAATGCGATCGGTTTTCATGGTCTTCACGCGCTCGGCATCGCGACGTTGGACCCGGTGGCGCAGGTCTCATCCACCACGATGCGCTCGGGCATCGGGCCGGCGTAGAACCAGATCATGCCCATCGGCGCGGGCGTCTCGTTGATGAAATAATGCACCCGGCCGCGCGGCTGCAGCGCGGTCTCGAGGTTGCCCAGCGTGTAGCGCCGGCCTTCGACGAGGCAGGTCGCGGAGCCTTCGACGATGCTGATGGATTCGTCGAAGTCGTGCAGGTGCGCCGGCAGCCGCCCACCCTGCTGGAACAGCCCGTAGCCGCCGCTCATTTCGATTCCGGGCACGAGGTCGGAGTTGCAGAAATCCACGAACGCCGCGCCGTTGCCCGGGGCGTAGCGCTCGACCTTCTTCTGGTAAGTCACGCGTTCGCCGCCGGGACGCGTCGCTGTGGCCTCCGGCATGGTGTGCTTCGGAAAAAACGTGTCCACCAACTCGCGGTCCGGCTTGGCCGAGGCCAGCGCGATGTGGAACACCGCGGGATTCGTGCGGGAGAGATTGGTGACCTTGTGCGCGAGCCCGCGCGGAACGGTGACATTGTCGAGCGGGCCGACCTCATAGCAGCGGCCCTCCACGTCGATGACGGCGCGGCCGCGCAGCAGCGTGATGGATTCGCCAAACGTGTGGCGGTGACACGGCAGCACGGCGCCCGGGGCGAAGGTCACGTAGCCGGTGGTCAGATTGCGCGCCGTATTGTGTGCGCCCACGAGGCAGTCGAACTTCACGCCGGGAGTGATATCGTACTGCGGGCCGCGGCCGGGCTGGTTCATGACCTCATTGCGGTCCGGCTTCATTTCCGGCGGAGCGCAGCTTACCGGCGTTTCGGCGGCAAGGGCGGCGGCGTTGTTCTCGAGGGTGAAAGAGGCACGCATCTGACGGTCGCGGCCGGCGACGCCGAGGGTCGTATGCAGGCTCCGGATCAGCAGGCCGGCATCGAGCCCGAGCGCGATCGCGGCGAAACCCTGTTCCTTGCGCTTGGTGAGATTGGCGTTGTCGGTGGCGACGACGCCGCAGTGCTTACCGGCGGCGCGGAGCGCGTCCTTGGCCGAGACGATCATGTCGCCAACACCGGGACCCTCCCACTGACCGGGGAAACCGGCGGTGGAGGACAGGTCGGCGGGGCCGAAGAAATAGAGTTCCGCGCCCTTCACGGTGGCGAGCTCGGCGATATTTTTCACCGCTTGCACCGTCTCGATGATGGGGATGACCATGACGTTCTGGTCGGCCTCGCCCGTATGCTCGATGAAGCACTGGCCCCAGCACGTGGCCCGCTCGGCGCCGATGCCCCGGATGCCGCGGGGCGGATACGTCGCCGCGGCGATGGCAGCCTCGAGTTGCAGGGCGGTCTCGATCCACGGGATGACCACGCCATCGGCGCCGACATCGAGGGCGCGCTTGATCAGCGCGGGGGAGTTTTCCGCCAGGCGAACGAACACCACGGTTTCGCTGCGGACCGCAGCGCGGACGTGCTCGACGATTTCCTTCCAGTCGAGGTGGCCGTGCTCGGCGTCAATCGTCACCCAGTCGAGTCCCAGCCCGACCGCCATCTCGCAGATGCTCGGCGATTCCAGCGTGATCCAGAGTCCATACACGGGCGTACCGGACTTCATTTTCGCGCGCAGGCGCTGCAAGGCGGGGACTTTCATGAAAACAAAAAAGGGAAAGGGACAACGGACCGGGGCTGGAGGGCGGCCTGACACTAGCGGATTGCCAGCTTCGGTGACATGGACAGTCTGAGCGTTTACCTAGGTTTTTTGAGCGCCCACCCCTTGAGCGACGCCCCCAAAAGTTTTCACCGCTACCTGCTGGTCGACTCGAAAGATCGCGACTGGGGCATCTATGCCACCTCGGCGGGCTACGTGGACATTGCGCCCGGTGCGCCCTACCCGCCCGAGGGCCACCCGAAGCAGTATACGTTCCGCTGGGAAGACGGCCGCAAGCTGGACGAGCTGCAGATCCACTTCATCACGCGCGGCGGCGGCGTGCTGGAATCGGGGAAAGAAGGCGGGCGTCGGCAGAAAATCACGGCGGGCAGCGCATTTTTACTGTTTCCGGGAGAGTGGCACCGCTACGCGCCGCAGAAGCAGACCGGCTGGTTTGAATATTGGATCGGATTGAAGGGCGAATACGTCGAGCGGCTCTTGGCGAGGCACTTTTTCACTCCGGGACACCCGGTGTTTGCACCGTCGGACAGCAGTGCGCTGCTGCGGCTGTTCACCGAGGCGGTGGGCTGTCTGCGTCACCATTCGACGGGCGCGTCCCGCGTGCTGGGATCGCTCGCGGGGCAAATTCTGGCCGAGTTATCCACGGGTGCCGTGGCCGCGCCCCCCGCCGCGACGCGCACAGAGCACCTCGTGCACGAGGCCAAGCTGATGCTCGGCCAGCATCTCGAGCAGGAGTTGGACCTGGAATTACTCTCCAAAAAAATCGGTGCGGGCTACCACTGGCTGCGGCGGGCGTTCAAGTCGGAGACGGGCCAGTCGCTCCACCAATACCGGCTGCAGGTCCGGCTCAGCCGGGCCAAGCTGCTACTGAAGAACTCGGATCTCCCCGTGGAGCAGGTGGCGCTGCAGACGGGTTTCCAGGATCCGTATTATTTCTCCCAGATCTTCAAGCAGAAGACCGGCGTGACCCCCACCAGCTGGCGCAAGGGGGATACGGCGCTGATGACCTAGTGATTGTCAGCGCGAGGACGGCGACTCCGGACCTCGCAATGACAAACGGCGGCATCAGCAATCCCGCGCTACATTCACGGAAATTCGCGTGATTCACGGGCCGTCTCTGGTAAACAGGAGCCCGTGAGCACCCCTCCGGCCTCGACGCCTTGGAAGCGCGCCAACACCGATTGGCTCCATGACGCCCGCTGGGGGATGTTCGTCCACTACCTCGCCGACTCGGCCAGCAACCTGAAGCCGATCACGCTGACGGCCGACGACTGGAACCGGCGCATCGACGCGTTCGACGTCGATGGGCTGGCCAAACAGCTGGCCTACGCCCGCGTGCCCTATTTCTGCATCACGCTCGGCCAGAATTCCGGGTTCTACCTCAGCCCCAACAGCACCTACGACACGATCGTCGGGCTCAAGCCGAGCAAGTGCTCGAAACGCGACCTGATCGCCGACCTCGCGTCGGCGTTCAAACCCTACGGCATCCGGCTGATGGTCTATCTCCCCGGCGGCGCGCCCGCCGCCGACGCCGTGGCGAAGGCCAGGCTGGAGGAGCCCGTGGACGGGCGGCTCTCGACGATCCAGGAGCACTGGGAAGCCGTCAGCCGCGAGTGGTCGCTACGCTGGGGCAAAAACGTGCACGGCTGGTGGATCGACGGTCCCTACAACAAGGAAGCCTACTCGCATCCCGACGCGCCCAACTACCGCAGCTTCGCGTCGGCGCTGAAGGCCGGCAACCCCGACTCCCTCGTGGCGTTCAACAACGGCCTGCGATTGCCGCTCTATTCGGTCACCGAGTGCGACGACTTCACCCCCGGCGAGATCGAGCGCGACCTGCCGGTGGCACCAGGCTGTCTGCCGGACTACTCGCTTCTTTCGAATTTCGGCCGCTACCTCGACGGCGCGCAGTTGCACGTGCTCACGATCATGGGCGAGTGGTGGGGCAAGCACCCGAAGCGTTTCGACGACGAGCTCGTCATCGCCTACACAAAATATTTCAACCGCAAGGGCGGCGTGATCTCGTGGGACGCCCCGATCCAGGTGAGCGGGCTGATGGACGAAGCCTTCCGCCCGCAGATCGAGGCGCTCGGACATGCGATCAGGGCGGCAAAAGCCCAAGGTTACTGACCCCAAGTGGAGCAGCAGTTATCACCCACCGCCTGCCATGACCGCTGAGTCGGGAACCCGCACCATCGCCCGGGCCGAGCTGAGCGCCGCCCCCAGCCAGGCCCTCCTCGCCGCGCTGAATGCCGAGCTCAGCGCGATGTATCCGGAGCCGGGCGCCAATCACTTCGGCCTCAACCCGCCCAGGTGTCCGGTCAGAGCGGTGTATTTCTCGTTGCCTTACTCAACGGCACGCCGGTCGGTTGCGGCGCGGTGCGCGCTCATCCATGCGGAGACCGGCGAGTTCAAGCGGATGTACGTGGCGCCGTCCGGGCGCGGAAATGGATTTTCGAAGCGACTGGTGGCTGGCTCGAGGCGGAGGCGCGGGCGCTGGGCGCCAAGCGGCTCGGGCTCGAAACCGGCATCCGGCAGCTGGCGGCGCTGGCACTCTATCGCGGCGCGGGGCTTCAACCGATTCCGCTGTACGGCGAATACCTGGTCCCCCCCGTGACCAGTGGGTGCTTGGGGGAGGAGTTATAGGTCGGGGTTTATCCCCGCTATCCGGGATTGAGGGTCGGGCGTCAGTCCGAATGAAAGGCATATCGGGCGTAAAACCCGACCTACGACGAACGCCGGCTTGGGTGAAGGGACGCGTCCCGGGTCCGCCATCGCCCTCCCAGAACCTAGCTGCGGGCACCGGAAAACACCGTCCCGCCCTTCTTTCGCCTCCCCCGGGCATCTCCGGAATTGACGTGGATTTTACCGTCCCGTTTCCTGTTCGGCATGCACGCCCCCTCGACGGTTGATCCCCGGGTCAAATACAAGCGCATCATCCTGAAGCTCAGCGGCGAGGTCCTGCGCGGGGGCACGTCCGGTGATCCCATCGATGCCGCGACCCTCGAGAAGATCGGTTTCCAGGTGAAGGAGATCCATGAACTCGGCGTCGAGGTCTGTGTCGTCATCGGCGGCGGCAACATCTTCCGCGGCCTGAACGGCGAAAAGCGCGGCGTGGACCGCACCACGGGCGACTACATGGGCATGCTCGCCACCGTTATCAACGGCCTCGCGCTGATGGACTGCCTCGAGAAAATGGACGTCCGCACCCGCGTGCAGAGCGCCATCCCGATGAACCAGATCGCCGAGCCGTTCATCCTCCGCCGGGCCATGCGCCACCTCGAGAAGCAGCGCGTCGTCATCTTCGTCGCCGGCACGGGCAATCCCTACTTCTCAACCGACACCACCGCCGCCCTCCGCGCGTCCGAGATGCACGCCGACATTATCATGAAGGCCACGAAGGTGGACGGTATCTACAACAAGGACCCGAAGAAGCACCCCGACGCCGTCAAGTACGAGGAGCTCACCTTCATCGACGCGCTCAAGCAGCGGCTCAACGTCATGGACTCGACCGCGTTTTCCCTCTGCCTCGACAATAACGTGCCCATCCTCGTGTTCGATCTGGCCGATGAGCACGCCATCAAGCGGGCTGTCATGGGCGAAAAGGTCGGCACGCTGGTGAAGAACTGAGCGGCGGACCGCGGGTTACGTTTTAAGTGTTAGGTTTTACGTTTCGGCCCCAGGCCGTTGGAATCCTCCCCGCTTATTTTCGCGTCGCGTTTGGCGAACCTAAAACTTAACACCTAAAACCGAACACCCAAACCCATGGCCCACCCCATTCTCACCGACGCGCAGACCAAGATGAAAAAAGCCGTGGATTACACGCTGCATGAGTTCAGCGCGATCCACACCGGCAAAGCCACGCCCGCCCTCGTCGAGGGCGTGATGGTCGAGGCCTATGGCTCCATGGTGCCGTTGAAATCCTGTGCGGCCATCAGCACGCCCGATCCGCGCATGATCCAGATCCAGCCGTGGGACGCCGGCCTGGCCAAGGCCATCGGCAAGGCGATCCAGGAGGCCAACCTCGGCTTCAATCCCATCGTGGACGGCAAGCTCATCCGCATTCCCCTCCCCGACATGAGCCGCGAGCGCCGGCTCGAATTCGTCAAGACCTGTCACAAGCTCGCCGAGGACGGCCGCGTACACGTCCGCAATGTCCGCCGCGACTCCCTCGAGTCCCTCAAGAAGGCGAAGCTGCCCGAGGACGAGGCCAAGCGCCTCGAGAAGGACATCCAGACCGCCACCGACAAGTCCATCAAGGACATCGGCGACCACCTCGCGCACAAGGAGAAGGATCTGCTCACGGTGTGAGCGTGCGGCGCACGCTGGTCATTGGTCATGGGTTATAGGTCATAGGCTGCTGACCATCCGCCTTCCCCAAGGCCATCATACCCATGACCTCTCACCCCTCACCCATGACCCGTTTGACGACCAGCCGCCCCCGGCGACTCGTCGTCAAACTCGGCACCGGCGTCCTCACGTCCGGCATTGGCGAGCTCAACACCGCGCGCATTGCCGCCGTCTGCGCCGGCATCGCCGCCCTGCGTGCCCGCGGCACCGAGGTTATCGTCGTGTCGTCCGGCGCCGTCGGCCTCGGCATGGGCCGGCTCCGCCTCGAGAAAAAGCCGAAGGAGATCGCCAAGAAGCAGGCCTGCGCTGCCATCGGCCAGTCCCTGCTCATGCAGACGTGGCAGGCCGGCTTCGCGCCGCACGGTCTCACCGTCGCGCAGGTGCTGCTCACCCACGACGATCTCCGCCTGCGCTCCCGCTACCTCGGGGTGCAGGAGACGCTCCGCCAGCTCATCCGCTACGGCACGATCCCGGTCATCAACGAGAACGACACTGTCAGCGCCGCCGAGATCAAGTTTGGCGACAACGACATGCTCTCCGCGATGGTCGCGAGCCTCACCGGCGCCGAGCACCTCATCATCCTTTCCACCGCGCCGGGCCTCATCGACCTGAAGGGCACGAAGGAGATCATCCCCGTCGTCGAGCGCATCACGCCCGAGATCGAGGCGATGGCCGGCGGCACCACGAGCGAGACTGCCACCGGCGGCATGGTGAGCAAAATCGCCGCGGCCCGGCTCGCCACCAAGTCCGGCTGCGGCGTCTTCATCGCCAGCGGCGCCGAGCCCGAGATCCTCGCCAAGCTGCTCTGCGGCCGGGGCCCGGGCACGTTCTTCGTCCCGAGCGGCCTCCCGCTCGTCGCGCGCAAACGCTGGCTCGCCTACTTCCAGCGCCCCGCCGGCACCCTCACCCTCAACGAGTGTGCCGTGCCCGTCCTGCGCGAGCAGGGCCGCAGCTTGCTCGCCGTCGGCGTGACCGGCTCCCGGGGCGAGTTCGCCGCCGGGGACATCGTCAATCTCGCCGGACCCGACGGCATCGTCTTCGCGCGCGGGCAAACCGCCTTCGGCAGCGACGAGATTCCCGCGCTCGCCGGCCTGCAGGGCCCCGCCGTCGCGGCGCTCTATCCCGCCCGCAAACGCCTCGAGGTCATTCACCGCAACGACCTCGTGCTGCTTTGATGGACTTCACGGTGCGTCAGGCCGGGGCGGCCGACTGCAATTGGCTCTGGGCCACCAAGACCCGGTGCCTCCGGGCCTACATTGAACAGACGTATGGCGCATGGGACGAGGACACCCAGCAGGCCCGCTTCGACGCCGGGTTCATCCCCGAGGAAATCCGGATCTTCGCCATCGGGGGCCGGGATGCCGCCTTCACGGCCGTCCGGTACGACGCCGACGTGATCCAGCTCTTCAATCTCATGGTGACGCCGGAATTCCAGAACCGCGGACTCGGCACCGTCATCCTGCGCCAGTTGCTGACGGACGCCCAGGCGCGCAACCTGCCGGTCCGTCTGCAGGTCATGAAGGTCAACCCGGCCCGCCAGCTCTACGCGCGGGTCGGTTTCAGGGAAATCCCCGCCGAGGAAATTCCCACGCACTACCGGATGATCTGGCGGCCGGTCTGATTTTCGCTTTGCGCCTTCGCCGCTTTGCGCGAGCTTGGGGCGATTCATGGAGATTTCCCTCGACGCCCCGCGCCCGCCCGACGGCATCCCGCCGATTGATTTCCGCGCGCAGCTGAACGACGAGCAGTTCAACGCCGTCACCGCCGCCCCCGGCCCGCTGCTCGTCCTGGCCGGCGCCGGCTCCGGCAAGACCCGCACCCTCACCTACCGCGTCGCCTACCTGCTCTCGCAGGGCGTGAAGCCCGGGGAGATCCTCCTCCTCACCTTCACCAACAAGGCCGCCAAGGAAATGCTGCACCGCGTGCAGGACCTCACCGGCATCGAGCCGGCGCGCTTCTGGGGCGGCACCTTTCACTCACTCGGCCACCGCGCGCTCCGGATCTACGGCGAGGCGGTCGGGCTGCCGAAAAATTTCACCATCCTCGACGCCACCGAGTCCGAGTCCCTCCTCAAGCAGGCCGTCGAGGCCGAGGATAAGCTCTTCTTCAAGGACAAGACCAACCCCCGACCCGGCCCGCTCTTCAACGTCCTCTCCCTCGCGCGCAACACGCAGCTTCCCCTCGCCGAGACGGTCACCAGAAACTTTTCGCAATACGCCGACATCAGCCACCGGCTCCCGGCCTTCGACGCCGCCTACACCAAGAAGAAGCGCACGCAGAACGTCGTGGACTACGACGACCTGCTCGAGCTCTGGCTCAAGCTCCTGACCGACGCCCCCGAGGTCGCCGCGTATTTCGCCCACCGCTTCCGCCACGTGTTGGTGGACGAGTACCAGGACACCAACACCATCCAGGCGCAGATCGTGGACCGGCTCGCCGCGCACCACTGCGTCATGGCCGTGGGTGACGACGCGCAGTGCATCTACTCGTGGCGCGGCGCGGACTTCGAGAACATCATGACGTTCCCGGACCGCCACCCAGGCACCGTCATCCACCGCATCGAGACGAATTACCGCTCGACGCCCGAGATCCTCGCCCTCGCCAACGGCGTCCTGCTCGCCCAGCCCAAAGGCCGCCATTTCGACAAGGAACTCCGCGCCGCCCGCGGCCACGCGCAAAAGCCGTTCCTCGTGCAGACGATGGACGACCGCGAGCAGGCCGAATTCATCCTCAAGCGCATCCGCGCGCTGGTCGAGGACGAGGGCGTGGCCATGAACGAGATCGCCATCCTCTACCGCTCACACTTCCTCGCCCTCGAGGTGCAGGTCGCGCTCTCCCGCGCCGGCGTTCCCTATCACATCACCAGCGGCGTGAAGTTCTTCGAGCGCCAGCACATCCGCGACGCCGTCGCGCTGCTCCGGTTCGTGTACAACCCCTCCGACGTCACCGCCTGGTCGCGCGTCGCCGTGCTCCTGCCGAAGATTGGCGAGAAGGGCGCGCAAAAGATCTACGCCGCCGCGGCCGACCACGCGCGGCTGCTGCAGAAGGACTTTCTCGACGTGCTCCCCAGCGACGACGTGAAGAGCAAGGTCGCCAAGGATGCGCGCGAGGACTGGCAGAACTTCTGCGATTCGCTGAAGCAGGTCTCCGAGGTGATGCGCACCGGCAAGCCCAGCGAGGTGGTCGAGACCGCCGTGGACGGCTGGTATGGCGACTACCTCAAGGGGGCTTACGCCGACTACGTGGACCGGCTGGATGAATTGAAGGCGCTGGTCGGTTTCGCCGTCCGGTTCGAGGAGATGCAGGACTTTCTCGCTCAGATCATGCTGCTCAACTCCGAGACCAGCGACCGCCAGGTGGATCCCGACGCCGAGGCAGTCAAGCTCACCACCGTGCATCAGGCCAAGGGCCTCGAGTACGACGTGGTCTTCCTGATCGGCCTCGCCGACGGCCAGTTCCCCGGCCGCCGCTCCATCGAGGCCGGAGACGTCGAGGAGGAGCGCCGCCTGTTCTATGTCGCCGTCACGCGCGCCCGCAACGAACTCTACCTGAGCTACCCCAAAATCGCCTCGCGCGCCGGCCCCGGCGGGATGATGCTTACGCCCAGCCGTTTCATCCTCGAGCTCCCGACCGACCTCTACGAACCGCTGAAAATCAAGCGCAGCTACGCCTGGTGAACTCCGCCTCCCTTTGCCGTCGTTTCGCCCTGCTCGCCCTCGCGGCGGGCCTGGCGCCTTCGCCGGCCCACGCGCAGGACGTCGCCGCCGACATGGCGATCAACGCGCCGAAACCCGCCAATGTCCGGATCTATCCTGACCTCGCCTATATCCAGGGCGGCAGCCCGCGGCAGAAGCTGGACCTTTACCTGCCTTCCCCGGTGCCCGCGGATCCGCTCCCGCTGATTGTCTACCTCCACGGCGGCGGGTGGAAAAAGGGCAGCAAGGCCGACGGCCGGCGGTTCGCCTTCCGCATGGTGGCCCAGGGTTACGCCGTCGCCTGCATCGGCTACCGGCTCAGTGACGAGGAGCTGTTTCCGGCGCAACTCGAGGACGGCAAGGCCGCCGTGCGCTGGTTGCGCGACCACGCCCCGCGCTACCGGATCGATCCCGAGCATATCGGCGTGACCGGCGTCTCCGCGGGAGGATTTCTGGCGATCATGATGGGCGTGACCCATTCCACGCAGCTGTTCGACATCGGCGAGCATCTCGGCCAGTCCAGCGGTGTGCAGGCGGTGTGCGATTTTTTCGGCCCCACCGACCTGGTCCAGCTGCACGAGTATTCCCGCGCAGCCCGGACGCCCCAGGCGGATGAAATCGTGAAACTGCTCGGCGGTGATCCGCACCTCCAGAAAATCCAGGCCCGCAAATCCAACCCGCTCACCTATCTGGATGGGGTCGCCCCGCCCTTTCTCATTGTGCAGGGCGTCAACGACACCGTGATCCCGCCCGCGCAAAGCCAGCTGCTCTACGCGGCACTCAAGAAGCAGGCCCTCCCCGTGCACCTGCACCTGATCCATGAGGCCGGGCACACCGGGCCGGCGTTTGTCGCGCCGGACATCAATGCGCTGGTGGACACTTTTTTCACCCGCACGCTCAAACCCGGCCGGCTGGAGCCGGAGAAGGTGCCAGCCTACATCACCTACAGCACCGCGGCGAAAAATTAAGCCTGGGCCGCGCGGTAGAGCCGGAGTGTGTTGCCGCCCCAGAGTTTCGCCAGGTCGCCCTCGGTCCACCCGCGGGCGAGCAGCGCCGACGTGAGGTTGGGATATTCGCCGACATCGTTCAGGCCCGTCACGCCGCCGCCGCCATCAAAGTCACAGCCGATGCCGACATGGTCGATGCCGGCCACTTTGACGGCATGTTCGATGTGCTTGATGTAATCATCGAGCGTTGCGGTCGGGTTGGCGTAGGTGGTCTCAATCCGGTGCCACTCCTGGCCCACCGCCGTCAGCACCTCGGGCGTGAGCACCGCGTCCGCGAGCGACAGCAGCATTGCCGACAGCGCGGCCGTGCGGCCGTCCTCCGGCGACGTCACCACTGCGACCGGCAGCGCGTTGAGCTGGATGACGCCGCCCTGCGCCCCCAGCGCGCGCAGCAGGTCATTGCCGATGTTACGCGGGTGATCGCACACCGCCCGGCAGCCGGAGTGGGACAGAATCACCGGCGACTTGGACAAGCCGAGCAGGTCCGCCAGCGCCTCGTCCGAGGCATGCGAGGCGTCGAGGAGGATGCCGAGCCGGTTGCATTCCGCGACAACCTCGCGGCCGAACGGACTCAACCCGCCCCACTCGCGGCCGCGCGGATCGGTGGACGAGTCCGCGAGGTCGTTGTTCAGCATGTGGGTGAGACCGAGCATGCGCACGCCGAGAGCATAAAACTTCCGGACATGGCCGAGGTCACGGCCCAGTGAGTAGCTGTTCTCGATACTCAAGTAGATCGCGCGCCGGCCCTCGGCCTTGAGCCGCAGGCCGTCATCCGCCGTGAGCGCCAGCCCGCAGCGGCCGGCATTTTGCTGCAACACCTGGTGCGTCCGCGCGAAAACCTCGAGCGTCTGCCCGTGAATCGCCGCAAACCCGGCCGGGGTTCGCGCCGCTTGCGTGCTGTACACCGCGAACACCATCGCATCGATCCCGCCCGACTCCATCCGCGGCAAGTCGCACTGCGAACGGTCGGTGGCGTAGTCGTGCTTCGTGCCGAAGTCCCAGCCCGCGCGCGTGAGACTCGCCGTCGGCGTGTCGATGTGGGTATCGATAGTGAAGAGGCGGGACTGGAGCGCCCGGGGATCGGCTGGAGGGGGTATCACGGAATAGAACGGATGAGTGCGGCGCAGCTAAATCAAGGGAATGGCGGGTTGGGCGAAAGCCTGGAAAATTCCCGCCGGAGAGTACAGCCGCGGCACCCGGATAATTCAGCTTCAATCCCGCCCGGTACGAATCCCCGGTCGATATCTGATCCGGGACCTTCGGCCCGCTCGTTGGCCCAAAGGTGGCCGCAAATCCGTGCATTTGCGGGCGGGAATTTCCGGAAGTCATTCCCGGTTGGCCCGTGTAAACGAAAAGTTAGAAATCTCCCCCGTTGGATTTGCACTTGGCGCAGCTCAACCCAACGTATTCAAACACAATCTCTCCTATGTCCTCCACCGTTGAAAACGTCGTTATCATTGGCACCGGCTGCGCAGGCCTCACCGCGGCCATTTATAGCGCCCGGGCCAGCCTGAATCCGCTGGTGCTCGAGGGTCCGCTGCCGGGTGGGCAGCTGACCACCACGAGCGAGGTGGAAAACTTCCCCGGCTTTCCCCATGGCGTGGACGGCTACCAACTCACGCAGAACATGCGGGAGCAGGCCACGCGCTTCGGCACGCGCTTCGAGCAGGCCCTGGTGACGTCCGTCGACTTCACCACGATGCCGCGCAAGCTGGTCGTCGCGGAACGCACCATCCTGGCCCGGACGGTCATCATCGCCACCGGCGCCTCGCCGCGCATGACCGGCATCCCCGGGGAAAAGGAACTTTACGGCGGCAAGGGCGTGACCACGTGCGCAACCTGCGACGGCGCCTTTTACCGCAAAATGGAAGTCGCCGTGATCGGCGGCGGCGACAGCGCGGCCGAGGAGGCTTTGTTTCTCACGCGTTTCGCGAGCAAGGTCTACCTGATTCACCGCCGCGACTCCCTGCGCGCCTCGAAGATCATGGCCGACCGCGCCACGTCGCATGAGAAGATCGTCCCCGTCTGGGACAGCGTGCCCGTCGAGGTGCTCGGCGTGAAGGAAGGCTCGGTCAGCGGGCTGAAGGTCAAGAACCTCAAGACCCACGCCGAGACCGTGCTGCCCGTGAAGGGCGTCTTTATCGCGATTGGCCACATCCCGAACACCGGCCCGTTCGCGCCGCCGCTGGCGGTGGATGAGGGCGGCTATTTCAAGCCGCAGCCGGGCTCGCAGGTGCAGACCAACCTCCCCGGCATCTACGTGGCGGGCGACTGCTCAGATCACGTGTACCGCCAGGCCATCACGGCCGCGGGCATGGGCTGCGCCGCCGCGATCGAGGCCGAGCGCTGGCTCGCCGAGCACCACGGTTGACCGATTTTCATCGCGAGCAACCCGCCAGCCGGGAAGTCCCAGCGGGTAGAGCTGAACACCCTTTGCCTCCGTTAAGGCAAAAAAAACGCCGCCCACTTTCGTGGTGCGGCGTTGAGGGGGATCCGGGCCGGATTTACTTCAGCACGTCAGCGTGGAATTCCTGCCAGCTGTCGAGGTCGTTGAGGTGCACCGCGTCCTTCACGGCCGAAGCGTCGTCCGGCAGGTTGTTGTTCTTGAGGACACCCTGACGGGTGGCGTCGTCATGGTTGTACCCGAGCACGCTCGCGTTGTGTTTCGCGATCGTGGCCTGGTCGAGCTTCACGCCGGGCTGCTGCTTGACCCAAGCCTCGAGCTGCGGATAGGTCGGGCGGCTGTCCTTGATGAACTTCAGCGTCGCGTCCTTGTTCAGGCCAAGCGCGTTGAGGGTCATCATGTCGTAGCCACCGCCGCAGCCGGGATAGCGGGAGTCGAGCTTGCCGCGGGCCTCGAGCGAGGCTTTTTGCCAGAAACGGGGCAGGTGCAGCACGCCGAGCGGGCCGGCGGTGCCAGAGCTGATAAGGGGAATGAAGGTGCTCATGTAATTGCGTGGGTTCGTATAGATCAGAGGTCAAAATGACCGCCGTAGATAAAAATCGTAATGATCAGCCGGGGTTTGTCTAGGTCGCCGTGTAAAAATCGCCGGGGCCGCCGCGATGTCCTCGACCGGTCCCGGCGCGCGGACATACTGCCCGGCATGGTCGCCGACTACCTGACCCGGATTCGCTCGATCCACCGCGCGCTCGGCCTCCCCGCCGGTTATCCGTCCCGGCGGCACCTGCCCATTCAGCGGGAGGCCCGCCGGCTGGTGGTCGCGGCACGGGCCGCCGACGACGGCCAACCCATCCGGCTGAGCCCGCGGGCCGCCGCCGCGTGGAAAAAAATGCACGCCGCCGCCGTCCGGGATGGGGTGAAGCTGCTTCCCTTGTCCGGCTTCCGGAGTGTCGCCCGGCAAACCGCGATCATCCGCCAGAAACTGGCCGAGGGCCAAGCGCTCGCGGCGATCCTGCGGCTGGTGGCCGCACCCGGCTGTAGCGAACACCACACCGGCCGCGCGCTCGATCTGGGTGACTTGAATCATGTCGGTCTGGACGTCGAGTTCGCCAAAACCCCGGCGTTTCGCTGGCTGAAAAACCGGGCGGGTGAATTCGGCTTCCGCCTCTCCTATCCGCGAAAAAACCGCCATGGCATCGCCTACGAGCCCTGGCATTGGTTTTGGATTGAGTAATTAACTAGCTCAAGGACATTAAGATACACTATAGTTTAGAATAGTTCTCATTCCCACTTGCTACTTAGAACCATTCCAATTTGTTCCCACTCCCAGATGTCCACGATGACCACGGCTTCCCCCGACGCCCTCGCCCAACGCCTCGCTGACAGCGGGCTGCGCTCCACGCCCCAGCGCGAGGTCATCTACGACGTGATTCTCCGGAAACGGGATCATCCGACCGCCGATGAGGTTTATGCCCGCGTGCGCGCTGACCTGCCCTCGATCTCCCTCGCGACGGTCTACAACTGCCTCGAAACGCTCGTGCAGTGCGACTTGGTCCGCGCGGTCAATTTCGAGCGCGCCCCCACCCGCTACTGCCCGAATCTCCATCCGCACGCGCATTTTCACGACGAGCAAAGCGGCTCGATTCACGACATCCAGCTCCCCGCCGAACTACTCGAAAAGATCAGCTCGGTCCTCCCGGCCGGCTACGACGCCAAGTCCCTCCAGATCACCTTCCGCGGCAAGGCCCAGCCGGCCGCCTGACCACCTCCCTCACCCGTCATGTCCCAGCTCGAAATCAAAGATCTCCACGTCTCCATCGGAGATAAATCCATCGTCAAGGGCCTCTCGCTCACCGTTCGCAGCGGCGAGGTGCACGCGATCATGGGTCCAAACGGCACCGGCAAGTCCACGCTCGCCAAGGCCATCGCCGGCCACCCCAGCTACACCATCACCTCGGGTGACGTGCTCCTCGACGGCAAGTCCGTCCTGCCAATGCAGCCCGACGAGCGCGCCCGCGCCGGCCTCTTCCTCGCGTTCCAATACCCGAGCGAAATTCCCGGCGTCTCAATCGCCAACTTCCTCCGCGCCGCCATCCAGGCCCGCCTCGGCGAGGGCGAGGAACTCGACGCCACCGGCTACTACAAGCGCCTCTACTCCAAGATGGACCTGCTCCAGATCGACCGGAAGTTCACCTCCCGCGCGATCAACGACGGCTTCTCCGGCGGCGAAAAGAAACGCTGCGAGATCCTCCAGATGGCCATGCTCGAGCCGAAGTTCGCGCTGATGGACGAGACCGATTCCGGCCTCGACATCGACGCCCTCCGCATCGTCGCCGACGGCGTCAACGCCCTTCGCTCCACCAACCTCGGCGTGCTCATGATCACCCATTACCAGCGCCTGCTGGGCTATATTGTCCCGGACCACGTGCACGTCATGTGGGACGGCCGCATCGTGAAGAGCGGCGACAAATCCCTCGCCCTCGAACTCGAGGCCAAGGGCTACGACTGGGTCAAAAACGAACTCATCCCGGCCTGAACCCCGAACCCTCCTGACCCATGTCCGACGTCACCGATACCGAGTCCCTCTCCGCGCCGATTGCCGACACCGTCGACAATCCCGTCTCCGGCATTGACCAGACCGCCGGTAATTTCAGCTACAAGATGGACTACGAGTTCGACGCCGGCACCGGCCTGTCGGAAAAAACCGTCCGCTACATCAGTACGGTCAAGAAGGAGGCCCCGTGGATCCTCGACTTCCGCCTCGCCGCCCTGAAGCAGTTCTACGCGAAGCCCATGCCGACGCACTGGGCGACGAAGGACCTCGAGAACATCAACTTCGACAAGATCCGGTACTACCTCTCGAGCGGCCAGAAGCCCAAGCGCACCTGGGACGAGGTGCCCGACGACATCAAGAAGACCTTCGAGCGCCTCGGCATCCCCGAGCACGAGCGCAAGTTCCTCGCCGGGGTCGAGGCCCAGTTCGACTCCGAGGCCGCCTACTCCAACATCAAGGACATCGTCTCCAAGCAGGGCGTCATCTTCGTCAACTCCACCGAGGGCCTGCGCGAGCACCCCGAGATCTTCCGCAAGTTCTTCGGCAAGGTCATCCCGACCGGCGACAACAAGTTCTCCGCCCTCAACAGCGCCGTGTTCTCCGGCGGCTCCTTCATCTACGTGCCGAAGGGCGTGAAGGTCGCGCAGCCGCTGCAGGCCTACTTCCGCATCAACGCCGAGAACTTCGGCCAGTTCGAGCGCACCCTCATCATCGCCGACGAGGGCGCTGAGGTGGTTTACATGGAGGGCTGCACCGCCCCGAAGTTCAGCACCTCGACGCTGCACAGCGCCGTGGTCGAGCTCGTCGCGCTCAAGGGCGCGAAAATCCAGTACATCACCGTCCAGAACTGGGCCAACAACGTCTTCAACCTCGTCACCAAGCGCGGCGTCGCCCACGAGGAGGCCGAGATCAAGTGGATCGATTGTAACATCGGCAGCCGCCTCACGATGAAGTATCCCGGCGTCATCCTCAAGGGCCGCAAGGCCCGCGGCGAGGTCATCTCCATCGCCCTCGCCAACGACGGCCAGCACCAGGACACCGGCGCCAAGATGATCCACGCCGCCGACGAGACGACCTCCAACATCGTCGCCAAGTCCATCTCCGTCGGCCAGGGCCGCAGCACCTACCGCGGCGTCGTCCACATCCCGAAGCACCTCAAGGGCTGTAAGAACAACACCGAGTGCGACGCCCTGCTCATCAACTCGAACAGCCGCACCGACACCTACCCGGCCATCACCGTCCGCGGCGAGCGCAACTCCGTCCAGCACGAGGCCAGCGTCTCGAAGGTCAGCGAGGAGCAGATTTTCTACATGCAGCAGCGCGGCCTCACCGAGGGCCAGGCGATGAGCCTCTCCGTCAACGGTTTCATCAACGACCTCGCCCGCCAGTTCCCGATGGAATACTCCGTTGAACTCAAACGCCTCATCGACCTCGAGATGGAAGGCAGCGTCGGCTGACGCCCAGCCATTTTCGAATTTCGTATTTCGATTTTCGACTGGCCGTCACCTCGCCGCAGAAATCCAAATCGAAAATCGAGCATCGAAATTCGAAAATGTCCCAGCCCTCCTCCCCTCTCGCCACTTCCGCCACCGGCAGCTTCACCCCCGAACTGTTCGCCGCGCACCTCGCATCCGTCGCCCACCTGCCAGCCTGGTGGCTGGACCGGAAGCGCGCGGCCTGGGACCGCTTCACCGCGCTGCCGCTGCCCAAGCGCACGGATGAGTCCTGGCGCTTCGCCACCCTCACCGGCCTCAAGCTCGACGGCTATACCCTGCCGCCCGCCGTCACGCCCGCGGAACTCGGCCACGCGCCCATCGGCATCGCCACGGCCGGCAAACTGGTCTTCGCCAACAACCGCCTGGTCGCCGCGGAACCCATCTCGGCCGAACTCGCCCAACAGGGCGTCATCTTTGAGACCCTGCAAAACGCCCTGCTGAAGCACGGCGACCTGGTGAAGGCGCACCTGCTGGCCCAGCCCCCGAAACAGGGCTCCGAAAAGTTCTCCGCCCTCCACACCGCCCTGCTGGCGGACGGCGCGTTTGTCTACCTGCCCAAAGGCGTCGAGCTCGCCCTGCCGCTCGCGGTGTTTCACTACGCCGCCGGCCCCGGCGCCGCGGTTTTCCCGCACACGCTCGTCATCGCCGAGGAGGGCGCCAAGGCCACCGTCGTGGATTTCTTCCGCTCCGCCGACGCCGGCGCCCACTTCGCCTGCGGCCGCAACGACCTCTACGCCAGCCACAGCGCGCAACTGACCTACGTCGCCGCCCAGACCTGGTCGCGTGAATCCCTCTCCTTCCAGTCCAACTCCACCGTCGCCCGCCGCGACGCCCGGGTGCTTGCGCTCAACCTCCATCTCGGCGGCCGCCAGTCGCGGCACGAGAGCCACAGCCAGCTCCAGGCCCCCGGCGCCCACAGCGAGATGCTCGCGCTCACCGTCGCGCACGGCACCCAGGAGTTCGACCAGCGGACGCTTCAGATTCACCAGGCGCCGCACACCAGCTCGAACCTGCTCTACAAAAACGCGCTGCTCGCCTCGGCCAAGACCATCTTCTCCGGCCTGATCGTCGTGGATCCCGACGCGCAGAAGACCGACGCCTACCAGAGCAACCGCAACCTGATGCTCAGCGACGACGCCGAGGCCAACTCCCTCCCCGGCCTCGAAATCCAGGCCAACGACGTCCGCTGCACCCACGGCGCCACCTCCAGCCGCATTGACGCCGAGCAGGAGTTCTACCTCCAGGCCCGCGGCATCCCCAAGGCCGACGCGGACGAGCTGCTCACCTTTGGCTTCTTCGAGGAGGTCCTCAGCAAGCTCGACCACGCCCCGCTGCACGACGCCCTCATCGACCTGATCAAAATCAAATTCAATCCGCCGGTTTAGGCGCGAGCAGGTTTAAGTTTTAAGGTTTAAGGCTAACCCACTCACGCCCGACCTCGTCCGACTCTCACCCGGCGCACGACTCCTCCCTTACAACTTACCCCTACACCTTACAGCGCCATGCCCAATAACGACCGCCTCCTCTCCCGCGACGTCACCGCGACGCAGATTCCCTCCGGGGACAAGACCCCGCTGACCGCCGGCACGCGCATCACCATTTCCCAGACCCTCGGCGGCAACTTCACCGTCACGACGGACTTCGGCCTTTTCCGCATCGACGCCAAGGATGGCGACGCCCTCGGTGAGACCGTGGCCGCCACCACCGTGACCGCCACCACGCTCGCCAACGGCGCCCCCGATCCCGCCGCCGTCTGGGACCAGCTCCGCAAAGTCTACGATCCCGAGATTCCCGTGAACATCGTCGACCTCGGCCTCGTTTACTCGATGGACATCTCGAAGCGCGACGACGGCGCCCACAAGGTGGACATCGCCATGACGCTTACCGCGCCCGGCTGCGGCATGGGCCCCGCCATCGCGGCGGACGCCAAGGACAAAGTTTTGCTCATCCCCGGCGTCTGCGACGCCGACGTCCGCATCACCTGGGAGCCAGCCTGGAACCAGTCGATGATCAGCGAAGAGGGAAAGATGAAGCTCGGCCTGATCTAAGGAAGGCCGCGCCGGCTCAGGGCGGGCTGCCCACCGCGGGCGCATTACCTTCGCGGGGCTTCGGGCGCCAGACCCGCACCGGGCTGTGCCCGAAGTAGGTGTAATAATCGATCTGCTCTTCCTTGTCGTAGTTCTGCTTCAGGATCTCCTCGGAGCAGAAATACGGGGCATCAAACTCGCTCAGCACCAGGGCGTACTCCCGCGCCTTCACCTTGCGGGTCACCTCGGCGATCGTCGCATCATAGTTCTGGCCCAGCACCGCGATCTTGGGATCGCGGCCGGCGCCGTTGTCGGCAAAGGCAAAGCCGATGAACATCGTGTTGCCGTTGTGCAGCACCCGCCGGCCCGCGCGCTCAAAGATGTCGGTGGTGGACGCGATGCCGAGCACGTCACCCCGCGCGGAGAAGATCAATTGCTCGATCCGTCGGTACGGCGCGACCGAGTCCGGCACGGGCGGGATGGCAGGCCGTTCCAGCCAGTTGGTCGCGAAAATCGCCGCGATCAGATACCCCGCCAGCAGTACGCCAAACCCCAGGCGCAGCCACGGGCGGTTGAGCGCATAGGCGGCCAGTACAAACATCAGCGGGAACAGCAGGTGCAGGTGATAGGTGAAATAGGCGCCCGCGTTGCGCCCCATGAAAAAATACACGATCACGAGGAAGATCATGAAGACCAGGCCGAGCGCCACGAACCGCCGGTCCTCGGGCCGGTTCGGCGACTCTCCCCCGCGCCGGATGACCTGCCGCCGCCAGATCCAAGCCCCAAGGCCATAGAGCATCGCCAGCAGGAAGGGCCACCCACGCGTAAAGAGCATCGTCGTGTGCATGATCGAGATCTCGTCGCTCGAGTTCAGCGCCGCCCCGCCGCGCTGCACGACCACGGTCTCGATGTAATAGTACGGGAAGATGATGCAGCAGGCGACGAACGACAGCCCGAGGAGCGCAAAAAACTTCGCCCCCAGCACGCAGGACGCCCACTTGTCGCGAACGATGAAGCTGCCCAGCAGCGTCGCACAGCCCGCCAGCGCAAAGTAAAACTTGGTGTGAAAGGCGATGAACGCGCAGACTAGGCCGAAGATCACGGACCCGCGGGTATAGTTGCGCTCCCACGGCACCAGGATGCCGAGCAGGAAGAACAGCCAGCCCAGCAGATCGGGCCGCGCCGTGATCATGATGTTGTCGAGACACATCCAGTGGTAAAACACCACGGTCAGCAGCGCGATGCCCAGCCCCGTCCCCGCCTTGAGCATCAGGCGCACCAGCACCGCCAGCGACAGCAGCAGCAGGACCAGGTTGACGAGGCGGTGCGAAGTGTAGTCGATCCCGATCAACGGCTTGAGCGCCAGCATCAGGTAATTGTAGAGGGGATCGAAGCAGTACGCCGCCCCGGGCAGCTCATTCGCGGTGTAGGGATTCCGGCCGTGATCCAGCAGCCAGGTCACATGCCAGATGGCCGGCTCATTGTACTCCTGCGGCCCCGGCTGGGTGATGATCTTGATGTGGGTGAAGAACAGCGGGAGAAACCAGCCCAGCGCGATCACCACGCCCGCGAGGTTCACCAGCTTGGCCGCCAGATCCAGCCACCGGCCCTGCCAGCGGGCGATGAACTGGTCACGCAACTGCAGCAGTTTTTCCGGCAGGGGCATCGCTCGGAAATGGCGCAGGAACCCACCGGCGTAAACCGAAAACCCCTTTCGGCCCTAGGGCCGTTCAGCCCTGCCGCGGCTGAAACGCCCACTGCGTCCCGGAGAACAACCCGCGGTCGCTGAGCTTCAAATCCGGGATGACCAGCAGCGCCATGAAGGAGAGCGTCATGAAGGGCGCATCCAGCCGCGAACCCAGCTGCTTCGCCCGCGCATCGAGCGCCGTGTAGCGCCGCGCCACCGTCCGGCCGTCGGCGTCGGACATCAGGCCCGCGATCGGCAGCGGCAGCACCGCCTTCCGTCCCCCACCCACCACGCTGATCCCGCCCCGGTGCGCGATCACGAGGTTCACCGCGGCCGCCAGCGACTCGTCGTCCCCGCCGACCGCCACGATGTTGTGCGAGTCGTGCGCCACCGACGAGGCCAGCGCGCCCGTCCTTAGCCCGAAGCCCCGGATAAAGCCCACCGCCACCGGTGCGGACCGCGCATAGCGGTTGATCACGGCGATCTTCAGGAGGTCCCGGGCGGGATCGGCCACGACCTGGCCGGCCATCACCCGGGCCCGCAGCCGCAACCGGCGCGTGATCAACTGGCCGTTGAGCGCCTGGATGACGTTGAGCCGGCCCTTTTCCGCCAGGACGGAAAAATCCGCCGCCCGCCGCGGCAACGCGCGGAATTGATTGACGATGCGCGCCGGCTGGCGGGGCAGCCGGCTGCGGCCGCCCGCGGCCACGAGCTGGCCGTCAAGCCAGGTGCGACGCACGCGGAAATTCCTCCAGCTCTCCACCTCGATGAAATCCGCCGGGTCCCCGGCGCGCAGCAGGCCGACGGGGAGACCGTAATGCCGCACCGGGTTGACCGTCGCACAGGCAATCACGTCAAACCGGTCGGCCCCCAGCGCGAGCGCCCGGCGCACGTGCTCGTCGAGATGCCGCACCATGAGCAGGTCCGGATGCAGGTCGTCGCAGCAGAACATGCAATGCGCCGCGTCGGTCTTCAGCAGCGGCGCCAAGGCCGCGAAATTCCGCGCCGCCGAGCCTTCGCGGATGAGGATCTCCATTCCCGCGGCCCGCTTGTCCTTCGCCTCGCCCAGCGTGAAGCACTCGTGGTCCGTCGTGATGCCGGCCGCCGCGTACTGCGCGGCCAGTTTTCCGCGCAGCCCGGGCGCATGGCCGTCCACCGGCTTGCCGCGCTTTTTCGCCGCCGCGATCATCGCACGCAGCGACGGGTCACCGGCCAGGACCCCGGGGAAATTCATCACCTCGGCGAGAAACCTGACCTCGGGCCGCGCCAGCAGTTTCGCCACCGCGCGCGCATCCAGTCTCGCCCCGGCCGTCTCAAACGTCGTCGCCGGCACGCAGGGCGAGGCGCCAAAGAAGAACTTGAACGGCGAACGCCGCCCGTCCGCGATCATGTAGTCCACGCCGGCCACCCCGAGCACGTTCGCGATTTCGTGCGGATCCGACACCGTCGCCACCGTGCCATGCACCACGGCATGGCGGGCAAACTCCGCCGGCGGCAGCATCGAGCTCTCGATGTGGATGTGCGCGTCCACCAGCCCGGGCAGCAGCAATCGCCGGCTCCGGACCCGGTCATCGCGCGTGATCCGGCGGATGACTCCGCCGGCCACCTCGATCGTGCCGGGGAACTCGGTCCGCCGGTGCACATCGACAATGCGGCCGGAGATGCGTTGGACGCTCATGCGCGGCCAGAGTTGGGCGTAGCCCAGGCGATGGCCACAAAAAGGCACAAGAAAGCACCAAAAAAGGGCTCTGCACCCCTCCATCTGCCTGGCTTTTTATTGCGCTTTTTTGGGCCTCTTCGTGGCATCTGCTTCCCCTGGGAACGGGCAAACCCACTTGCCAACCGCCCGAAGCCCGCCAACCTTCGCAACCTATGCATTGCGACAATCTTCAACCCGCCCTGTCCGCCCCGCTCCCCCGTGCCGATGAGGACGAGGATGACGACGAGTTGGAAACCAAGGCGGCCAAAAAGGAAGGCGCCGGCCCGGTGGCCATACTGATCCAGAAGAAGTTTCTCGCGCAGCGGAAAATCTTCCTCTGGGGCGCCGTGACCGACGAGACCGCCAAGGACATCACCGAGAAGCTGCTTTACCTCGAGGCAATCGCCCCAGGCAAGGAGATCACCTTCTACATCAACACCCCCGGCGGCTCCATTACTGCCGGCATGGCGGTGTATGACACGATGAAGCTCATCACCTCGCCCATCACCGTAGTCGTCACGGGCATGGCCGCCTCGATGGGTTCCATCCTGCTGTCGGGCGCGCCCAAGGGCCGCCGGCTGCTCTACCCGCATTCGCGCGTGCTCATCCACCAGCCCCTCATCTCCGGCCGCATGGTCGGGCCGGCCACGGACATTAATATCCAGGCGAAGGAAATGGAAAAAATCCGCGCCGAGTTGAACCAGATCCTCGCCACCGCCTCGGGCCAGCCGCTCGAGCGCGTCAACCGCGACACCGACCGCGACTTCTACCTCAATGCCGAGGAAGCCATCGCCTACGGCCTGGCTGACCGCATCGTGGACAAGGTCTGAGCCGGTTTCTCCGTTCTCTTCCCCCTAGCGCGGCCCTCACCGGCCGCGCTGTTTTTTTGGTTCATCCGCCATCGTCGGCCGGGCTTTACACCCGACATCGGGATAATTTTCCAAACTGTCGGGCGTAATGCCCGACCTACGGCAAACCGGCCCAAGAACAGTTATTTGCTTACCGCAGGCACGATCCGCTCCAGTTCCCGCGCCCATTCCAGGGACTGCTCCTGGTCGCCGGCGGATTGGGCCGCCGCACGGCCTTCGCGCAAACCCGGCTCCCGCAATTCGGCGGGCAGCGCCGGATCCTGCAGGAGATGGGCGTAGATCTTCCGCGCCTGGGCCGGCGCCTGGACGCGCTGCAACAATCTGGCCGCTTCGAGCGCGAGAGCCCAGTCGTCGGGTGGAAACTCGCTCAGCCGGCCGGCAAATTGCAGTGCGCGCGCCGCCCCGGCCGGGTCGCCCGCCTGCTCCCGTTCGCGGGCCAGGGTAAAGCCCAGTGCGAGGGTGGGCTCTGCGGCCAGGGCCGCGCGCGCGAGGGCGAGCGCCTCCGCCGGCTGATGCCTGGCTTCCAGCAAGTGAACTTCCCGGAGCGTGGCATAACCCGCCAGCCGGGCAGGCAACCCGGCCCGTCCCTGCCATTGCTCCGCCCACGACCGCGCGAAGGGCCGGTACAGCGGGTCGCCAATCGCGATCGCCTGCCAGCTCAGCACCGGTTCGGCAAAATACGCCGCATCCCCGAACGTCTCGCCCCGCGCCAGCGCCTGCAGGAGCAAATCCGGCCGGTGCAGAAAATTTAGGTAGGGTTCATAGACATTCCCCACCGTCGCTGTCACCCCGCGCGCCACCAGCGGCCCGCACCAGCCGGCGGTGGCGGACCGCAGCGTGGCGGCGGAAAAGCTGTGGACATGCACCGCGATGGCGCCGGGCGGAAATTGAAACCCCGGCAGCGTGAACGGCCCGCTCAGGTCACCGGCGTACCAGCCGAAGTAGAGCACCGGCGCATCGCAGCGCGCCGTGACGGGAAAAGTGGCGGGCATCCGGTCCACCTCGAGATCGAAGCCCAGCGCCGTGAGCTGCGCCGCCACCGACTCGAGCCAGCGGTCGCCGTCCGGGTGCTTGTTCGCCACGTCCACATAGGCGCGCCCAAACAGGCCCGTGCGCTCCGCGAAGATGGCGCGGTCCACCAGCGCCAGGGCGTCCGCGGCGGTCGGCCCGTCGAGTCGCGCCACTTTCACGACCGCCGCCCGCTCCCACCCGGTCGGGGTATCATTGTGATACAGTGGGTTCGGCACGAAGCCGTTGACCGGGTAATTCGTCTGCGTCAGCAGGCTCAGCTCGGAATCGACCGCGCTTTCATTGGTGCGCAGTTCGGCCCGGTCAAACGGTGGCGGCCGCGGTGCGGCCAGCTCGGGGGCATTCGCAATGCGCAGCGGCACGCCGCGGCAAATGACGAGATAGGAGATGCGGTGCCCGCCGATGGCGTATTTCTTTCGGCCCACCGCGTCCGTCAGCGTCATCGGGATCGCGTCGATCCACGAGCGCCGCACGAGTTCATCCTGCACCGGCTGCCAGATTGTCGCCACGAACTCCGGCCAGCTGATGGTCTCGGCCTGCGCCATGGCGAGGGCGAGGATGTTTTCCCGCGGCACGCCGCGGCGCGCCGCGTAGTGCTCCGCGATTCGCAGCGAGTCGGGATCGTCGCGGTTAGCCAGCAGGATGACGCGGGACGCCAGTGATCCGGCACCCAGCCCGGGAGCCGCCAGCACGAGGGCCAGCCACAAGGGCGGGATGATTTTCCACAAAACGCTCAAGCCCGGTGACTGTGTCCGGTTGACGCGCAATTTCGAGGCCGGATTCGCGCCGCTTGCCAAACCGGCTGCGAGCTCCTTTCCTCGGCGCGGCGATGGATTCCGCCTTCCCTTCCGGGTAAACCGTCCCGCCCCGCGGGACTGATAATTCCGGCCAAACCCCAACCACCGGTTCTTGTCATGTTCATCTACCTCCTCATCGCCCTCGGCGGCGCCCTCGGCAGCATCACGCGCCACTGGCTGACCGAGTCGGTCGCCGCCCGCCTCGATGGCCCCTTCCCGTGGGGCACGTTTCTTGTGAACATCACCGGCTGCATCCTCATCGGCCTGTTCGCCACCCTGCCCGCCGGCGGACGCCAGCTCAGCCCGACCGAGACCCGGGCCTTCCTGATGATCGGCATCTGCGGCGGCTACACCACGTTCTCCGCCTTCAGCCTGCAGACGCTCAACTTGATCCGCCTCGGCGACTGGACCCGCGCCAGTGCCTATGTGGCCGGCTCCGTGGTGCTCTGCGTCCTCGGCGTCTGGCTCGGCTCCCGGGCCGGTGCCGTGTTTTTCCCCGCGCCCTCGCCGTGAGCAATTCCTGGCTTTTCTGGTCGCTGCTCTCCGCGCTCTTCGCCGGCGCCACTGCCGTGCTCGCGAAAATCGGCGTCACCGGCGTGGACTCGAATCTCGCGACCGCCATCCGCACCACGGTGATCCTCGTGTTCGCCTGGGCGATTGCGCTGGTGACCGCCCGGCCCGGCGCCCTGGCCACGCTCGGCTCCCGCACCTGGGTGTTCCTCGCGCTATCGGGGATCGCGACCGGCTTTTCCTGGCTGTGCTATTTCCGGGCGTTGCAGCTCGGACCGGCGTCGCAGGTCGCGCCCATTGACAAGCTTAGCGTGATCTTCGTTCTGGCCTTCGCCGCGCTGTTTCTGCACGAGCCGCTCACCCTGCGCAGCGGCCTCGGCGGCCTGCTGATTGTCGCCGGCGCGGTCGTGCTGGCGTGGAAGTGAAAATGCAGGGCGGAGTCTCCTGCCCCCGCCTGTGGTTTGTGTGCCTGCACGGAACGTTGCGCGACGAGCGCGCGACCCACGTCCAGCAAGGCGGGGTCGGGAGACCCCGCCCTTCAATTATTTTCCCGCCGCGTGGCGCCTGAGCAGCTGCGCGCGCAAAAATTTGTCGGGTGGCGCGTTGCGCCACGCCGTGACCCAGACGGCACCGAGGGTTTCCCCACCGCGGAGCAACTGGTCCTGCAGGAAGGCCGAGCCCTCGGCGCTCACCGGCTCCGGGTCTTTGCCCTTGCCGTGCTCTTTCGCGAAGGTGTCGCCAAGCTTGCCGGCCTTCTCGAGCTGGTACACCGGCTCGACCAGTTTCAGCGTGCCCTGCAGGTAGGTCATCATCGCGACAAACATCGGGTCGCGGTCGTCGTCCTGGGGCAGGAGCACAATCGCCTGCGCGGACGTAACCCGGGGCACAAGGGTGGCGGTCCGGATCCCCGCCTTGGCGATGAGTCCGCCGTCAATCCACTGGTGGATGCCCGGCCACGTCGTGTAGCCGTTCGGATTGGCGCCCACCCAGCCGTTGTGGTGTTTCGTAGAGTGCAGGGGTTGCGCGCCGTCGCCGACATAGTGGCCCATCACGCCCATGGTGTAAATGATGTTGGCCTGCGCATTGGCGACTTCCTCGGGGGTGCCGAGTTCCTGGAAGGCCTTGAGATAGGAAAACTCGGACTGCAGCTTGCCGTACTGCTCAGCGATTGCCCACGGCGCGAAGCCGGGCCATTCGCGGGAGTGGTCGGCGTTTTTTTCCGGGTCGATCGCCGCAAAATTTTCCGGATGCGCGGCGCGACCGGCGGCAAATTGCTTGGCAAACTCATAGCGCAGCGAGGGCACCTTGCCGCCATCGAGCCCGGCGTCGGCCAGATCCTCGAGGTCCAGGTAGTGATCCACACCGTTGACATGCTTCAGCGGTAGGACGGCAGAGTTGCGCCAGCGATCCGGCTCGCCGGCCAGGAACGCAATGCGCTCGGCCGCGGCGGGCTCGTGCACGAACGCCGGGAAGTCCGCGGGCAGCGAGGCCAGCGCGAGCTGGTTGACGATGCGGTGGCCCTCGTAGTCCCAGGCCTGCAGCGCGGCGGCGGGCAGGAGCATCAGGGCGAGGGTCGCGAACACGGAGCGGAACATCGGTTTCATGATTTGGAATTTTGGGGTAAGACGGCGGGATGCGCCGCGGGTGGCGGTGAAATTCTTTCCAGCTGGTCCGCGTAGGCGCCGATGCCACTGGCGAGGCCCTCGGCGATTTGCTGGAGATAAGCCGGGGTGGCGGCGCGCCGGGCCTCGGAGTCGTTCGAGAGGAAGACCGACTCCACCAGCACGGCCGGGCATTTCAACCCGCGGAGCACGATCGAGTGCATGGTCTTTTGCCCGCGGTCAAAGGTCTTGAGCGTGCCAATCACCTCGCGGTGCATGCAGTGCGCCAGCAGCGCGCTCCAAGGATCAAAGCGGTTGACCTCCGATGGCGTGGTCTCGGCGTCGTCCTTTTCGATCGCGCCCCACGCGCGGTCCGAGCGCTGGCCGGCCCGGGTGAACGTGTACACCTCCGTGCCGCTCGTCTTGGTGTCCGGGTAGAGCGAGTTGAAATGGATGCTGATCAGGAGGTCCGCCTTCGCGCGGTTCGTGATATCGGCGCGGGCAAGAAAATCCGCCTGCTTGTCCGGCCCGAGTTGCCGGTCGTCCGTGCGGGTCAGCACCACCTGGTAGCCGCGGGTCTCGAGCAGCCTTTTCAGCCGCTGCGCCACATCGAGGGTCAGCGCCTTTTCCTTCAGCTTCAGCGGCTTGTTTTCCATGCCGTTGTCCTGGCCGCCGTGACCCGGATCGAGGACGATGATCCGGGGCCGGCCGAGCAGCGGGCCCAGCAGCGCCGGGCGCAGCAGGGGTGCAAGGCAACGCTCCAGGTCCGTCTTGCTGATATAGAGCGCCCCACCGTGCTGCAGGATGGGATTGCCGAGGAAAACGCGCAGGCCGTTGACCGCGATCTCGCGGCTGCCGCCGGTCAATTCGATCCGGTTCGACGCATCCAGCAGCGTGAGCCGGCGGGTGGATTCGACCCAGGTGGACTTGAATCCGAGGAGGGCCGTCACGTCCCGCAGCGCGAAATACTCCAGGCCGATCAGGCGGAGGACGGGCAGCGACGAAGGCTTGCCCCTCGCCGCGGGCCCCTGGTTGGCCGCGACCGCGGTCAAGCCGGGGCGGGTCGGCGCCACGCGCGGGGCGGAATCCACGGCTAACAGCCTGACCGGAACCAAGGTCGCGACCAGCGCAAGGCGTAAGCCCGCCGGGAACATGGGGCGTGAATCAGCCCTCGGTCGAGTCGGCGTCACCCGGCGCGTCCGGCGCTTCGGGCTCGCCGTCATGCTCGGCCTGCTGGTCGTCCTTCACGTGCCACTTCAGCTTGCGCTTGTTCACCGGGAGCGGCGTGAGCATCACGTGGATGTTGCGGCCGATCAGCTTCGGGTCGGCATCGGGATGGCCCATACCGGCGAGCTCGCTCACGGCGCGCTTCATCACGTCAAAGCCGATCTCGGTGTGGGCCATTTCGCGGCCGCGGAACTTCAGGCGGAGCTTCACCTTGTTGCCGTGGTCCAGGAACTCCTCGGCGTGGCGGAGCTTGGTGAAAAAGTCATTCTGCTCGATGCGCGCGCTGAACTCGATTTCCTTGATCTTGCTCGCGGTGGATTTCGAGTGGGAGGTCTTCTTCGACTCCTCGTACACATACTTGCCGAAATCCATGATGCGGCAGACCGGCGGCGTGGCGTTGGGCGCCACCTCGACGAGGTCGAGCCCGACCTCAAGCGCCAGGGTGACGGCCTTGGCGGTGTCAATCACGCCGAGCTGCTTGCCCTCGGGGGAGATCACGCGGACCTGGGGAACCTTGATGCGGTGGTTGCGGCGGATGGCCGCAAACGGGTCGACATTGCGACGCTGATAAGAGCCGGGGCGGCTGCTGCCGCCGGCGGAAGGAAACGAAGTGGCCATCAATAAGGTTTGGTCTGGGTGCTAGGCGGGGCGTTTTTTCGCCGGGAAGGGCCGGGATGACAACACCAATTTAGCTCTAAGGTTCCCGTTTCCGCCCATTTTGGGCTCAAACGCTGAAACTCTCGCCACAGGAGCAGCTCGCCTTGGCATTCGGGTTCGAGAACTTGAAGCCGCCCGCCACCAGCGCGCTGGAGTAGTCGAGCTGGGTGCCCTTGAGGTACAGCGCGCTCTTGCTGTCCACCACCACCGGCATGCCGGCCGTGCGGACCAGGATGTCGCCGCGCTTCGGCGCCGGCACGAACTTCAGCTTGTAGCTCAGGCCGTTGCAGCCGCCACCCGAGATCGCCACGCGCAGGAAGTCCCCCTGCCCTTCCCGGACCCGCAGGGTTGACGCCTTCGCCCCGGCGGCGGCGGTGAGTTGCACGAGTTGCTCGTTTCCCTCGCGGACCCCCTCGGGCAGGGCGGTAAGTGTGGCGGTTTCAGGCATGGCGAGGGAAACTATCGCGCGGCCCGGAACTTTATCAAGCGCCGGGCGACATTCACGGCGTTGGTGAAACTCTGCGCGCTCGCCGTGCCCTGGCCCGCGATCCCAAAGGCCGTCCCATGGTCCGGGCTGGTCCGGACCAGCGGCAGGCCCAGCGTAACATTCACGGCCTCGTCAAAATCCACCGCCTTCAGCGGCGCGAGCCCCTGATCGTGATAGAGCGCCACCACCACGTCGAATTCGCCGCGGAGCGCGCGCGCGAACAGCGTGTCGCCCGGCTCGCAGCGCGAGAGCCCGGGAAACTCCGGCCGCAGGTGATCGAGCGTGGGGTTGATCAGCGCGGCCTCCTCGGAACCCAGCAGGCCGCCCTCCCCGGCGTGCGGATTGAGGCCGCACACGCCGATGCGCGGCCGGGCCACGCCGTCCGCCTGCGCGAGTTCATTCGCCGCGGCAATCGTCCGGCGGAGCAGGTGCGGGCCGAGCAGCCGCGAAACCTGGTCCAGCGGCACATGCCAGGTCGCCAGCGCCACCCGCAGGCGGCCGCCGCAAAACGCCATCACCGGGTCGCCGCCCCAGCGCGCCGCGAAAAATTCCGTCTGCCCGGGAAACGGATAGCCGATCCGCGCGAGCCATTCCTTGCTGACCGGCCCGGTCACGACGCCCGCAAACTCGCCCGCCTTCGTCCCCTGGGCCGCCCGCTCCATCGCCGCCCACGCCACCAGCGCCCCATCGCCCGTGGGCGAGCCCGGCGTGGCGACAAAATCCTCCAGGCCCGCGGCGATTTTTTCCGCCGGCGTGTTCAGCGACGCGAGCCACCGCGCCGGCCCGATCACGGCCACATCCTTCGCCTCGGCGGCGTGCGCCGCGAGCCAGGTGGCGATGATTTCTGGCCCAACCCCCGCCGGGTCGCCGCAGGTGATGGCAAGCTTAGCGGCCATCGGGCTCTTCCACCGCGGCCCGCCGCGCGCGCGCGAAGCTGCGCTTGCCGTCCGCGAAGAACTGCAGGAAACGCCCGGCCTCGGGCGTCGTGAATTTTCCGCCCGCCAGCACCGCGGCGGCCACCGTGCGGATGTTGCCGGGGGTGAAATACACCTCGTGGAAAACCTGCTTCAGCTCCGCGATCGCGGCGCGGCTCACCCCGCGGCGTTTCAGGCCCACGACGTTGAAGCCGATCACGTCGTCGCGCTCGGCGACGAGGGTGAAATGCGGCACATCGCGCGTGATCGCGGCGTGACCGGCCACCATGACGCCCTCGCCGATGCGGCAATGCTGGTGCACCGCCGCCCCGCCGCCGAGAAAGGAGTGGTCGCCCACGCTCACATGGCCGGCCAGCAGCGCGGCATTCGCGAATACGACCAGGTTGCCCACGGCACAGTCGTGCGCCACGTGGCTTGCGGCCATCAGGAAGCAGTTTTCCCCCACGGTGGTGAAATCCCCGGCGTGGATGGACCGGTTCACCGTCACGTGCTCGCGCAAAACCGTGCCGGCGCCAATGCGCACCCCTGAGGCGATTGTGCGGTCGAACTTCACGTATTGCGGATCCCCGCCGATCACCGCGTAGGGATGCACGACCACGCGGTCGCCGAGCACGCAATGCCGCGTGACTATCGCGCCGGCCATGATTTCGCAGTCCGCCCCGAGCTGGGCGCCGGGTTCGACGAGGGCCGTGGGGTGAATGAGGGTGGGCATTGCGGGTCAGGCTTTGGGGCGACGCGCCGCGGACGCGCGGTCGGGAAACATGTCGAGCTGCGCGTCCTTCAGGAGGTCGTAGTTTTTCAGGATGCGCATGACCTGCAGCGTGTCGCTCTTGCTGTAGTTCTGGTTGATTTCGATCTTGTCGAGGATGTCGAGGAGCATGGCGCGGAAGGAAATGATGGCGTCGATGCCATGGGCCTTGAGTAGCTCGACGCTCTGCGAGCGGAAGGGCTCGGCCGTCGGCAGGCTGGGCAGCACGAGGATCTTGGTGAGCGCCCCGCCGCCGTCATCCTCGGTCTCCGCCGGGAAGAAGCGCGTGACTTCCTTCAGCACGTTTTCCTCGAGGAACCGGAAGATCTCCGGGCTGCTCTTGAGCGTGGCCGGCGTGAACACGCCCGTGTGCCAGCCCTTCACCGCCACGATGGCCTTGTGGACTTGGGCAAGTTCGCTGGAAAACAGGAAAAAATCAGGCCGCCGCGAACCGCGCCGCCAGGCCGGGTTGTAGACCACGAGGTCGATTTCCTCGTCGCCGGTCTTCCGGCGCGCGGACACCTGGTATTTGCGCGCCTGACGGACGAGGAAGCCGTTCTGCTCGAAATACTCGCGGACAATGCCTTCGTCGATGGCGGACATGGCGGGGACTTAACCCGGGGAAGACGCAAAAGTCACAGCGAATCCACCGCGCCGACGGCGCGGAAACACGCCTCGACCTGGATCGGCGTGATGCCGTCCGACCGGGTGACGGCCACGCCCAGTGTTTGGAGCACCACAAACCGCGGCAGTCCGGCACGGACCTTTTTGTCCCGCGCCATGACGGCCAGGAGGGCCGGGAGTGCCAGCGGCGCGCGCAGGCAGATGGGCAGCGCGTGGGCAGCCACCACCGCGTCGACCCGCGCGACGTCCGCGGCGGAGAGGGACCCGAGTTTCGCGGAAAGCCGCGCGGCCGCGCACAGGCCGATCGCCACCGCCTCACCGTGCAGGTAGGTGCCGTAGCCCGCGACCTGTTCGATGGCATGGCCAAACGTGTGGCCGAGATTCAACAGCGCCCGGCCGCCGTCGGCGGCCAGTTCGCGCTCATCCGCCTCGACGATGCGCGCCTTCAGTTCACAGCTGCGGTGAATGACCGCCGCCAGGTTGTCACTCGTCATCGTGAGGGGCGCGCGCTCCAACTGCGCCAGCAACGCGGCATCACCCAGCAGGCCGTATTTAATGATCTCCGCCGCGCCCGCGGCAAATTCCCGCGGCGCCAGGGTCGCGAGGAACTGGGTATCAATGAACACGCCACGTGGTTGATGAAAGGCGCCCGCGAGGTTTTTTCCCGCGGTGAGATTGATGCCCGTCTTCCCGCCAATGGAGCTGTCCACCATGGCCAGCAAGGTGGTCGGCACTTGGATAAATTCGATGCCCCGCAGGTAGCTCGCGGCGGCAAACCCGCCAAGATCCCCGATCACACCTCCGCCCACGGTCACCAGCACGCCCGTGCGATCCAGACCCTGGGCGGCCAAAAACTCCAACACCCGGCCCAGTTCCGCAACCGACTTCGTTTCCTCGCCGGCCGCGACCGCCAGCATGGGTGCGGCGCCGAACATCGCCTGCAGCGCCTCGGCCTGCCGCGCGGCAATCGTGCGATCCGTCAGCACGGCGATTTTCCGACCAGCTTTCAGCAGGTCGGCGACCTGCGCCTGGATGGCACTGCGCAGATCCGATCCAATTGAGATCGAATAGCTCCGCTCACCCAAGTTCACCGTTAGCGATTCCGTCATGCGAACGTTAAAACTAATGCGATAACTCAGGTCAACGGAAGCATTTCCGAGGTGAATGAAACGCCGTGATATCCGGTTTCGGCTAGGGAGCTTCCCGCCTCGTCACTTTGCTGCGGCCGGCGGCGCCATCTGCGGCAACCCAAGCCGGCCGGCCAACGGTTCGCTGGACGGCACCGGGATTTTCTGCCGCATTCGTCCCACCCATCGGCCACCCATGACTGTTCGCAAATCCATCTTCTGGCTGCATCTCGCCACCGGCCTGACCGTCGGCCTGGTCGTCGCCGTCATGTCCTTCACCGGCACCGCGCTGGCCTTCGAACATGACATCATCGCGCGCGTCGAGCGTGACGCCCTGCGCGTCACTCCTCCCCCGGCCAACGCCCCTCGCCTGCCGGTCAGCGAGCTGATCAAGCACGCGCGGATCGCGGAGCCCAACCGCCGGCCCACCGCGGTCACCGTGTCCTCCGATCCCGCGCAAGTCGTGCAGGTGGCCTTCGGCCGGGAGGCGACCCTTTACGTCGATCCTTACTCCGGCGCCGTTCGCGAGCAGGGATCAAAAAAATGGCGGGCATTTTTTCAACTGATGGAGGGTTGGCACCGCTTCCTCGGACGCAGCGGCGACCAGCGCGCCTTGGGCAAGGCCGTCACCGGCGCCTGCAACGCCGCCTTCCTTTTTCTGGCCCTCAGCGGCCTCGTTCTCTGGTGGCCGCGCAAGTGGCGGACGAAGGGCCTCAAGCGTTCGCTCTGGTTTCTGCGCGACGCCAGCGGTCGCGCCCGCGACTGGAACTGGCACAACGTCATCGGCTTTTGGTCCGCGCCCATCCTGATCATCCTCACCGCCACCGGCGTGGTGATGTCTTATCGTTGGGCCAACGATCTGGTCTACCGGGCCACCGGCAGTCCCGTGCCCGCGCAACAAGGTCCGGGCAATCCCGGATCGCCCGCCCTCGCGGCGGCCAAAGCCCCAGCCGCGGAAGGCCCGCTGGGCCCTGATGCCCTGCTAGCCGCAGCGCGGCAATTTTCACCCCGGTGGGAAGTCACCACGCTCCTTCTCGGTGGCCCGCGCGGCAAGGGCGGCGACCAACGTCCCGCGGGTGAGACCCGTCCATCCGCGGGTCAGACCGGTGCGGAACATCTGGTCACGCCACCGGCAGTCATCATGGTTCAGGAATCCGGCGCCGGGCCGCTCTTCGCCCGGACCTCCCTCACGCTCGACCCTTTTTCGGCCGAATTGCTCAAGCGTGACACCTACGCCGATGGCAGCCTCGGCCGCCGCGTGCGCACCTGGATCCGGTTTTTGCACACCGGCGAGGCCCTGGGTCCGGTGGGCCAACTCCTCGCCGCCCTCGCGTCGCTCGGCGCCGGCTTCCTCGTGTACACCGGCTTCGCCCTCTCGTGGCGGCGGTTCTTCCTGCAGAAGGAAGAAAAGCCGGCGGTGGTTTCCTAGGTGGGTGGAACGCTCGCGCGCCACCCACATCTTGGCCGATATTTTTCCGCTGGTTCCGGCGCGGCGCGCTGTCTAGCTTCGCCGTCCCCCATGAAAAAAGCCCGCGCCCACTTTCCCAAGATCAAGGCCATCGCCTACGAAGGCCCGAAATCCACCAACCCGCTCGCGTTCCACCACTACAACCCCGACGAAGTCATCGACGGGAAGACGCAATCCGCGCACCTGCGTTTCTCCATCGCGTACTGGCACTCGTTCCGCGGCGTGGGCTCCGATCCCTTCGGCCCCGGCACCATCGTCCGCCCGTGGGAAAAGGGCACCGACGCGATCTCGATCGCGAAGACCCGGCTCGACGCCGCCTTCGAGTTTTTCCAGAAAATCCGCGCGCCGTTCTACTGCTTCCACGACCGCGACATCGCGCCCGAGGGCAAGTCCCTCGCCGAGTCCAACCGCAACCTCGACCGCGTCGTGGCCCACGCGAAGGACCTGCAGAAAGCCACCGGCGTGAAGCTGCTGTGGGGCACGGCCAACCTGTTTTCCAACCCGCGCTACATGTGCGGTGCGTCCACGAATCCCGACGCCCACGTCTTCGCCTACGCCGCGGCGCAGGTGAAGAAGGCCCTCGACGTCACCAAGGCCCTCGGCGGCGAGAACTACGTTTTCTGGGGCGGTCGCGAGGGCTACGAGACCCTGCTCAACACCAACCTGAAGCGCGAGCAGGACCACCTCGCCACGTTTCTGCACCTGGCGGTGGATTACGCGAAGAGCATCGGCTTCAAGGGCCAGTTCCTCATCGAGCCCAAGCCGAAGGAGCCCACGAAGCACCAGTACGATTTCGACGTCGCCAGCGGCATCGCCTTCCTCCGGACCTACGGCTTGGAGAAGCATTTCAAGTTCAACATCGAGACCAACCACGCCACCCTCGCCGGCCACACGTTCCAGCATGAGATCGAGGTTGCTGCGGCCCAGGGCCTGCTCGGCTCAATCGACGCCAACGCCGGCGACGAGCTCCTCGGCTGGGACACCGACCAGTTCAACACCAACGTCAAGGAGCTCACGCTCGCGATGGTCTCCATCCTGCGGGCCGGCGGCCTCGGCCAGGGCGGCTTCAACTTCGACGCCAAGCTCCGCCGTCCCAGCATCGACCCGGAGGACCTCTTCCACGCGCACATCGGCGGCATGGATGCCTACGCCCTCGCCTTCAAACTCGCCCGCCGGATCCTCGCCGAGGGCAAGTTCACGCAATTCCTCAAGGACCGCTACGCCAGCTTCGACACCGGTTTCGGCCGCGACATCGAGAAGCGCCGCGTCGGTTTCCGCGACCTGAACAAACTCGTCCTCGGCCAACTCGGTGAACCGAAGCCCCGCTCCGGCAAGCAGGAGTACCTCGAGAACCTGCTGAACAGCTACCTGCACGGCTGAGGAAGGCGGCGCAGCCGCCTTCCGGTTAGAGGTCATGGGCGACAGGCCATGGGTCAGTATCGGCGCTATGTCGGTCGCGGACGCTTGTTTTCCGTCGTAGGCCGCGAGCCCGCTCGCGCTTAAAAAGCGCCTGCAAGCCGACAGCCTACCTCCGAGCCAGTCGGCCGCACCCATCGCCGATGACCCATCACCCTTCACCTAGGCGCTCAGAACCTTTCTGAGCGCCGCATGCCACACCGCCATCTCCTCCGGCGAACCGATCGAGAGCCGGCATCACTCGGTCAGCGACGCAAAGGCCCGGACCACGACTCGGCGCCGGCTTGGCGCGCAGGGCAATCCGGGGAGCCCGCGCGATGCCGGCGAATGCCGCGCCCGTGGCCTTCAGCCACAGGCGACGATTCAAATGGGTTGGGCGTGCATGGAGGGTGGGCGGCGAAACGGGTCCCTCGCCTGCCTGCTGCAGGAAAGATTCCAAGTCCCCGGGCGCCCGCGGTCCGGTCCGCTGCACCCGAGACCCACAGGCCAAAGATCCGGTCAGTTGGAATTTCTCTCCGTTGCGATCCGGACAACTTTCCCGTCCACAAACAGCACGTTAATCGTGTAGGAGGCCAGGTCCGCCGGCTCCATGGTGCCGCCCTGCGGTCCGCCCGTCCGGAAAGCAGTTTCCCCGGCCCTCGACATGCCAACCGGGGCTCCGTTCGACTGCAGGGTGGGACGCTGGGGCTGATACGCCGATTCCGTGGTGAAATTGGCGTAACGGAAACCGTGGACCGCATCCACATGGGGATAGAACCGACTGTAGGTCCACAGCTCGGCTTTGCCTTCAGGCAGTTCCGGAGTCGCGACCTTGTCCGGATGGCCCATGGCGATGTAAACCATGCCCGGCGTGAAACCCTGGGCGATCGAGCCCTGGGCGATGTACTTCTTTTGCCAGGGCTTCAGCGCCGCGTATTCGGCCGATTTTTCCTGGGCGCGGGTGGAGACGCCGCCATCGGTTTCGCAACCCGTCACAATCAGGACCAGCCCGAGCGCTGCACTCACAGGAATGAAATTCACGTGCATGATACCGGGGGTCGGGGATGAGCTGACCGGGAATAAAGACACCCTGCAGGCCGGGCGCAATGACGGTTCGCCGGTCGCGCCGGGCCGCGGCGGTGCTTGCACGAACGAGTTGATAACTTTCCGGTTCAGGACACGTCTTGGGGTGATGAAACTCGTCCTTTCGCTGCTCGCCCTCGGCGCCCTGCTCGCCGGCTGTTCGTCCCTCGACACGCACAAGGAGTCGGACCTCGGCGCCATCTCGCGCATCTACATCGAGCACCGGCTGACCGACAATCACCGCATCGACGAGGCGATCGTCGCGGATCTGAAGGCCCGCGGCTACGAGGCGTCCTGCGGACCGCTCACCATGCTCCCGGACGGTATCCAGGCCATCCTCACCTACGAGGATCGCTGGGCGTGGGATTTCAACAACTACCTCATCGAACTGCGGCTGGAGATGCATGAGAACTTCACCGGCAAGCCGCTCGCCACCGGGTATTATCATCAGGCCTCCGCCCTCACCAAGTCCCCCCCGGAGGTCGTCCGGCAGATCCTCGACCCGCTGTTCAAGCGGAAGTGAGTTGTCGGTCGAGATCGCCGAATCCCGCCAGATTTGTCATTCTGAGCCCGCAGCGCGGGCGAAGAATCCAGTGGGCGAGGGTCAAGGCTCGCGGCGGAGTCTCGCTGGCTTCTTCGCTACGCTCGGCATGACCCGCCGGTAGGCGGAGTTCGGCGACCCCGCCCGACCTCAAACTCCGGCCTACTTCCCCGGATAATCCGCCAGCGTCCGCAGCGACCGCAGCCGCTCGGCTTCCACGGTGAGTTGGTTCGCCGCGAGCCGGTCAAACTTCGCGCGCGCCAGTCCGGTTCCCGCTTCCAGCTGGTAGAGGCCCGCGAGCACCGAGTCCTTCTGCCGGAGGGTTTCGCGGCTCACGCGCGCCAGCCGGTCGAGTTCACCCCGGAACACCCGGTCAAACGGCACCCGCGTCTGCGTGATGAACGCGTCGGCGCTGGCCGCATTTCCACTCAGCAAATACAGGTACTGGAGCACCACCTGGTTGGCTTCGCCGCTGAAAAACCGGATGTTCACGCCGCCAACGTAGCCCTCCTCCACCGGGCGGAATGACTCGGACCCCTTCGGCACCGGCACGCCCTTGATCACGGGCAGCCACGTGGAGATGCGGGAGAATTTCGCATTCGATTTCCGGCTGGTCAGGAAGCGCAGGAAATCAATCGCCCGCTCCGGGTGGCGCGAGGTGCGCGTCAGCCCGAACGGCACCCCGGCAAAGGTGTTGGCCTCCGACAGCGGCCCGAGCGTCCAGCGGCCATACTTGGGATCGTCGCGCCGGAACGCCGGCATTTTAAACGCCCCCACCGGAAAATCCGCCTGGCGCAGGATGCCGCCCGCATCCCACGTGCCCGTCGCCAGCATCGCCGCGCGCCCCTGCAGGAACTGCATCATCGCATCCTCGCGGTTGAGCTGCGACCAGCCCGGCGGCAAATAGCGGCCGAACGCCTCCACCGTCTGCAGGCCCGTGCGGATCGCCGGGGTCGTCAGCGACCATCGCCCGCGGGCGTAGTTGATCAGTCCCTCCACCTTGGACATCTCGAGGTCGTGCGAGATGTCGAGGGTCAGGGCGACGCGCTGCGAGGCCGCGCTGAACAACCCGTCGGTGATCTGCGTGACGTTGAACCACGAGCCGGCCAGCGGCGCGACGGGCGCGTGCGTGACCTCCGCATGGCGTTGCAGCGCGGCGCAGAGCGCGACGAATTCGTCGTAGGTCCGGGGCGGGCGGTCCTCGCCGATCGCCTCCTGGATCAGCCGGCGGTTGTAGAACATCCGCACCGTCACCATCGCGCTCGGCGCCCCGTAATACTCGAGCAGGTTGGTGCTGAAGTAATGCACGCCCTCCACCGGCACGAGCTCGGCGGTGTAACTCTGCCGCCAGGACAGGCCGCGCAGGTCGGGCTCGTCGGCGTTGTAGGGATTGGGCTGCTCCAAGTACGTCGTGATCGGCGTGAAATAGCGCGCGAGCATGTCGTCGGGATTCTCATACGAGGCCAGCTCGACGAGGTCGGGCGCCGTGCCGCCGATGAGCCCGGTGCGCAGCCATTGCTTCCAGGCGCGGCCCGGAATGTCCATCTGCTCCACCCGCACCTTCGGGTGCAGCGCCATGTAGTCGGCCGCGATCTCGTTGAACGCCTCGCGCACGCCCGGCTCGATCTGCCAGTGCGCGTAGCGGATGACCTCGATGCCGGGATCCACCACGGCGGGTCCGCGGCGCAGCACTAGGCGGCCGGCAGAGTAAAGGTAGGTCCCGATGAGCAGGACCAACACCACCATGGTCGTCAGCCGGCGGCGCTTCATTTGGCCTCCTTCGCCAGGTCCGCCATGCGCTCCGCCACGGTGTGATAACGGCTGTCCGTACGCGCCGCCGTGGCGAGGTAACTCCGGTAATAGCCCAGCGCCGCCTCGCGGTGGCCGAGCGCGCGCGCCACCTCCGCCAGCTGGATGCGCAGGCTCGTCGCCGTCATGACATCCCGCGGGCCGACAGCCTCTGCGCGTTGCAGCCAGCCGAGCGTCCGCTCGTCGAGCACGTCATAATACAGCGCCGCCTCGGCGAGGACGCGGTAGTAAATGCAGGCGGTCTCGGGTAGCTGCCCCGATCCGGCCACCGGCGCCAGCTCCGCCGCGGCGGCGATCCGCGCGGGCACGGGGAGGTCGGGCCGCTGGTAGAGCAACACCAGCGCGAGTTTGCCCGCGGCCAGCTGCGCCAGCGGGTGCGCCGGCGCCGCCGTGATCACGGCGCGGTACGCCGCCTCGATCTCCGCGATCTCCGCCGGGCGGTGCAGGTGGGCGATGCGCGCCAGCAGGTAACGCGCGTAAATCGCGGGCTCATCCGCGGCCTTGTCGGCCAGCAGCTGGCGCAGCTGCGACTCGACGTCCGCCACCTTGCCCGGGCTGACCGGCGGCTCGTTGAGCAGGCCCGCCGCCGCCCCGAGCGCGCGCCGCCGGTCCGCGCCGGCGGGTTCGCGCGTGAACGCGTCATGCGCATCACGAAACAGATAACCCGCCAGGTCCTGCCAGCCTTCGTCCGCGGCGGGCGCAGCGTGAGCCACTCCGGCAAGCCCCAGGGCGATTATCCCCTTCATCCAGGCCGCGGGTCTGAAAAACCATGCGACCGCGGGCTGCTGTGGCCTGGGTTGATTCACCCATGAGTTCAGCATTCGTGTCATTCCGTGTAATCCGTGGTCAAAGTCATCCGGCGGCGGCAGCAGTGTCATCGCGGCGGGCGCCGCTTGCCAAGCCCGGAGCGAGCCCCGATATTCGCCCCGCTATGGGAGCCTACGATTTCAATTTCGACCTGCCCGCAGGTGAAACCTACGTCCCTTCCTCCGACCGGCGCCGCGCCCTCCAGGCCCTGCTGCCCAAGGAGCCCTTCGCCCTCGCGCCCGTGGTCACCGACCGCGCCGCCTGGGCCCGCTGGGCCGACGACCCGTTCGGCCGGCAGATCCTCGCGAGCGCGCGGGAACTCGCCGCCGCGCCCTTCCCCGACTACACTGACGCCGCGTACCTCGACTGCCTGGCGCGCGAGGACGTGACCCACATCAACACGGTCCTGCCGCTCCTGCGTAAACGCCAGGTGACGTTCCTGCTCGCCGAGGCCATCCACGATGCGGGCGAATTTCTCGGCGTCATCGGCTCGGACACGAGACAGCTCGCGACGGTCCGCACGTGGATCCATCCCGGCAACGACCTCAAGAAACTCAATTACGACCTCAAGACCGTCGAACCCGACCTCGGCGTGGTGCACTTCGCGGAAAATCTCGCCCTGATTGATTTCATCCTCGGCCCGCGCCTGCCCGCCGACCTGCGCGCCCTGATCCGGAGCGAGGTGGACCGCCGCGTGCTCGCGCCGCTGCGCCAGCGCATCGAGAGCGGGCGCGACATTTACTGGTGGATCAATGTGAAGCACAACTGGAACGCCGTGTGCCTCTCCTGCTGCGCGCACACCGCCGCCGCGCTGCTGCCGTCCGCCGCCGACCGTGCGTGGTGGCTCGCGTTCGCCGAGTCGCTGGTGCGAAATTTCCGCGACGGTTTCGCCGATGACGGCGTGTGCACCGAGGGCGTGGGCTACTGGAGCTACGGCTTCATGCATTACATCTCGCTCTCCGAGCTGCTGCGCTCCGGCACGGGTAACGCGATCGATCTCCTCGACGAGCCCAAGATGCGCCGGGTCGCGCGCTTCCCGGAGCGCGTCGAGCTGCAGGCCGGGGTGTTCCCGAGCTTCGCCGACTGCGTCCTCAACCCCCAGCCGCTCACGTGGGCGCGCCTCTGGCTCGACAACCGCCTGGGCACGAACGAGCACGCGACCACCGCGGCCGCGCCCGGCACCGATCCGTTTGCCGGCATGAACCTGCAGTTCGCCGACGAGCCGCTGCTCTGGATGTTCCGGACGCACAACCCGCGGCAACCGTTGCGCCCCGCCCTCGCCCCGGAGCTGCGCACCTGGTTCGAAAACTCCGCCCTGCTCGTCTGCCGCCCCGGCCCCGCCACCACGCGCCCGCTCTCTGCCACGCTGCTCGGGGGCCACAACGGCGTGAACCACAATCACAACGACCTCGGCTCGTTCACCGTGGTCCTCGCCGGTCGCACGCTCATTCTCGACCCGGGCGCGGAGGTCTACAGCTTCCGCACCTTCAGCGAAAAACGCTACGAGAGCCAGCTGCTCAACTCCTACGGCCACCCCGTGCCGCGGGTCGCCGGCAAACTGCAGGAGGCCGGCCCCGAGTGGCGCGCCCGCGTGGTCAGCAAGGAATTCACCGCCGACACCGACCGCATGGTGCTCGACCTGCGCTCCGCCTACGACGTGCCGTCGCTGCGGAAGCTGGAACGCGAGTTCCTCTTCGACCGCCGTGGCGCCGGCTCGGTCACCGTCATCGACCGCGTGGAGTTCTCCACCCCCGCCGCCTATGAGTCGGCCCTCATCACGACCGGCCAGGTCGCCCTCACCGGCTCCACGCTAACCCTCACCGACGGCCCCGCCACGCTCACCGTGGAGGTGACCCTTGAGGGCGGCACGCTGGAAATCAGCACCGACACGATCAACCAGCCGCCGCACCCCACCCGCCTCGCACTGCGCTGTGCGGGCGAGGTCAAGTCCGCCACGCTGCGCACCGTGATCCGGCCGGCCTGAAGTCGCGCCCGCCCCCACGCCTCCCCGTCTCCCCGTCTCCCCGTCTCCCCCGCAGTTGAAGTGTAACCCAATGGGTTACACTTCCTCGGGGACATTCGGGGCGTTGCCGCTCGCAGTGGCATTTGGGCTTTGCCCCGGGAGAGCCGCCAACCAAGCTCCACCGCGCATGAGTCACCCCTCCGCACCCCCGTCGGACCTCGGCGCCGGCCCGACCACCGACCCGCACGACACCGGCGGCATCGGCGGCCAGCCCCGCGGGCTGACCACGCTCTTTTTCACCGAAATGTGGGAGCGCTTCAGTTACTACGGCATGCGGGCGTTGCTCACGCTCTTCATGGTGGCCCCGATTGCGGCGGGTGGTCTCGCCTATGACAACCGGAAGGCCGGCATCGTCTACGGCACCTACACGATGTGCGTTTATATGCTGTCCATCCCGGGCGGTTTTTTAGCGGACAACTTCCTCGGCGCCCGCGCCTCCGTGCTCTACGGCGGCATCATCATCGCCGCGGGGCACTTCACCCTCGCGCTGCAAGCGGAGAGCACCTTCTACGTCGGCCTCGTCCTCATCGCCCTCGGCACCGGCCTGCTCAAGCCGAACATCAGCTCCATGGTCGGCAGCCTCTACCAAGCCGAGGATGTCCGCCGGGATGCCGGGTTCTCCCTTTTCTACATGGGCATCAATGTCGGGGCGTTCAGCGCGCCACTTATCACCGGCTGGCTGGCGCAGAGCGATGCGTTCAAGGGGATGCTCCGCGGCTGGGGCCTCAACCCCGCGCACAGCTGGCACTGGGGGTTTGCCGCGGCCGGCGTGGGCATGACGCTCGGCCTCATCGTTTATCTCCTCACCGGAAAACGGCTCGCCCGGGTCGGCCACCCGCCGGCCGCCGATGCCCCGCGCCCGTGGGGCAAACTTGCGGTCGTGCTGCTCGGCGCCGCCGTCCTGTTCGCGCTCGTGCGGCTCTCCGACTCCGATCCACGCTTCACCTGGATCCGTTACGGCTACGTCGTGCTGCCCGTGCTCGCGATCCTCTGGTTCGGCTTTCAGGCCAATCTCGACCGCCAGCGTATTGCCGCGGTCTTTGTCTTCTCGCTCGCGGCGATCATTTTCTGGGCGATCTTCGAGCAGGCGGGCTCGACCATCTCGCTCTTCGGCGACCAGCTCACGCGCACCGAGATGTTCGGCTGGAAGTTCCCCTCCGCCTGGTTCCAGTCGGTCAACTCCCTCTTCGTGATGGCGCTCGCACCGCTGTTCGCGTGGCTGTGGGTGCGCCTCGGTGACCGCCAGCCCTCCAGCCCGGCCAAGTTCACGCTCGGTCTGGTCTTCCTCGGCCTCTCCTTCCTGCTGATGGTGCCCGCCGCTCGGCTGACCGTCGAGGGCAAGGTCAGCCCGCTCTGGATCGTCGGCCTGTTCTTCCTCCAGACCGTCGGCGAGCTGCTCATCAGCCCCGTCGGCCTGAGCACGATGACCAAGCTCGCCCCGCCGAAGCTGCTCGGCCTCATCATGGGCATCTGGTTCCTCGCCGCCGCCCTCGGCAACAAGCTCGCCGGTGTGCTCGCGGGCGAATTCACCGCCACCGATGGCACCGCCCTCGCCAATTTCTTCCAGCACCAGGCCGTCTGGGTCGGCGTCGCCACCCTCGCCATGGCCGCCTCCATCCCGTGGGTGAAAAAACTCATGGGTGGCGTGAAATAAGGGGATAAGGTTTAAGCGGTAAGGTTTGAGCCTATCCGAGACATCACCGTCTCCCGTTACAGCTTACACCTTAAACTTTAAAACGAACCCATGAGCTGGACCTACCTCTTCGTCGCTGCGGCGCTCGAGATCGTCTGGGCCACCGGCTTGAAATATACTGCGGTCTTCACGCGTTTTTGGCCGTCCATCGGCGTCGGCAGCGCGATGGCCGGCAGCATGTTGCTCCTCGCCCTCGCCGCGCGCACCCTGCCCATCGGCACCGCCTACGCCGTCTGGACCGGTATCGGCGCCGCCGGCACCGCCATCCTCGGCATCATCCTCTTCCACGAGAGCGCCTCGGCCCTCCGGCTCGTCTGCGTGGCCCTGATCCTCACCGGCGTCGTCGGACTGAAGCTGCTGGGGAAGTGACGTAGAGAGTGTCTTCAACCCCCTGTTGTCATTCTGAACGAAGTGAGGAATCCACTTGGATAAGATCGAAGCCCGCCGCGCCCTCGCCCTGGCTGTCAAACCAGCCGCAAGCGGCTAGACTTCGCTGCGCTCAGAATGACAAATCTGAGTCTCATCGGTCGGAAGACCGACCCTGCTGCCTGCTGAATTCTGCCTCCTTATTTTTCACGCTGCAGCCGCACCTCGAGCGGCGTCCAGTCACCGGGTGCCACGGTCACGTCGTGCCGCACGGCCGTCTGGTAGCCCGGGCGGGAAATGATCAGCTCGTAGTGCCCCGGACGCAGCAGCCGCCAGTAATGCCCGAACGTCCCGTCCGTCCCGCGCCGGTCCACTGTGTTGTTCTCCATTCGCGGCAACCAGACTTCCGCCGCCAGCGGGCGCGAGGTGGCCGCATCCGTCACGTGGACCGCCAACCCCGGTCCGCGCGCCCGGTGCAGGAGCGCCGCCGCGCCTTCCAGGTTCGCCGCGATGATCCCCGGGACCTCCTCCGGCGCAAACAGGTGCGTGCCCTTGCCGGTCTCGACGATGAAATCAAAATCTCCTTTTCGCCCATACAGCCAGACATAGCTCTGGCTTGAGGCCCCGCCCGGCGAGATCGCATACGTGCCGTGCCCGTCCATCGTGGGGATCCGGCCCGCGACCTCGCCCGCGATTTCCCGCAGCAGCGCATCATCCGGTGCCACCTGGCCGTTCCACGACCAGGGATAATAAATCACCTCGCCCTGGCTGTGATAGGAGATCGAGAGCACGAAGGACTTCAGTTCGAGCAGGTGGCGCATCGCGCGGTTCTCCGCCTCCGAGAACGGATGCTCCCCGCGGTAGCGGTCGCTGTCCGGTTGGTCGCTGCCGCCCATCGCCCAGTTGAAATCGTAGCCGCGGTTCACGTCCACGCCCTCCGGGAAAACCCCCGCCACGCCATCGCCGTTCACATCGCGGGCATTCTTGCGCCAGCGGGGATCGTGCCCGGAGGTGACGATGTTGTGGCCGTCCACGTTCACGACCGGCACCAGGTAAATTTCATGGCGGTCCACCCACGCGGTCACCGCGGGGTCCCGACCGTAGTCGAGCACCAGCTTCTGCAGCAGCGTGAAGACGATCTCGGCCCCCATGATCTCGTCGGAGTGGTGGCAGGCGTCGAACAAAACGCCGGGCTGGTCCTGCATCTGGCGCGCCTCGCGCGATACCCGGTAGGCGTAAATCGGCCGGTGATACTGCGTTGTCTCGCCGATCTGCACCCGCGCAATTCGCTGCGGGTGCGCCTTCACCAGTTCATCCGCGCGGGCGACGATCTGGTCGTAGGTATGGTAAACCGCCGGCAGGGCCAGCGTCGGCCCGTAGAGCCCGCGTTTGTACAGCGCCAGCGGGTCCGAACTTTCCAGCACCCGCACCGGGTGAAACCCGGCGTGCTGCAGCGCCGTGAACTCCGCCCGGGTCGCCAACAGCATCGCGCGGTCGCGCACGAGGCTGAGCAGTCCGACGCGGTCGTAGTCGCTATAATCGAACCGGCCGCCCTTGCGCTGCTCCTTGGCCGGCACGCCGTCCACCTCGACCAGCAGCGTCCGCGGCTCCGCCGCCCCGCCAATCACCGCGGCCAGCAGCCCGAGACTGAAGCATTTTTTCCACATCGCCGACACCCGTAGCCGCGCGGTCCGGCGGGCGCGAAGCAAAAACCGCGCGTACTTTCACCGTTGCCGCGTGGAAGAACCGCCGCCCATCATGCCCCCGTGTCCGTCCGCGCCTGGTTCCCCACCTACATTTACCGCGAGCCCCTGGCCCGCGCCGGCCTCGTCCGCTTCAATGCGGAGCTCGCCGAGGAATGCCGGCGCCTGCGCGCCTTCGATGCCGCGGGCCGGCGCTGGTCGGCGAAGAACTATCCCGGCGGCTTCACCAGCTACGCCTCGATGAACGAGCTCCACCGCTTCTCCAGCACGTTCGCCGGCCTCGAGAAAAAACTGCTGCGCCACGCCCGATCCTTTGCCCGCACCCTCGACTTCGACCTGCGCGGCCGCACGGTGCGGATGTCCGACTGCTGGGTAAACATCATGCCGCCCACCGCAGCGCACTCGCTGCACCTGCACCCGCTGTCCTTCATCAGCGGCACCTACTACGTGGCCACGCCGCCCGGCTGCCCCGGCCTGAAACTTGAGGACCCGCGCCTGAGCAAGTTCATGGCCGCCCCGCCCCGCCTCGCCTCCGCCCGGCCCGCCAACCGGGCCCACGTGACGTTCCCCGCCGAGGCGGGCCAGGTCATCCTGTTCGAGAGCTGGCTGCGCCATGAGGTCCCCGCCAACCGCGCGGCGGGTGAGCGCATCAGCATCAGTTTTAATTTCAACTGGAGCTGAGCCCCCCCGACTTTGATGAAACCTTCCCGTCCTGCACCCGTCTGACCCCTCGCATGAAAACACCCCGCCCGCCCCTGACCGCGTCCCTGCTGGCCCTCGCCACGCTCCTGCTCCTCGCTGCCTGCGAGGGTCCCGACCGCAAGGAGCTGATGAACGAGATCCGCCACTCCGTGCCCCCCATGGCAGCCGAGCAGGCCTACTTCGACGGACAGATCATCTGCCGGATCACCCTCGGCAGCAATGTCGCCGGCGCGGCTTACTTCGGCGGCCACGACGGCCAGTCCGGCAAAATGAAGGGCATGAAGACCTCGGCCATGGGCGAAACCAAGTTTGGCTCCGGCACCGGCGTTTTGGACAATGCCTTGGGCGGTGGCATGGGGGGAAACATGGGCGGCGGCATGGGCGGAAACTCGGGTGGTGGTGCCTCCGGGATGGGCGGCGGGGCATCGGATAGCAAAATTCACTCCGAGCTCAGCGGCACCTACCAAGGCAACCTGGGCATGAACCACATCGCCGAAGAAGATGAGGGCGAATCGTCCGCCGCCCGCCGCGCGCGCGAGGCCCAGATGCCGCCCGCATTGCTGCGGATGCAGCTGGAAAATCCCAGCGCCGCCACGGTGGTCGTCGAGATCCGCGAGGTGAACTCCGACCTCGGCAACTTTGCCGTCCGTCCCGACACCGTCACTCTCGCCCCGGGCCAGGCCGTCGAGGTTGAGCCCATGCAATCCCTGCTCGGCGTGGATTCATACTCGCTGCCCGTGTCGATCATCCTGCGCGCCGGTGGCCAGACGCAGTCCAGGATCCTCACCCTGCGCCCCGTGGCGCCCGCGAGTGGCACTCCGCCTCCGCCCGCCAAATCAGGGTCCGCCCCGCGCTGAATCCGGGCGATTCAGCGCAGCGGGACGGTGATTCGTCGCAAGCGTCGTCATTCAACCGGGAAAACCGGTTCACTGGTGCCCGTGAAAACCCTCGAGGGGAGCGATGAGGCGTAGGCGTCACTGCCGGCTCTCGCCACCGGTATTCATCGTCCACCCGACGCGGTGCCCGCCTCGCTGCTGAACGGGTCCACGGGTTCGCCGGAGGCTGCCGCCAGTCGCGGCCTGAGAGCCGCTCTGACGTGGGTCGGGCTTTACGCCCGCCAGGTTTTTCACGCATGTCGGGCGTAAAGTCCGACCCACTTCTACCCCACTGATCCGCGGCAAGAATACGCTTCCGCCGCGCCGGGCCGCCGCCTAGCGTCCGACCCGTGCCCCCGCCTGCCGAACCGTTCGAGCCGAAGAAGCGCAGCTTCCGGAACTTCGTCGCCTCGGTGCGTTATTCCATCGAGGGATTTTTCGCCGCCGTACAGCACGAGCCCTCGTTCCGCGAGGACCTCATCTTCGCCCTCCTGCTCGTGCCGCTCGCCATCATCCTGCCGGTCAATGCCGTCTCGACCGCGCTGATGATCTTCTCGCTCATCCTGATCCTCATCGTCGAGCTGCTCAACTCCTCCATCGAGTGGGTCATCGATTACCTGCGCCCCGAGCAGCATCCGCTGGCCAAGCGCATCAAGGACATGGCCAGCGCCGCGGTCTTCCTCAGCTACATCAACTGCCTCGTCGTGTGGTCGATCATGCTCTGGCCGAGCAACGCCGTGTGGCGCCGGATCCTGGGGTGAGTACGGGAGCCGCGGCCCCAGGGCTCAGCGCAGCTTGGCAAACAGCCACACCGCCAGCCCGATCATCCCCAGGTTGGGTAACCATGCCGCCAACACCGGGTCGATCACCTGCTTCGTCGCCAGCGAGGAAGCGAGGTTCGTGAAGATGTAATAGAGGAAAAAAAGTCCGAACGACTTCGACACGCCTACCGCGGGATTCACCCGCACCCCGGTGACGGCAAACGGGATCGCGATCGCGATGACGATCAGCGGTCCGAGGGTGTCGGCAATCAGGCTGAAGTAACGCACCGCGTACGGCGTGATCTTCGGGCTGTTCTCTATCTTGAAGTAATCGATCATCTGCCGCAGTTCCGGGAACGAGAGGTCGCGCACCGGCCGGTCGATCAGGAGCATCAGCTTCGGGTCCTCGTGGTACCCGGCCACGAGCCGCTCGGTAAACGCCTCGGTCCCCATCAGCTCACCCGTCACGGGATCGAAGGTCAGCGCGCGCCCGAACTTGAAAATCCAGCCTTCGCCGCGCGGATTCGGCGCCGCCTCGGTCGCCACGAGCCGCGACACCTCGCGGCGCTGACCGTCGAGTTCCGACACCGTCACCCCGAAGCCGCGGTGCAGCACCTGGCTGTACCGGTTGAAAAACCACATGCGCCGCGCCCGGGGGTTGTTGAACGCCACACTGTCCACCGCCCCGATGCGGTCCGCCGCGAGGGAGTGCGCCTGCTTGCGGAACTCCAGGCCGTCCTTCAGCTCGCGCGAGGTTACAACGGACCAGGGCACCACCGTGGAATTCATCCACCAGACCAGACCGCACGCGATCGCGCCCACGATCCAGACCGGCGCCGTGATGCGCATCAGACCGACGCCGGCGGCGCGCAGGGCGGTGAATTCATTGGCCCGGTGCAGCTTGCCCAGCACGAACAGCAATGAGAGCAGCAGCGCCAGCGGCAGCACCACCGCCAGAAAACTCGGCATCGTCACGAAAAAATACATCCACATGTCCACGCCGCGCGCGCCGAGGTCGCGCAACGCGCGGAAGTCATCATACAACACCTGCACCAGCATCAGGCCGATGGTCGCACCCAGCACGAGGCCGAGAATCGACAGCCATTCGCGCAGCAGATGTCGGTCGTAAGTGTTCAACTCCGCCCATCAAACCCCGCGCCCGGACGAAAGCAATACGGACGACGGGACGGCAGGACTGCAACCGGCAGGTGACTACGGACTACAGGACAACAGGACTACTGACTACGACCAGGGATTACGAAGGACGGGCTGACCGGAACCATGTCCGCAGTCCGCGGTCTTGTTGTCCATGGTCTTGTCGTCTCGTAGACTCGTAGTCCCATAGTCCGCGCGCTCCCGCGCTCCCGGCACGCCGGCGGCTGACCCGCCAACAGTTTGGTTGAAAACTCCCGCCGGGCCGCTTTCCCTTCCGCCTCCCTCCTCCCCTGATTCCTCATTCCCTT
>Ga0209829_10000159_pt1 | contig 60082 bp, 57 predicted proteins | sample C_140205_EF_Meta_FD_187311 | JGI IMG/M metagenome (GOLD analysis project Ga0209829, IMG submission 187311) | Freshwater microbial communities from Lake Croche, Canada to study carbon cycling - C_140205_EF_MetaG (SPAdes) (version 2) | ecosystem: Environmental > Aquatic > Freshwater > Lake...
GCTGCGGATAGTCGCGGGTGGTGCCGCCGCTGACCCCCAGAAGCGTTTCCTTCTGGAAGACCTCGTCAAAGGAATTGGCCGCCGCGTCGTTGTTCAGCACGCAGATCAGAGCGTCGCTGGCGGCGCTGCCAAGCCATTTGAACTTGCGGGGATCGTGATTGATGCGGGCCTTGTCGAGCAGGATCGCGTCGAGCACCACGCCAGCGGTCGCGGCGCCGATCGCTGTGCCGTCCTTCGGCGCGGTGTTGAAGATGAAGCCGGCGCCCGTATTGCCTCCGGCGCCGATCATGTTCTGGGGAACCACATTGGGCGCGCCGGGAATATGCTTGCCCAAATGGCGCGCCACCAGTCTGGCGTAGAGATCATAGCCGCCGCCAACGGCCGCAGCGATGATCAGGCTGACCTGCTTGCCCCGATAGAAGGCGGCTTCATCCGTCTGCGCATGGGCCGGGTGTGCGGCGGCGACCAAGGCTGCGACCAGCGCCGTCTTCCCGAAGAGCTTCAACATGTCGTTTCCCCCGATTTGCCGGAAGTGTCGCACAGACACATCCGTTTGCAAGCCGGAGCGCGCAGGCGGATGTCACAGGCGCTGCGCCAGTACGATCACGCCCGACACGGGCTGTTGCAATTCGGTGCGCAGGGGTTCGTGATCGAGCAGGACGCAATGAAAGCCCGCCGCCTCCATCGCCTTGCGCAGGTAGGAGACCGAATGGCTGTAACGCCCGCTTGGGTTGAGCTGGTAGATCTTGCGGTTGTCGGCGCAGATTTCGGAGGTGAAGATCAACCGGCCGCCGGGCGCCAGATTGTGCGCAAACTGGCGGAAGATGGAGTCGACGGCGCCGAAATAGATCAGCGTGTCCATGCAGGCGATCAGATCAAAAGGCTTTTCGCCCCCTGCCCCCGCATCCAGAAAGGCGCCGATCTCGGCCTTGTGCAAGGCTTCATAGAGGGTGCGCTGTTGGGCGATTTCAAGCATGGAGCCCGAGAGGTCGACGCCCACAAGCGATTGCGCATAGGGCCGCAGGATCGGCGCGCAAAGACCGGTGCCGCAGCCTGCGTCCAGCACATGCAGGTCGCCCCGGGCCTCGAAATGCGCGCTCGTCAGCCGCCTGAGCAGCTCGGGCCCGCGATAGTCAAGGGAGTTCAGCTTGCCTTCGAAATGGTCAGCATAGTCGTCGAAGGTGACATTGACATAGCTTTCCGAACATCGGTCAGGAATGGCGTCGACATCATCCTGGGACGAGCAGGCGGCGAAGAGATGGGCGGGGACCGGATTGTCCGGCTCGGCGTCCAGCCATTGCCGATAGACCTCGGCGGCCTCGTCGAGGCGACCGAGCACATAATAGGCCTTGCCCAGAAGATAGGGCGTGGTGGCCTCGCGGGGCGCTACGATATAGCCCGCGCAATAGATGCGCACCGCCTCCAGCTCCATATTCCGCCCGGAATAGAGCGCGCACAACAGGCGATAGGCCTCCTGCGATTGCGGCTCGAGGGAGATCGCGGCCTGATAGGCCTTTTCCGCCCCGGCGAAATCGCCCAGGCGATCCCGGGCGGCGCCCAGATTGATCCGAAGCAGGGCCTGGGTCGGCGCCTTTTCCACGGCTTGCGCGAAGACGTCAGCGGCTTCGGCGAAGCGGTTTTGCGCGGTCAGGATATTGCCGAATTTATTGGCCCAATCGACCCGCCCGCCGCTCGCCGCCAAGGCCGCGCGCAGAATGTCGGCCGCCCGCTGGTGTCGCCCCAGATGGTGAAGCGCGACGCCGAGGTAATACTGGCCTTCCTGAAAGGAGGGCGAATGGGGGGAGATGGCGCCATATAATTCGACCGCCCGGTCGAAGTCTCCCTCGGCATGATGCGCCAGAGCGCTTTCCAAAGCCTCGAAGGACAGGGCGTCAGAGGCATCCTGCGGCGCTTGCGTCCGGTCGTTCTGCGCCACGATGAGGCCTTGGGTTCAGGCCAGCGCCTGTGATTCGGGGAAACATGAAGTTATCAAGCATCTTTTACGACAAGTTGGCTCTGTTCGCCAAATCATTAGCCGTCAAACCGATCACGAACCGATGCAATGTGCGGCCAAGCGGCGGAAATCCCCGCACCGGCGCGGCGGTCAGATCGCCGTCATGCTACAGGCGTAGCTGCCTTTGGCGCCGCCCGCAAAATTCACGATAACGGATTTGTTGTTGAAATAGATCTGAAGCAGCACTTCCCCGTTTGCATGGATGGCTTCGGCCAGGGTTTCCGGCCCCCGCTCGAACTTGACGCGGTAGTCGATGAAAAAGGCGTTCGCGTCGTTCATATAGGCGATCTTGTCCTGTTTGATGACGACGGAAAAAGCCTCCGGAGCGAACAGGTCCTTCTGCGTCGCCTTGCAGAACATGGCTTTGTCAGCGGCTTGGGCGCCGGTCGCGCTCAGGATCACCAGGGTGGCCAGAATGTATGACTTCATCATTTCAACTCGATTCCACAAGGCGCGGTGGAGCATGCTGGCCCCGGGCGCAGAGCGTTGATGAGCGTCAACGCAGCTTAGGCGCCGACAGCAATATCATATATCAATCATTAACCATCAGACGAAATAAGGCGCGCGGGTTTTGTAACAAATCGCGGCGACCGTCGCCTGTTGCCAAGCTTTTCATGATCGGGGAAACTCGCAAAAAAGAGGCCGCTATTCCGCCGCCGCCTCATTGAGCGCCCCGGATATGCTCCAGCCCGTTCCGCCCGTCCTTTCCACCCCGCCCATCGCTGAGGCCACGCCCCGATCGCTTTGCACCGATTGCGGCGTGTCCCGCATGGCCGATCCCAAGGCCTGCGGGCGCGCCTGCCAGTTCATCAAGCCCGATTATGCGGCGCAGGAGGCGCGCGTGCATGGCCGCGCGCGCGACCCCGGACGGCCCGACGAGCTGTTCTTCGGCCCGTTCAGGCGCATGGTGCGAGCGAAGATGGCCAAGCCCCTGGCGGGCGCGCAATGGACCGGCATCACCACGCGCATCGGCGAGCGCCTGCTGGAGACCGGCGCAGTGGAGGCGGTGCTGACCATGGCGCCGGATCCGGACGACATGTGGCGTCCCGTTCCCGTGCTGGTCACCAAAGCCGAAGGCATGGCGCAATGCCGGGGCATGCGCATGGGTTATGCGCCCTTGCTCGCGCTGCTGGAGCCCGCTCGCGCACAAGGCATCCGCAAGCTGGCGGTCATCGGCATCCCCTGTCAGGTCTACGCCCTGCGGGCCCTCGAAGCGGAGCTGGGCTTCGAGAAGCTCTATGTGGTCGGCACGCCCTGTTCGGACAACACCACGACCGAAAGCTTCCATACCTTTCTGGATCTGCTGTCGGAGGAGCCGGACAGCATCACCTATCTGGAGTTCCGCGCGGACTATCATGTGGAGCTGCGCTTCAAGGACGGGCGGGTGCGGGAGGTGCCCTTCCTGCAATTGCCGATCTCGAAGCTCCCACCGGACTTCTTCCCCCTGACCTGCCGCACCTGCGTCGATTACACCAATGTGCTGGCCGACATAACTATCGGCTACATGGGCGGACAGGGCGAGCAGTGGTTGCTGGTGCGCAATGCGCGCGGCGATGAGCTTCTGGGCCTGCTGGGCGATGAGGTCGTGACCACGGCGCCAGGCAGCGCGGGCAAGAGGCAAGGCGCAGTGAAGGGATTCCTCGCCAATGTTGAGCGGGCGGCCGGGGGCCTGCCCCTGCGGCGCATGCCCGACTGGCTGCGGCCCATCGTGGGCTGGCTGATGCCGCGCGTGGGTCCGCGCGGGCTCGAATTCGCCAGGGCGCGGGTGGAGATGAAGGCGGTCGAGACCGTGCTGCATCTGCGCCGTAATGAGCCCCGGCGCATGCGCTCCATGGTACCAGCCCATGTTTGGAAACTGGTGGAGCCCTATGGATTGAAGCCCGCCGAGGACGAACTGCCGCGCAGGCCTGACGATTCGTAAAGCTTGCCAATCATCCGGCCTCTGGATTTTCGCGTAAAGTTGGATAGACACTTGTCGGGCGGATTTACGCGCAACGGCTGAACCGGGGGCGGATGATTTCATGCAGGCCAAGACCTATCCAGCGCCCGCCGCCGTTCTGGAATTGCTGAAGCCCATCACCTGGTTTCCGCCCATGTGGGCCTTCGCCTGCGGGGTTCTGGCCTCCGGCGCGCCGATCATCGAGAACGGGCTGACCGCCATCGCAGGGATCATTCTGGCGGGGCCGCTGGTCTGCGCCATGAGTCAGGCGGTCAATGACTGGTACGACCGCCATGTGGACGCCATCAACGAGCCCAACCGCCCCATTCCTTCGGGCCGCATCCCCGGCGCATGGGGGCTCTATATAGGCGTCGCCTGGACGGGGCTGTCCCTTGTGGTGGCGGCTCTTCTCGGCCAGTGGGTGCTCATCTCCGCCATCATCGGCGCGGCTCTCGCCTGGGCCTATAGCGCGCCGCCCTTCCGGTTGAAGGAAAATGGCTGGTGGGGCAATGCGGCCTGCGGCTTTTCCTATGAGGGGCTGGCCTGGATCACCGGCGGAGCTGTGATGCTGGGCGGCGCGCTGCCCTCCACAGCCTCCATCGGCCTCGCCATTCTCTACAGCATCGGCGCCCACGGCATCATGACGCTCAATGATTTCAAGTCGATCAAGGGCGACAGCAAGATGGGCGTGAATTCCCTCCCGGTCCTGCTGGGCGCAGACGGGGCGGCGAAAGTCGCCTGCGCCATCATGGCGGCGCCGCAGGTGGTGGTGATTGGTCTGGTCATTTCGTGGGGGAAGCCGATTCAGGGGGCCTTCATCGGGCTGCTGCTATTGGGGCAATTGCTGATGATGGCCAAATTCCTGAAGGCGCCCATCGAAAAGGCCCTTTGGTACAGTGGCTTTGGCGTGCCATTGTTCGTTCTGGGCATGATGGCCAGCGCCTGCGCGGCGCGAGCCTTCGCCTGAGCGAACCAGAGCCCCGGGCGCAGCGTAACGCCCGGGACGCGATAATCTCACAACTCAACCCCTTTGAAGGCGCTGACCGAAATGCAGGGATCCCCCATGGATGACACGCTCGAGCAGGTGATCCTCGTCGATATGGATGACCGGGAAATTGGCCGCGCCGACAAATTGCCCGCCCATCGCCTGGGTTATCTGCATCGGGCCGTGTCGATCTGCGTGGTGGACGATGAAGGCCGCATGCTCATCCAGCGCCGGGCCGCGAGCAAATATCATTCTGCCGGACTATGGGCGAACGCCTGCTGCTCCCACCCGCGCCCCGGCGAGGCGACGATCGAGGCGGCCTTACGCCGCCTGCCGGAGGAACTGGGTTTTACCTGCCCTCTGTTCTGGACCGCGCAAACCCATTACAGGGCGGATGTCGGGTCAGGCCTGACTGAAGATGAGTTGGTTCATATATTCGTTGGTGTTTATAATGGTGAAGTGAAGCCAGAGCCCAATGAAGTCGACAGAATCTCATGGATAACCTACGATTTTTTAAAATCAGATATACTGGAAAACCCACAAAATTACACATATTGGTTCAGACACTACATAGATGTATTTGGTAGGAAGCTTTTTGAATTTACGCCTGTCTGATTATTTGGGGATTCAGATAGACCACATGGCGCCCGTCGTTTTCAGAGCAGGCTCCATTCCGTCTCATCCCCCTGAGCGTAAGGTTATTTTTCCATATCATTTTGTAAATTCATATTGACATTACGGAGCCTGGGCCCGACTTGTGGTCTTGTGCGCAAATCGCGTCTGGACGCCCCATGATCGCCAACAGCTTCGCAAAGCCGGACATCACATTGACGCTTGATGCGGACGGCGTCATTCGCAACGCCGTGCCGTCCGATGCGCTTGCGGATGATGGAATCGACGCCTGGCAGGGGCGCTCCTGGACCGACACGATCAATGCGGAGATCAATCCGCAAATCCTGAAAATGATCGAGGACATGCGCCGCAAGGGCGCGTCCTCCTGCTTTCAGGTGAAGCAGCGCCTGCCCAGCGGTCGCGAACTTCCCGTGGAATATACGGCGGTCAGCCTTGGCAAGGAACTGGGCTTCATCGCCATCGGCAAGAATTTGCAGGCGATTTCCGATTTGCAGGCCCGCCTGCAAATGGCCCAGCAGGAGCGCGAGCGCGAACATTGGCGGTTCCGGGAGATCGAAACCCGCTACAAGACCCTGTTCGACGCCTCGACCGAACCGGCGGTGGTGGTGCGGGTCACCAATCTGCGGGTGGTCGAGGCCAATGCGGCGGCAACCAAGAGCCTCGGCCTTCTCCCCGGCCCGGAATTCTTTCCCGACATGCCCGCGCGCGACCGCAAGTCCTTCGACGCCATGCTGGCCAAGGTGCGCGAGCAAGAGCGCGCGCCCGGCATCGCGCTGCGGCTTTCATCGAACGATGGGCTCTGGAGCCTGCGCGCCTCGCTCATGAGCACGGACGCTGGCACCTTCTATCTGTTCCAGATGACACCCCTGGGCGCTGCGCAAGTTTTGCAGCAGACTCTGGCGACGGTCTCCAGCGACGGCATCATCCAGCGAATGCCTGATGGATTTGTCATCATCGACCGCGAGGGCGTGGTCCAGCGGGCGAATCACACGTTCCTCGACCTCGTACAGATCGGCGCGGAAAGCGCGGTCGCTGGCGAAAAGATCGAGCGATGGCTCTCCCATCCCGGCGCCGGAATCGCGCTCATCCTCAATCTGGTGCGCCAGCATGGGGGCGTGCGCCTGCTGACGACGATGATCTATGGCGATCTTGGCTCCAACACTCAGGTCGAGATTTCGGCGGTCGGCGACAAGGCGGATCAGCCCGCCTATTTCGGACTGTTGCTGCGAGATGTCACGACCCGGCTCGCCGATGGACGCAATCAGGCGGGCTCCGGCCCTCTGGAGGTCTATGCGGAAGGCTTTTCGCTGGAGCAATTGGTGAGCGCCTCGACCGAAGCCATCGAGCGGAAAGCCATCATCGCTGCGCTCGATCTGTGCAAGGGCAACATCACCAACGCGGCCAAACGGCTCGGCCTGAGCAGACAGAGCTTGCATTCGAAATTGAAAAAGTATGTTCTGGACGTGAAGTGACCGGTGGCGCCTGAAGAGCGCTTCGATGGAGGCGCTTATTTTGGGTTCCGGCCAGGCTATCTCACCCGCGTTTGGCGCGGCCACCCTGTCCAACTGCGAGCGCGAGCAGATCCATCTCGCCGCCTCGATCCAGCCTCATGGCGCACTTTTGCTGATTCGCGAGCCTGATGGCGTGATCGTCCAGCACAGCGAAAAGGCCGCCGCCTTTCTCGGCCTGACGGGCGAGTTGCTGGACGCGCCCCTCAAGGCGCTGGGCGGAACCCTCTGGTCCTGCGTGCGCCCCTATATGGGCGGTGGCCTTGACGCCATTCCCGTGGCGGTGCGCTGCCATCTGGGCGATCCCGATCAGAGCTTCACCGCCCTGTTGCATCATCCGCGCGGAGGCGGCCTGGCGATAGAACTCGAACGCGCCGGAGAGCCGCAGAATGCGTCGGCGCAGATCGAGCAGGCGATTCAACTCTGTCTCGGCGCCTCCTCGCTTCAAGGCCTATGCGACGAGGCCGCGCGCATCTTCGAAGAGCTGACGGGCTATGACCGCGTCATGGTCTATCGCTTCGACGAGGCGGGCCATGGCCAGGTGTTCTCGGAAACGAAGAAGCCGGAACTCGAAGCCTTTCTGGGCAATCGCTATCCCTCCACCGACATCCCGCAGATCGCGCGGCGGCTCTATGAGCAAAACCGCGTGCGCCTGCTGGCGGACATCAATTACCATCCCGAGGCCCTTGCGCCGCGCCTGTCGCCCTTCACGGGGGAGGATCTGGACATGTCCCTGTGCTTCCTGCGCAGCGTGTCGCCGATCCATACGCAATATCTCAAGAACATGGGCGTGGGCGCGACCCTGGTGGTGTCGCTGATGGTGGGCGGCAAATTGTGGGGCCTCGTGTCCTGCCACCATTATTCGCCGCGTTTTCTGCCCTTCGAGATGCGCGCCGTCTGCGAATTGCTGGCCGAGGTCATCGGCACGCGCATCACGGCGCTGGAAAGCTTCACTCAGGGACAGGCGGAGCTCTCCGTGCGCCGCCTCGAGCAAAGGATGGTGGAGAGCATCTCCCGCGACGGCGACTGGCGCAACGCGCTCTTCGACAGCGCCCTCTCCCTGCTGCTTCCCCTCAACGCCACGGGCGCGGCCTTGCTCTTCGAGGGCCAGATCCTCACCACCGGCGAGGTGCCTGCGACCGAACAGATCCGCGACATCGGGCGGTGGCTGGAGCCGCAAGTCACGCAGGGCGTCTACGCCACGGCGAGCCTGGCGGCGGAGGATGCCGCTTTCGCGCCGCTTATCGGCGTCGCCAGCGGACTGGTCGCCACCCGCATTTCGGGCGAGGCCAGCGACATGCTGATCTGGTTCCGCAATGAACGGGTGCGCACCGTCACCTGGGGCGGCAATCCCTTTCAAAAGACGTCCACCACTTCAGACGATCCGCTGGACCTGTCCCCACGCCGCTCCTTCGCCCAATGGCATCAGGTGGTGGAAGGCACGTCCGACCCGTGGACCGCGACCGATCTGACCGCCGCGCGGCTTATTGGCGCGAGCGTCACCGACGTGATCGTGCAATTCCGCTCGGTGCGCATTCTGATCGCCCAGGACCAGCTGGAACAGGTGCAGCGGGAGGTGCGCGCGTCGGACCAGCATGTGGTGGTCGCCACGGCTGATGGGCAGATTCTGGAAGCAAATCCAGCTTTCGCGTCCCTGCTGGGGGCCGGCAACCGACCCGTGAAATCGCTGGACGATCTGCCCTGGTATTTCACTGATCCGGGCGAGGTTCAGCGCCGGTTGCAGATTCTGCGCGGATCCCGCCAGCCCTGGCGCGGGGAAGTCGAACTGGAAAATGCGCGGGGCGAGCGCAAGCCTTTGCTGGTGCGCGCCGATCCGGTTCTCTCCACGCCCGACCGGGTGTTGGGTTTCGTGCTGCTGTTCATGGACCTGACCGAGCGCAAGGCCGCCGACTCCGCGCGGCGGCGCTTTCAGGAGAGCATTCTCCAAAGCCACCGCAAACCCAAGGGGCCGCTGCAATCCCAGAGCGATCTGGCGCTCCAGACGCTGCTCTCGACGATCATCGAAAACGCCCAGTTGGCGGCGCTGGAAATCACCGACGGCATCGACACATCCCGCATGGCCAATCTGCTGGAAAGCGTGAGGGGCTCTGTCGCCCGCGCCGCTGAAGTGCTGGAGCAGCTGCCTTTGGGCTCAGACGCGGGGGACGGCGCCGGCGGTGAGCGGGCATGAAGGCGGGGGCCGACATGCGTGGGCGCCTGCGCGCCGCCACCGCGCAAGTTCATGAGCGCCTGCATGGACATGCTGGCTTGGGCGCGGCGGCCTCAGGGGCAATGTCCCGGGCGGACTACCGCTTGCTGCTGGGACGCCTCTGGGGCTTCCACAAGGCGTTTGAATCCGTGCTGGAGGAAGCGGCCCGCAGCCTCGCTCTGGATATCGACATGGGAGCCCGCGCCCGTGCGCCCATGCTGGAAGAAGACCTGCACATACTGGGGCTCGGCGCGGACGAGATCGCACGATTGCCCCTCTGTACGCATCTCTTCCGCCCGCACGATGAGGCGGGCTTCATGGGCGCGCTCTACGTGGTGGAAGGATCGACACTCGGCGGCATCCAGATCGCCCGCGCCCTGGCGTCGTTGTTCGATGGCGACGAGGGCGACGGCCGCAGGTTCTTTCTGGGCTATGGCGCGCAACACAGCGCCATGTGGCGCGGATTTCTGGCGAGGCTGGAGGTCTGCGCAAGCGACGATTCTGGCGAGACGGCTGCTATTGAGGGCGCGGTTGAGACCTTCGCCGATTTTGAACGCTGGATGGGCGGCTGGCGAATCGATGAGACCGACGCCGAAGCCTCACGGCCAAAGACAACGGCGGTGGAGCTGCCAGTCGCCTGACAGCTCCGCCGCTATGCGGGCGTTACTTGCGGCTGTTCAGCAGCAGCGGAATGCCGAACATCGCCGAGAGCGAGCCGCCATTTTTGGTCACGGTGGGAAGATTCAGCATCGACGACAAAGGCGCCGCCGTGCCGCTCAGATTGTTCACGCCCGATGATGGGAAGATGGGCGCGCTGGTCGCAGTCAGCACCCGCCAGCCGAAGAACCTCGACAGAGACACGGAACTGTCCACCAATTTCGGCACGCCCTGCACCTGAGCATCCCAGCCACGCTCATTGATGAGAGAAGGGACGCGGAAAAAGGCGGAAAAAGGCGCGGCGACGCTGGTGAGCTCCGGCATGCGGAAAAATTCGTTGAACGGACGCCCGGACTTGATGAGCAGCGGAAGATTGTACCATGAGGACAGCGTCTGCTTGCTGCGCAGCAATTTGGGGAAGCCGAACAGGGTGGTTTCCGACGAGGGCTGGCGCCAGAGGGAGGGAATGCTGAACCAGTTCGAGAAGGGCGTCGCGGATTTCACCAGCGACGGCATGTTCCAGAAGGTGGCGAAGGGGGTGGGGTCGCGCATCAGCACCGGCAAGCCGAACACCGAAGACAAAGGCGTGCCATCGTCGACGGTCGAGACATAATAGTCCTTGCTTCCGACAGCGTTCTGCACGGGATTGTGGGCGTTGAGAATGGCGGTGGCCTTGAGCCCGACGCCCATCACGGCCCTCACGGCGATGAGCGAATAGCCCTGCTGGATGGAAGCCGCTACCGCAGCCGCATCCCCGGCGGGCACGCCTGCTTTCACGATCCGCTCCTCAAGTGTTTCACCCGATGCGCCGGCGTCATTTGGCGCCAGTGAAATCAGATGCACGGCGTCGCCGCCGAATTTATTGCGCTTGAGTTCGTTCACCGCGCTCAAGGCGTCGCCATAAGCTTCATAGAACCGGGTGATGAGTGTGCTCATGACGTCCGCGCCTGTCTGTTGGTGTTGAATTCGAGCGCCGCATGTATCGGCTGGATCGCTTTTGCAGCTCTGCGCCGCGCCGACCAGAAACCTGATCCAAATTTGCGACAGAAACGCATTTCTGGCAAGCCCGCGCGCGGCCAGGCCCGAGCGATTTTCGCATCCCGAGGCCACTTGAGAAACGCAGCATGCGCGCCGTGGCGCAGCATTGCGAAGACAGCGCTTTGAGGTCTATCCTGCCAACTGTTTCGCAACTCGTGTTTACGGTCGGGTGCTGACATGCCGGTGTTTCCGTTTATCCTTCTTCCCCTCAGCGCCATGGCGCTCGGCGTTATGCTTGCCATTTGTCATCTGCGGAGCATACGCAAACCCATGCTGATCGGATTGCATCTGCTGCTCGGCTTCGGGGCGTTGGAGTTGATGGTTGTTCTGCTGAAAGGAACGCCCAATGGCGACGCATTGCCAGCAGGCGATTTTGGAAATGTTTCCGCAGGCTTCATGGCGCTCGCCGGCTTTCTCGGACTGTTGACGCCAATCCTGGGGCGCCGCTCGCGCCTCACGGCCAACGCCATGCTGCTGGCCCATGGCGGCGCTGGCGTTGCGGGTGTCCTTCTTTGCATGGCCTGGCTCTCCAGCCTTTAGGGGCTCTCAATTCATGGAAGCATTTAACCCCTGCCTGACTCAGGCGCGGCGCGTCGCCTTGGGCCGATCAAAGGGACCATGGTCACGAGCGTCCAGACGAGCAGGATGATCTCGAGCCCATAAACACTCATATATCCGGTGGCGTGCCCATATTGTCCCTGTACCGGCGAGCCGGCGACAACATCGCGAAGAATGCCCCCGAAGGCGATCGCAAGACCCGCCGCAACAGCCTGTGTGGCGCCCCAGGCGCCGATCGCCAGGCCAACCTGATTTCGCGGCGCCAGATTCATGGTCGCCGTCAAGGTGCCATGGCCAAAGAGGCCTGCGCCGAAGCCGACCATGAGGGTGCCCAGTGCGAAGAGTTCGGGAGCCTCATAAGGCGCGGACGCTATGACCAGCACGAAAGCCGGGACACCGGCCAGCGCCCCGTAGCTGGCCAAGCGGAAGGGATCGGCGCCCCGGCCAAGGACGCGCGAGGCCAAAGCCAGACCAAGGAGACCACCACCCGCCAAGGTCGCCGTAAGGCTCGTTGTCGCGCCGACGCTCAAATGCAGGATCTGCCCGCCGTAGGGCTCGAGCAGCACATCGGCCATGCTGAACCCCATGGTGCCAAAACCCACCGCCAGCAAACGCCGCACCGCATGGCCGCCCTCGGCGAAGGAGCCCCAGGACTCGCGAAAGGTCGGTTGCTGGCGCATGGGATTTCGTCGCGCCGCATTGCGGCCTTCCTGCTTCCATGCCGCGACCCCATTCAGGACGAGAGTGATCACGGCGCAGGCCTGAATGACCTGAATCAAACGTAGCGGACTGAAGTCCGCCAGTGCGGCGCCAAAGGCGAAGGCGCTGACGATCATGCCCAATAGCAGCATGACATACATGAGGCCGACCACCTTTGGTTGCGATTCCGGCGGCGCAAGATCGGTCGCCAGCGCGAGGCCGATGGTCTGCACCGTATGGAGCCCGGCGCCGACCAGCAGAAAGGCGACCCCCGCCCCTAGATGCCCGACCCATATGGGATAACGCGCGGATTCACCGCCCCCTGATAGCACCAGAAGCGCGAAAGGCATGATGGCGAGCCCTCCAAATTGCACCATGGTTCCGCGAAAGATGAAGGGCACGCGGCGCCAGCCAAGAGCGCTTTGATGGGTGTCGGATTTGAACCCGATGAGCGCGCGAAAAGGCGCAAAGAGAAGCGGCAGGGAGATCATGACGCCCACCAGCGAGGCCGGCACATCAAGCTCGACGATCATCACGCGGTTCAGCGTGCCAACAAGCAAAACCAGCGCCATGCCGACCGTCACCTGAAACAGGGACAGCCGCAGCAAGCGGCCAAGCGGCAGGTCGGGCGTGGCGGCGTCGGCGAAGGGAAGAAATCGGGATCCAAGACCCGCCCAGGTCTGCATGAGTTTCAGACTGACGCGATTCATGAGTGAGCTGGTCCTTTACAGCCACGAGGATCAGGAGAACCAGACATGCTCGCATGAGCATCATTGTGGACCGGCGCCGGGCGACGTCGCTTTTGCGTTTCTTCCGCCCGGCAGGGTCTTTGGTTCTGAAAGGACCGGAATCAAGAGATCCCGGCCCTTTGTCCTGAAAACGTGCGACTTGCCGTTACTTGGCCAGGGTCACGTCGTTCAGCGCCAGAACGGCCGGAGCGGTCGTCTGGGTCTCGATCGCCACCTTCTTCTGGCCACCCTGCATGAAAGCCGGGAACCAGGTGGTGTGCGTGAGAATCGCGAAGTGAACAATCAACGAGGTGATCGCCACTGCACCGAGAAACAGGGGGAGCCCAATGGTGGGCTTGACCACTGTCCAAATTCTGCCTTGGTTCATGTTCGATCTCCCTTAGTGGAGCCAGGGTGAATAAACATAGGCGAGGAAATGCGCGAACAGCGCGATAGCCCCGAAAACCCGGGTGCCATCGATCACATGCTTGTGCAATTCTTCGGATTCTGCGGCGGTTAATCCCGTCGGCCAAACTCTGTTTGGATCGTCTGCCATATCGCTACCTCCTTGGAGAAATGCGATCAATCTCGTGCTGACCCAGCACGCGGGTTGCTCCAGGTGGCCATGCCGGGCGGATGCACGAATGGCCGCATTGTCGCTGTCGTACTACGACACTGTAATCCTATGCTGACGTATCTATATGTCAACAAATTTTGACACCCGTCAGGGATGAATGTCCAAAAACTAACGCCTTTCACGTGGCTTTTTTTTAGTTGCGCGTCGGGGCCTTGCGCCAGACGATCAGTTGCGTTCATCAAGATGCTTTTGACGAAGGCGCCGCAGGATGAAAGCCACGCCAAAGAGGGCGACGGGAACGAGCCCGGCGGTGGCGAGGGTCGGATCCACAGCGATCAGCCCGCCATCCTTGAGACCCTTGATGACATAGGCGCCAAGACCAACCGTATAATAGGTGATCGCTGCGACCGAGAGGCCTTCGACGGTTTGTTGCAGCCGCAACTGCATGCGGGTGCGCTCATTCATGGAACGCAGAAGATCGCGGTTTTGCTGCTCTATTTCGACATCGACGCGGGTGCGCAACAGATTGGCCGCACGCACGAGTTTGCGCGCAAGCTCGGACTGACGCGCCTCCAGCATCTCGACAGTGCGCATGGCCGGCGCCATGCGACGCGACAGGAAGGCGCCGATCGTTGGCCAGCCATCATGAGCCTCCTCGCCAATGGCGACGAGCCTTTGTTGGACCAGCGTTTCATAGGCGCGCGTGGCGCCGATGCGAAACATCCATGACGCAGATTGCGCTTCCAGATCAGCAAGAAGGCTCATCAATTCATCAAGCAGCCGGTGATCGCCTTCAAGCCCGGTTGAGCGCGTCATCTGCGCAGCCACATCCGAAACACGCGCTTCAATGGATTGAACGCGGGGAATCAGTTTTTGCGCTTCGGGCAGGCCCAGCAAAGCGAGCAACCGATAAGTCTCCGTCTCCAGAAGGCGTTGCACCAGAGCGCCTGCGCGCGATGGCGTGAGCCCCTGATCACGCAGGAGGATACGAACGAATCCTCCGGGATCGGGACGAAAATCCGTTGCAACGATTGCGCCGCCACCATCCACGCGTGATGCAGTCAGACTTGCGGTATCGAACAACGGTTCAAGCGCCGCGCCGTCCGATTCCCCCATGAGATGCAGATCGACTGAAACCAGATGAAGTCCGGGCTGCGGCAGTCCCGCCATGGCGCTGGCGAGCGAGACGGATGGCGGATCAAAAGCGCCGCGTCCATGGGCTGAAAACTCCCATGTGTATGTGGTGAACTCCGCATGGTTCTCCCAACGCAGAACGGCGCCGCCCAGAGCGACTCGAAAATGTTTTACGCCCTCCTGCGGGGCCTCGGCGCCGCGCGCCTTGCAATAATCCGCGAGCGCCTTGTGCGCCTCTGCCGTCTGCGCCGCATTTGTCAGAAAACCGAAATGCAAAACCCGCAGCGGCGTCATCACAGGATGGAAGGGCCTGGCATGAACTTCGCCAAGCACCACGGCGCGCAACGGATGGGGCGCCAATGGCTGTTTCACGTTGATCCCATCTTCCGCCATGATTATCCCATCGGTACACGGCGGATCCTCGCTGGCGAGGATCCGGCTTTCGGTTATTCCGCTGCTTTTTTCATATCCACATAGCCACACTGGGCGTCGGACAGATCTTTTATTGGCGCCGATTTGATCGCGCGGAAGGGAATGACTTTTGGTTCCACGAAAGGCAGACCGAGCGTTTTCCAAACATCCACCAGCGCTTCGACGAGATCAGCAACATGTTCCTCGTTATGGCGCGGGGTCGGCGTGATGCGCAGACGTTCCGTGCCGATATCGACCGTGGGATAGTTGATCGGCTGGATGTAGATATCATGGCGCTTGAGCAGCAAATCGCTCGCCGCCTTGCACTGTTCCGCATCGCAAACCATCAGGGGAACGATGTGGGAGACATTGTCGAGGATCGGCAGACCGGCGGCGCGCAAGGCATGTTTGGTCATGGCGGCCATATGTTGATGCCGCGTGCGCTCTTCGCTCGAATCCTTCAGGTGGCGCACGGCCGCCCTTGCGCCCGCGACAACCGCCGGCGGCAACGAGGTGGTGAAAATGAACGAGGGCGCATAGCTGCGCACAGCGTCGATGATCGCGCAATTGGCGGCGATGTAACCGCCGAGACCACCAAACCCCTTGGCCAATGTGCCCTCGATGATGTCTATCTGGTCCATCAGACCTTCGCGCTCGCACACGCCGCCGCCGCGCGGCCCATACATGCCGACCGCATGGACTTCATCCACATAGGTGAGCGCGTTGTATTTCTTCGCGAGCGCGACGATCTCCGCCACAGGCGCAATGTCGCCATCCATGGAATAGAGACTTTCGAACGCGATCAGCTTGGCGCGGTCGCGACCGGCGGCGATCAGCAGTTCTTCCAGATGCGCCACATCGTTATGGCGCCAGAGCTTCTTCTCGCAACCCGAGCGACGGATGCCCTCGATCATGGAATTATGATTCAGCGCATCCGAAAGAATCAGGCAATCAGGCAGCAATTCGGCGATGGTCGAGAGGCTGGCGAGATTGGAGATCCAGCCTGACGTGAAGACCAGCGCGGCCTCCTTGCCATGGAGATCAGCGAGCTCTTCTTCCAGCTGCACGATGGGGTGGTGGGTGCCCGAAATGTTGCGGGTGCCGCCAGCGCCCACGCCATGGCGCTCGATGGCCTCTTTGGCCGCCTCGCGCACCCTTGGATGGCCGCCCATGCCCAGATAATCGTTGGAGCACCAGATCGTCACTTCACGCGGCGCCAGCGGACTATCCTCCGGGCGCCAGAGCGCGGTTGGAAAGCGCGCGGCGTCGCGCTCCAGATTGGCGAAAACGCGATAACGGCTCTCGGCTTTCAACCGCGCGATCGAGCCTTCGAAATGGGATTGATAATTCATCGTGGATTCCCCCATGCCAACCTCCTGCACGCAATCTTCTCTGGTGTGTTTCTTGTTCACGGTCTCTACCCCGGCGCCGCACAGGCGTCGAAAGCTGCTTGCAAACGCACCCTGTCCATGCGCCGCCCCAACGCGATCACCAGTGGATCGACTTTCTGCTTGGGCGCGAATGGCGCTATGCGGGCGCGATTGTTGTCCACTTCGAATTGAACCCAGTCGGCCCGCGTCTTGACCACGCCCTTGACGCTTTTGATCTCGCCAAAAGCGCCGGCTTTTATGGCGTCGAGCAAGCGGGTGAGGACAGCGTCGTCGCAGATGGTGGGTGGCGCCGCGCTCCAGGTGTCCATCACGGAGGTTTCCACACTCGCCGGTATCAGATAGTCGCTTTCACCCATGTCAACATGGTCGCGCGCCGCTGCTGGCGCCGGTTTGACGCCCCATTTCCAGAGCACATTCGTATCGAGCGGCGTAACCAGAAACCAATGTTCCAGGATGGCGAGGACCATCAGCGTCGCCAGCATGGTGTAGCCTGCGATCTCGACGTCGGTTGCTGCCGGCGCCATGGCCTTGCCCGTGAGATGCACCGCACAGATCGTCGAGGCGGTGACCGACAACGGGAAGAACAAGTTCATCGGCCGCTTCGCCATGAAGCTCAAGAGGTAGCGCATGTGGTGGGGCACCAGCTCTTCACCGAGATTCGGCACGCCGAAGAACACATTGAGTTTGGCGCTTGCGTGCATCCACCAAAGCACGATGAAGGTCCACAGGCCGAAGTGATTGGGCTGCTTCCACACGATCCCCACCATAAATCCAGCCATCGCGATGACGGCGAGTTCGTGATGGGAACAGGTGCGCACAGCTTCGATGAATTTGGCGAAGCCCGTGCAATCGGAATCGCAGGCGGTCCTGCGCGGCCCGGTGATGGCGCCCATGTAGAAGGTCGTGATCTGCCAGCCCCAGGCCGTCAAGCCGCAGGCGAAGGCCCAATAGACGCCCGTCACGCTGGTGTCGGCAGCCGTCGCATTCAGGCCCCACAAGGAGGCCGCCATGAGCGCGCTGGCGCCTGTCAGCGACCAGATGAAGGTGCGCTTGTGCAGGCCGTCCAGATAGAGAATCACAACCGTGCTGACCCACCACAAGACGAGCGTGAAGAGGATCGGCAGTCCATAGGTCGCCATCATGCGCTCCTCACCAGACCGGCGCCATGCGGATTTCGGCGGGCATCTCGTTGGGCTTGGCTGGCAGGAAATAGAGACGGGCGAAGGTGAGGCCCGCGTCCAGATTGCACAGCAGCTTCTTCACGCCGCCAATGATCCCGCCCTGCGCCTTGGCCGCCGCCGTGTCGTTGGCGATGCGCACGAGGCGGTCGAGGCCGGGCTTGAACTTCGGATGGTCGATGTCGAGCACCAGCGGGAAGGTCTGGCGCGAGATTTCCGAGGTGATCCGGAACACGTCGAAGTCATAGGCGGAAGGGTCGACGCCAACGGCCTTGTGGAAGGCCGGGCGGAAATGATCGCGCACATACATGGTGGCGTAGACCGCCAGCAGGAAGAACTTGATCCAGTAGACGTTGATCCCCGATGTGAGCTTCGGATTCGCGCGCATCAGCAGGGCGAAGGCCTCGCCATGGCGGAACTCGTCGTTGCACCACTTTTCGAACCATTTGAAGATCGGGTGGAAGCGCCGGTCGGGGTGCCGCTCCAGGTGCCGGTAGATCATGATGTAGCGGGCGTAGCCGATCTTCTCCGACAGATAGGTGGCGTAGAAGATGAACTTCGGCTTGAAGAAGGTGTATTTCTTCGCCCTGGTCAGAAAGCCCAGATCAATGCCGATGCCGAAGTCCTTCAGCGTGTCGTTGATGAAGCCGGCGTGGCGCGCTTCGTCGCGGCTCATCAGGCCGAAGAGGTCGCGCATGTCCGGGTTCTTGGCGCGCTTGCGCATTTCCGCATAGAGCACGCAGCCGGAGAATTCCGCCGTGATGGAGCTGATGAGGAAGTCGCGAAACTCCTTGTCGAGTTCGGGCGGCAGATTGGAGAAATCGGCGTCGAATTCCTCGTTGCGCACGAAGTGGCGCTTGTTCGGGTCCGACTTCAATTCGTCGATCAGCTCGTCCCACTGCTTGCGCACGGAGCTGACGTCCGTCTTGTCGAGCTCTTCGAAATCGGTCGTGTAGAACCGCGGGCTCAGCATGGTGTTTTCCTGCGCGACCTTGGTCGATTCCGCAGAGATGCCGGGGCGTAGGGGAGCGTTCACAGGATCCTCCTCTCAGTAAAGCTGACTTCATAAAGTTCGGTCATTTCGAAATGACCGGCGAAACGGGTCCAGAGCCGTTCGATCAGGCTCGCGCGGATCACGGTGGCCATGCGCGTCACCACCAGGGTCTCGCCAAAGACGATGTCGGTGGGCGCGTCATGCACGAGAACCTCATCGCCCGGCTGGATGTCGAGATCGGCGTCGATGTCCACATGGGCGTGCAGGCTGTCAGCGGAATGTTCGATGGTCACCGTGCAGGGAACTTCGAACACCTGCCGTTTGATGAGGCCGAGCAGGGTCATTTCAACGTCTCCCGGGTGGAGAAGAATTGGGCGAAGGCCTGGGCGTTGGTGGGGCCGAAGGCGTCGAGATCGAGACGGCGCCCGGAGGTTTCGTCCTGCAGCGAGATGGAGCCATCGCTCCAGCGTGTCAGCTTGAAGGGCTCGACGGCGCCGACGCCTGCGCGCCTGCGCTCGCGGGCGAGGCCCCGCATGGCGCCGCGAATGAAGCCATTGGTGCCCGGCTCCACCTTGTACAAAAGGCTTCCGTTACTCGCGTCGCTGACAGCCACGCCGCCATCGTCGAGGTCGTCGAAGCGCAGCAGGATCGCATCCACGGCGGAGGCGACCGGCATATGCAGCGTGCCCACATCGCTCCAGCGCGCCGCGCCGGACGCCATGATGGTGAAGATCACCAGCGCGAAGGCGCCGAACAGCAGCGCGCGGGGCGCTCCCGCATTTTCGGCATTCGCTCTGACGGACATCTCGCTCATAAACTGGTCCTCGTCTGGTCAGGCGGCCACGGCGCCGGTGGGGAATTCGCCTTGCTGGCCGATGGCGGCGGTCGTGGTTTGCATCGTGGCGGTCACGGCGCCGAGACGGGTCTGCGCTTCGGCGATCATGGCGTCGCGCAGTGTCGCCGCCACATCGGCGGCTTGCGCGATGGAGCGCAGGGCCGGTTGCGGATTGGCGACATGGAAGGGCCGCGCATGGGGCCACAGATGCAGCAGGGCGATGCGCCGACCCGGCGCCAGCTCCAGCGGAATCTCTCCCGTCCCATCGCGCCAGGTCCGCAGGGCGGCGGACTGGATCTGCGAATATGGAATGTTGAAGAAGATCGGCAGGGCGATGCCCACCTTCATCACGATGCGCCGCGAGGTGACGACGTAAAGCGTGGTGCGCGCGCTGAGCCAGGCCAGCAGGCACAGCAGCCCAAGGCCCGCGCCAGCCAACGTCACGCTCCGCGCCAGAGCGATGAGGGCGGCCATGGCGCCAGCTTCTTCCGCAGCCGTAGCCACGTTCCAGATCGCCAAAGCGGCGAAATAGGCGGCCACGAAATCGGCCCGGTAGGCGCTGCGCGCCAGGCTGACCCATTCGGGGCGGCCATGCCACAACACGCGCTCCCCTTCGGGGATGTCGGCGGGCAGGAGCTTGTCGAGATCGACGAGTTTCATATCAGGGGCTCCGAACGCTCGGCCGTGGCGTAGAGGGTGCCGGCGCCGTAATAGGCGGTGATCTTCTCTTCTTCGAGCTTGGTCACCTTGTCGGGACTGCGCGTGGTGGGCACATTCGCGAATTGATGGCCGAGGATCGCCTGAACCGCGATGGTTTTGCCGGTGAAGTTCACCTTGCAGAAATTGACTGGCAACAAGACCCGATGCGATGCGCCCTCGGCGCCGATCTCAACTTCGTAATAGCGCAAGGTGGCCTCGCCACGATCCACCCACATGTCGGTGACGACCCCGGCAGCCACGCGGTCCGCGCCGAAGACGCGCATGCCCAGGGGATTGCCGTTTTCCTTCGCCACGACGAAATTGGTCGCAACCCGCATGGGCACGATGAGGTCGCGGCCATCGTGGGTCTTCTCGGTCACGTCGGCGCGCAGCGCATAGGCGCCAGGCCCCAGTTCCGCCAGCATGGGGTCGCCCACCGGTTGCAGGGGCGCGCCCGGCCAGGGCTCGACCTTTTCCGCTTTCAGGCGGCGCGAATCCGATTCGATGCGCGGAGCCTCCACCACTTCGCCGCCATGCAGACGGAAGAGCTTGGGAGTGGGAATAAGCAGAAACCCGCGCGCCTTGGCGCGGCCCGCCGCCTCGTTCTCGAGCGGGTAGCCCTCGCGTCGGTCTTCCCGGCGCAGATAGAAGATCAGCCCGGAGAAGAACAAGAAAAAGGCATAGAGCACGACCTGCGCGACATCCATGTAACCGGTGAGAGATCCTCGCATCATCTGACGCCTCCCGAAGTGAAATTGCTGATTGTGAGAAGTTCGAAGCCGCCATGGCGCTCCACAGCCACATCCCGCGGCGAACGCACGAGGGGGCCGATGGCGACGACAGTGGCCAGCAGCAGAACGATTTCGGTGGCGTAGACCAGGCCAAAGCCGGTGGCCGGACTGACCAGCGTCTCGCCCAGGGCGCCGGAGTCGGCGAGGGCGGCGCCCAGATCGTTGATGGCGCCGCTGAGAGCGATGGCGAGGCCTGCGGCGGTGGCCTGGGCGGCTCCCCACGCCCCGAGCGCCAGACCCCGGTCCTGGGGCGTCGCAAGGCCCATGGTGGCGGTGAGCGTGCCATGGGCGAACATGCCCGCGCCGCAGCCGATCAGGGTGACCCCGAGGGTGAAGAGACCGGCGGCCTCCATGGGGGCGGCCAGGATCACCGCCGCGAAGGCGAAGACGCCGACCACAGCGCCAAGGGCCGCGACCCTGTGGGCGTCCGCGCCCCGGGTGAGCCAGCGCGCCGCCAGCATGAGCCCGGCGCCGCCGCCCAGCGCCAGCATGGCGGTCATGATGGTGGTGGCGGAAACGGGCAGATGCAGGATCTTGCCGCCATAGGGCTCCAGCAGAATGTCCTGCATGCTGAAAGCGGCGGTGCCCAGAGCGGTGGCGAAGAGGCGGCGCCGCGTGCGGCCCTCTTGCGCAAAAGCGTCCCAGGCGCTGCGGAAGGGCGCGCGGGCGGCGCCCGTGGGCGCGATGGCGGTGGAACGGGGCTCCTGCTTCCAAAGGGCGACGCCGTTCAAGGCGATGGTGACGACCGCCGCGCCCTGCACTACCTGAATGAGGCGGATCTGGGTGAAGTGGGAGAGGGCGAGGCCGAACACGAGGGCGCTCACAGCCATGCCCAGCAGCAGCATGGCGCAGAGAAGGGCGACCACCCGGGGGCGGGCATGTTCGGGCGCCAGATCGGTCGCCAGCGCCAGCCCCACGGTCTGCACCGTATGGAGTCCAGCCCCCACCAGCAGGAAGGCGAGCGCGGCGGCCACATGGCCCACGAAGATAGGCCCGGTGGTGTCGCCCGACAGGATCAGCAGGGCGAAGGGCATGATGGCGAGGCCGCCGAATTGCAGCATGGTTCCCATCCAGATGTAGGGAACCCGGCGCCAGCCCAAGAACGAGCGATGGTTGTCCGAGCGAAAGCCCACCAGCGCGCGCATGGGGGCGAAGAGCAGCGGCAGGGCCAGCATGATGGCCACGATCCACGAGGGCACGTTCAGCTCCACGATCATCACTCGGTTGAGGGTGCCGATGAGCAGAACGGCGGCCATGCCGACCGTCACCTGAAACAGCGACAGGCGCAGCAGCCGACCCATGGGCAATTCCGCCGTCGCGGCGTCCGCGAAGGGCAGAAGGCCGGGACCAAAACGCATCAATCCCTTGATCATGGCTGCGCTGGCGCGATTCATGACCGCTTCACCTCCAGCGCTTGCGAGATGTAAAAGCTGCGCGAGACCCGCTGGCTGCGGTGAATGGTCCAGCCATCGAGTTCCGGACGCTGGCGCATGTGGCGCTCCAGCGCGGCCTGCGCGATGGGCTCGATGGCCGGCGCCCGGTCGCTGCGCGGAAACATGCGGCCGACGACCCACAGAAGGGTCAGCGCGGGGGTGCGGGGCGCCACGGTGAAGACCATGGAGCCGCGGGTGCGCTGCGCCAGGCCCGAGAGGGTCTGCGCGATGTCCTCGCCCACGTAATGGATCAGGGAATCCATGGCGACCACATGGTCGAAGGTTCCCAGCGCTGGGTCGAGCATGTCGCCCACCGCGAAAGTGATGCTGCCCGCGCCCAGATCCTTCGGCGCCCGCTCGCGCGCCATGTCCACGAGCGCGGGCGAGATGTCGATGGCCAGCACATCGGCCCCGCGACGGGCGGCTTCCACCGCCAGCGCGCCGGTGCCGCAACCCGCGTCCAGCAGGCGCAGGCCGCCCATGTCCTGCGGCAGCCACGACAGCAGCGTGTCGCGCATGGCGTCGCGGCCCGCCCGCACCTGGGCGCGGACGCCGCTCACGGGCGCGTCGGAGGTCAGGCGCTTCCAGGCTTCGACGGCGGTCCGGTCGAAGTAGAGCTCCAGCTCGCTGCGGCGGGTGTCGCGGGTGGTGGCGGTCATCAGTCGAATCCCAGGAATTCGAAGAGGTCGCGATCCTTCATGGGTGCGGCTTCAAGGGGTTCGAATCCGCACCAGAGCTGATCGGCGAGGCGCAGATATTCGTTCTGGATGGCTTCCAGCTCCGGCGAGGGCTCCATCTCGAACAGGGTCGATTTCTTCAGGCGGCTGCGGCGCACGATGTCGAGATCGGGGAAATGCGCCACGCGCTTCAGGCCCACCGCCGCGTTGTAGCGGTCGATCTCGTCCGTATGCGCGCTGCGGTTGGCGATGACGCCGCCCAGACGCACATTGTAGTTCTTCGCCTTGGCGTGGATGGCCGCCACGATGCGGTTCATGGCGAAGATGGAGTCGAAGTCATTGGCGGTGACGATGAGCGCGCGACCGGCATGTTGCAGGGGCGAGGCGAAGCCGCCGCAGACCACATCGCCCAGCACGTCGAAGATCACCACATCGGTGTCTTCCAGCAGGTGATGCTCCTTGAGCAGTTTCACGGTCTGGCCGACCACATAACCGCCGCAACCCGTGCCGGCCGGCGGTCCGCCCGCCTCCACGCACATGACGCCATTGTAGCCCTCGGCCACGAAGTCCTCGATGCGCAATTCCTCGGAATGGAACTGCACGGCCTCCAGCGCGTCGATGACAGTGGGGGCGAGGCGCTTGGTGAGGGTGAAAGTGGAGTCATGCTTGGGATCGCAGCCGATCTGCAACACGCGCTTGCCCAGCTTGGAGAAGGCGACCGAGAGGTTCGACGACGTCGTGCTCTTGCCGATGCCGCCCTTGCCATAGACGGCGAAGACCTTGGCCTGGCCAATGTTGAGATTGGGATCAAGCTCCACCTGCATGGATCCGGCGGGCTGGCGCGGTACAGGATTTCGGATCGGAATGTTCATGCCGCAATCTCCGTGGTCACGCCTTCGAGGCGATCTTCGAGTTCTTCGCCAGCCGTTTGCAGGGCCAGCAACAGGTCGGGGTCGGGTGTCCAGTAGCCGCGCTTGTGGGCTTCGATCAGCCGGTCGGCGATCTTCGCGGAGGCCGCCGGATTCAGGGTCGCCAGACGCTCGCGCATCTCGGGATCGACCACATAGGTCTGGGTGAGGCGCTGATAGACCCAGGGCTCCACCTGCCCTGTGGTCGCCGACCAGCCCATGGTATTGGTGACATGGGTCTCGATCTGCCGCACGCCCTCATAGCCATGCTTCAACATGCCCTCGTACCATTTGGGGTTGAGCATGCGCGTGCGGGTTTCGAGCGCCACCTGTTCGTTGAGCGTGCGCACCACGCCCTCGCCCTTGGTCTGGTCACCGATATAGACCGGCGCCACAGTTCCCTTGGCGCGCTTGATGGCGCGGCTGACGCCGCCCAGCGTGTCGAAATAATTATCGACTGTCGTGACGCCCAACTCCACCGAGTCGAGGTTCTGATAGGCGAGATCGACGCCCTTCAGGATGCTCTTGAGCAATTGCGGCTGCTGCACCGGCTTGCCCGCGCGGCCATAGGCGAAGCCCTTACGGCGGGTGTAGGTCTCCGCCAGCTCGTCCTCGTCTTCCCAATTGCCGCTCTCGATGAGATTGTTGACGTTGGAGCCGTAAGCGCCATCCGCATTGCCGAAGACGCGCAGGGAGGCGGCTTCGATGTCGCCGCCATGTTCGCCCATATAGGCGAGCGCATGTTTGCGCACGAAGTTGCGCTCCAGCGGCTCATCGGCGCTGGCGGCCAGGAAGGTCGCTTCCGCCAGCAGCTTGATTTGCAGCGGCATCAGATCGCGGAAAATGCCCGAAAGCGAAATGATCACATCCACGCGCGGATGTTCGAGCTGCTCCAGCGGCAGCAGCGTGGCGCCCGCAAGGCGCCCATAGCTGTCGAAGCGGGGCTCTGCGCCCAGCAGCGCGAGGGCCTGGGCGATGGGGGCGCCCTCGGTCTTGAGATTGTCCGTGCCCCAGAGCACGAGGGCCACGGTCTCGGGGAAGGGATTGCCGTCGGCCACATGGCGCGCCAGCAGGCGCCGGGCCTGACGGGCGCCGTCCTGGGTGGCGTATTTGCTGGGGATCTTGAAGGGGTCGAACCCATGCAGATTGCGGCCCGTGGGCAGCACATCGGGGGTGCGCAGCAAGTCGCCGCCAGGCGCGGGATTGATGAAGCGGCCATCGAGCGCCCTCAGGATGCCGCCGATCTCGTAATCCTGCGCCAGATGCTCGGCGGAGGGCTTGAGGGCTGCGAGGATCTCGCGGACGCGGGCGTCTTTCGTGATCGCCGCGATGGCGACGCCGCTGACGAGCGCGGACACGCAATCGCGCTCCAGCCGCACCCCATGGGTCGATTCCGCCATGGCGAGCAACATGTCGGCGCGCTCGTCCTGCGACAGCGGCTCGCCCACCACATGAAGCCCATGGGGGATCAGCGTATATTCGAGTTCGAGGATGGCCTCGTTCAGCACGACGATCCGCGCCTCCACGTCGCCGGTCCAGAAGGGCTCGGCCGCCGCCAGATCAAGCTCCGCCGCCTGGGACTGGATGAGCGCTGCGAGCTCCGCGCAATCTTCCGGCGTCTCGGGGCGGTCCTTGCGCCAGCGGTCGAGGGAGGCCTTGAGATCGAGGAGGCCGCGATAGAGGCCCGCGCTGGCGACAGGGGGCGTCAGATAGCTGATGAGGGTCGCCGCCGCGCGGCGCTTCGCGATGGCGCCCTCGGACGGATTGTTCGAGGCGTAGAGATAGAAATTCGGCAGGTCGCCGATGAGCCGATCCGGCCAGCAGGCGCCCGACAGGCCCGACTGTTTGCCCGGCATGAATTCCAGCGCCCCATGGGTGCCGAAATGCAGCACCGCGTCGGCGCCGAAATCCTCGCGCATCCAGCGATAGAAGGCCGAGAAGGCGTGGGTCGGGGAAAAGCCCTTTTCGAAGAGCAGGCGCATGGGATCGCCTTCGTAGCCGAAGGCGGGCTGCACGCCCACGAATACATTGCCGAAGCGCTCGCCCAGAATCTGGATGCTGGCGCCATCCGACTGCTGCCTGCCGGGCGCCGAGCCCCATTGGGCCTCGATCTGCTTCAGCCAGCGCTCGCGGCGCACATGCTGCTCGGTGGGCACGCGCACATGCACATTGGCGAGAGCGCCAAAGCGCTTGGCGTTGCCTTCGATGATGGAGTCGCGCAGCGCCTCCACGGAGGCCGGCGGCTCGACCGTATAGCCCGCGCCCTTCATGGCGTGCAGCACGCGATAAAGCGATTCGAACACCGAGAGATAGGCGGCGGTGCCGGTGTTGCCTGCATTGGGCGGGAAGTTGAAGATCACCACGCCCACCTTGCGGGCGGCGCGCTCCGAGCGGCGCAGCAGGGCGAGCTTTTCGACGCGGCCCGCCAGCGTTTCGGCGCGCTCGGAGCAGACATGCATGTCGCGGGCGTTTTCGGATTTGGGGAACACGCATTGGCGTTCGCAGCCGCCGCAAGAGGTTCCGCCATCGGCGCGGCCGCCGAAGACCGCGGGGCCGGTGGAACCGTCGAGTTCGGGGATCGCCACCATGATGGTCGATTCCACCGGTAGCAGCCCCCGGTCCGAATCCTGCCATTGCTCCATGGTCTGGAACTCGACGGGATGGGCGGCGATATAGGGAACGTCGAGCCGGGCGAGAATTTCTTCCGCCGCCCTGGCGTCATTATAGGCGGGGCCGCCGACGAGGGAGAAGCCCATCAGCGACAACATGGCGTCGATGGTGGGCTGGCCGTCCTTGATGAAATATTTCTCGATGGCAGGGCGCGCGTCGAGACCCGCGGCGAAGGCGGGGATCACGCTTAGGCCGCGCGCTTCAAGCGCCGCGATCATGCCGTCATAATGGCCCGCGTTGCGCGCCAGCACATAGGAGCGCATGAGCAGCAGGCCAACGGTAGCTTTAGCGCCGCCCTTGGGCGCTGGCAGCTTGCCAGCGTCTTCACCCACGGCGCCATCCATGCGCGGATGATAGAGGCCGACCTCGGGATATTCGACGGGCGGCAGGACCTTCATCTTGCCGCGCAGGTGGCGGCGGGGACCATCGGCGTAGCGGTCCACCAGATAGAGAACCAGATTGACCATGTTCTCTTCGGAGCCCGCCAGCCAATATTGCATGGCCAGAAAATAGGCGCGCACATCCTGCGCGGTGCCGGGGATGAAGCGCAGGATCTTCGGCAGGCGCCGCAGCATCTTCATCTGGTTGGCGCCGGCGCTGGCGCTCTTTTCTTTCGATCCGCGCAGCTTTTTCAACAGGGTCATGGCGGCGTTGGCGGGCGCGCTCATGTCGAACTGGCCGATGCGGGTCAGCTTGGTCACTTCGGCGGCTGACAGGGCGCACAACATGGCGTCGCAGGCGCTGCGGCGGGCGTTGAGAAGCGGCAGCAGCGGGGCGAAATGATCCTCCATGAAGAGCATCGTGTTGATGATGATGTCGCCCTGCCCGATGTCATCAAGGCAGCGTTGCAGCGCCACAGGATCCGCCGCAAATTCCGAAGCCGCATGCACCCGCAGGGACAGGCCCGGAATTTGCTTCGTCAGCACCGCTCGCGCGCGGTCGATCGCGCTCGCCACATGGGTGTCCATGGTGACCAGCACGACGCGCATGGGCGTCGCCTCAGCGGGAGAAGTGAGCTTTTGCTTCATACAAAGTCTCGATGGTGATGGTCGCGACGCCGCGCTCGCTGGCGAAGCGTTCGGTGTTGCGGCGGGCTTTTCCACGGACGAAGAAGGGTATCTTTTTCAGCTCTTTTTCAGCCGTGTCGTCCCAATGGAAGGTGATCGGGGCGCCTGCGGCCACAGGCGTCGCCACGGGCTCGGGGGCGACTGCCTCAGTGGGCTTTTCCTGCGGGCTAGAGGCCTTGCCGCCCAGATGCGAGGGCGCCGCGCCGTCGTGAAACTCGACGTCGTCGCGGAACATGGCGAGGAGATGTTCCTCAAGGCCCATCATCAGCGGATGCACCCATGTGTCGAAGATCACATTGGCGCCTTCGAAACCCATCTGCGGCGCATAGCGCGCGGGGAAATCCTGCACATGCACCGGCGCCGAAATCACCGCGCAAGGCACGCCCAGACGCTTGGCGATATGGCGCTCCATCTGCGTGCCCAGCACCAGCTCCACCTGCAATTCGGCGACCCTGGCTTCGACCTCCAGATAGTCGTCGGCGATCAGCGCCTCGACTCCATAGAGCTTGGCGGCCTCGCGAACCTCGCGGGCGAATTCGCGTGAATAGGTGCCAAGGCCCACGACCTTGAAGCCCAGCTCCGTCTGCGCGATGCGCGCGGCGGCGATGGCGTGGCTGGCGTCGCCGAAGATGAAGACGCGCTTGCCGGTGAGATAGGTGGAATCGACGGAGCGCGAATACCACGGCAGGCGCGAGGAGGCTTCGGCGAGGATCCCCGTGGCGTCCACGCCCGCGATGGCGGCGACTTCCGCGATGAATTCGCGCGTGGCGTTGACGCCGATGGGGATCACCTTGGTGAAGGGCTGGCCATGGGCCTTCTCCAGCCATTGGGCCGCGCTGTTCGCGACTTCGGGATAGAGCACCACGTTGAAATCGGCGTCGCCAAGGCGCGTCAGGTCCTGCGGCGATGAGCCCATGGGCGCGACCACATTCACGTCGATCCCCAACCGGCCCAGCAGGCGGGTGATTTCCAGCACGTCGTCGCGATGGCGAAAGCCCAGCGCCGTCGGCCCCAGCAGATTGCACAGGGGCCGCGGGCGGGCGGGGCGCTCGCGCTTTGCGCCAGCCAGCGCGCGCACGAGGCGATAGAAGGTCTCGGCCGCGCCCCAGTTCTCTTTTTTCTGGTAGGCGGGCAGTTCCAGCGGCACCACCGGAATCGGCAGGGCCAACGCCGCGGCGAGGCCGCCCGGATCGTCCTGTATGAGTTCGGCGGTGCAGGAGGCGCCGACGATCATGGCCTGGGGCTTGAAGCGCTCATAGGCTTCCAGCGCGGCGCTCTTGAAGAGTTCAGCCGTGTCGCCGCCCAGATCGCGGGCCTGAAAGGTCGTGTAGGTCACGGGCGGGCGGGCGCTGCGTCGCTCGATCATGGTGAAGAGCAGATCCGCATAGGTGTCGCCCTGGGGGGCGTGCAGCACATAATGCAGCCCGGTCATGCCGGTGGCGACGCGCATGGCGCCGATATGGGGAGGGCCTTCGTAGGTCCAGACGGTGAGCTGCATGGTCAGACCTCCAGCCGGGTGCGCCGATTCAGCGGCCGGGCGAAGAGTTCGGCGAGGTCACCGGCCTGTTCGTAGCCCTGGATGGGGGTGAAGATCAGTTCGATGGACCATTTGGTGCTCAGGCCCTCGGCCTCCAGCGGATTGGCGAGGCCAAGGCCGCAGACGGTGAGGTCGGGGCGCGCGGCGCGGCAGCGGTCCAGCTGGTTCTCCACATGCTGGCCTTCGACGATGCGCAGGCCTTCGGGCAGAAGGGCGAGTTCGCCCGCCAGATGGTCGCGATGCAGATAGGGGGTGCCGACCTCGATCATCTCCACATCGAGTTCGCGGGAGAGGAAGCGCGCCAGCGGCACTTCGAGCTGGGAATCGGGGAACATGAACATGCGCTTGCCCGCCAGCATGTCCTTGGAATGGGAGAGGGCCTGGGTGGCTCGGGCGCGGCCCGGGGCGGTCACCGCATCGAATCGCTCGGGGCTGACGCCGAAGGCCTGCGCGGCGGCGCGCAGCCAGAGCGTGGTGCCCTCCACGCCCAGCGGGAAGGGAGCGGCGATTCGCTTGGCGCCGCGATCTTCAAGGGCGCGGGCGGTGTCGCCGAGGAACGGTTGCGCGAGCAGGTAGGATGTATTGGGCCCAACGGGTGGGAAGTCCGTCGCGCGGCGCATGGGGAGGAACGTGCAAGGCGCGATGCCCAATTCATCGAAGAGACGCGCAAACTGGTCCTCGACGACATCTGCGAGCGCCCCCACGACCAGCAGAGAATGCGGCGCGTTGGCGGGCTCGTCGGGAAGGACCGGGACCAGCGCGGCCAGACATGCGTCTTCGCCCTGCGTGAAGGTCGTCTCGATTCCACTTCCCGAATAGCTGAGGACCCTTGCGCGCGGGGAATGGATCCGCGATTGCCGCTGGGCGGCGCGCTTCAGGTCGATCTTGATGACTTCAGAGGGGCAGGAGCCCACCAGAAACAGCAGCTTGATGTCGGGGCGGCGCTCCAGCAGGCGCCCGACCACCCGGTCCAGCTCGTCGTCGATGTCGGCGATTCCCGCGAGATCCCGCTCGTCCAGAATGGCGGTGGCGAAGCGCGGCTCGGCGAAAATCATCACGCCCGCCGCCGACTGGATCAGATGGGCGCAGGTGCGCGACCCCACCACCAGAAAGAAGGCGTCCTGGATCTTGCGATGCAGCCAGACGATGCCGGTGAGGCCGCAGAAGACCTCGCGCTGGCCGCGCTCCTGCACCACCGGCGTGGTGGCGCAGCCCGAAACGGGGGTGACGGAGCCGGAGTTGAGGGGGCTGAGGGCGTTCACTGGGCGGCCTCCATGGCGTTGCGCGCGGGCGTCAAGGCCTCGGCGGCGCTTTGCAGCCTTGCGGCGCGTAGCTTCAGGATGAATTGGGCGGCGTTGACCACATAGGTGGCGTAGGCGGCCAGGGCGAGAAGCATCAGCGCCCGCGTGTCCATCCAGTCGTAAGCGAGGGAGAAGAGGTAGAGTGTGTGCAGGGCCAGCACGAGCATGCTGACCATGTCCTCCCAGTAGAAGCCTTCGGCGAAGAGATAGACGCCGAAAACCACCTTCTCCCAGATCGCGCCGGTGATCATGATCGTGTAGAGCGTCAGGGTCTTGACCACGATGGAGATCGTCGCCGCCGACTGGCCCTCGCCCGTGGCGAGATAGCGCAGCACGAGCGCGAGGCTGACGAGGAAGACCAGAAATTGCACCGGCGCCAGGACGCCCTGCACCACAGTCCAGACGGACTCGTCGCGCAGCCGCTTCTGCTCCGCCGTGTAAAGCGGCCTTGTCTTCGAGCTGGCTGCCTGATGTCCCGCCATTCACCGCGTCCCTGACCCTGGCTTCCCCCCGCGCCGTGACAGGGAGGGCTTGCCGATGAGGGAGTGTAGGGCCTCGCGAACAGAACTGTCAATCTGGATTGACGTAAAATTTATCTTACAGCATAGTGGCGTCGTCGCGTGGAAAGTGCGCTGCGGCCAGCAAGACTCATCCGCCGGGGCGGATGGGTGGGCCGCAAGAAGGAGAATGCTGATCCGCATATGTGGTCAGCGGGTTCAGGGGAGCAGGCGATGCGGGATTTTGACCATGTCTTCGAATGGGCGGAGCCGCAGGGCGGGCGCCCGGACCACCACATGGGCGTGAACGGCGTCGATCATGAACAAGCGCCCAGCGTCGCGGATCAGTCTCCGACCTCCGCGACCCCGTGGAAAGCCCTGCTCGAGCGAGTGGTCGAGACGGAGGTCCTGCCCCGTCTGATGCTGTCACATGCGCCGCAGCCTGAGCCGGCGGTTCAGAAGAACCCGCGCCATGCAGACCCCATGACCGGACATCTCGACGACTTCGTCTCTCTCCTTCTGGAGCCGGAAGGCGACGGCGCGCTGGACTATGTGGCTTCGTTGAGGGTCGGTGATGAGGTTAAACAAAGCATTTTCCTAGACTTGCTCGCGCCTGCCGCCAAGCGTCTTGGCGCCTTGTGGGAAGATGATCACTGCGATTTCATGGACGTCACGATCGGGCTGCAACGGTTGCAGCAGATTCTGCGGATATTGAGTCCCGATCGGTCGGCCCTCGCGGGCGCCGCCGCCTTTCACAAGCGCGCGTTGCTCTTGCCCACCCCTGGCGAAACCCATGTTTTTGGCGTCGCCATTGTGGAAACGTTCTTGTCGGACGCCGGATGGGATGTCGCCCAATCCAGCGAAACCGCCTTCGCGGAGACCCTTGCAAGCGGCTGGTTCGATGTCGTCGGCTTTTCGTTGAGCCAGGATCGGAACATTGGCAGGCTACAAACTGCCATAGCGGAGGCCCGCAGGCGCTCCATGAACCCGGATCTGCGGGTTATGGTGGGCGGCCCGGTCTTTCTCGACAACCCGAAACTTGTCGGCGAAGTGGGCGCGGACGCCATGGCGACGGACGCCCCTTCAGCGGTTCTTTGGGCGGAAAACTTGCTTAATCGACAGATCCTTGTGTAAAGACAGAAGCACACACGGGTCGATGCGGCGCGCTGGATGATGGAGACGGGTCCTTGGTCGAAGCTCTGAGGCCATTGGCGGCCATGGCGCGGTTCAATGCGCCGAAGGACAGTCTTGGATCCATCGATCCCGAGACCGCCTCAGCTTTGCTCGCCGCCTCATCCGACGTTGCGCTGGTCATCGACAGCGAGGGGGTCATTCGCGACGCCGCTTTCGGCAACGAGGAACTCGCCCGCGACGCGCATCGCGACTGGATCGGTCGGCGCTGGATCGATACGGTCACCATTGACAGCAAGCCCAAGATCGAAGCCTTGATCAAGGAGGCTGGCGACCAGCCCTCGCGCTGGCGGCAGGTAAACCATCCTGGCCTGCAAGGGCCGGACGTGCCGGTCCGCTACAGCGTCATCCGCTATCACAAGGACCGTCGCATCGTGGCCATCGGACGCGACCTGCGGGCCATGGCCAGTCTTCAGCAGCGACTGATCGAGGCGCAACAGGCCATGGAGCGGGAATATGCCCGCATCCGGGATTCCGAGAAGCGCTACCGACTGCTGTTCCAACTGGCCGCCGAGGCGGTCCTGATCGTCGATGCGGACAGCCAGCGCGTTCTGGAAGCCAATCCGGCCGCTCTGGCCCTGCTGGGGCAAGACCCTAAGAAGTTGGCCAGCGGGAAGTTGGTAGGCGTCGGTTTCGCGGACCTCTTCGACAAGGCCAGCCGTCAGGCGGCCATGTCCTTCATGTCGGCGCTGCGGGTCGCCCCGCGGGTGGACAATGTTCATGTTCAGGTCAGCGGCGACAAGGATGCAGTCCTCCTGTCGGGCTCCCTGTTCCGTCAGGAAAGCGAGAGCCAGTTGCTGGTGCTGCTGTCGCGCGTGGGAGGCGGCGCGGCGGTGGGGGAGAAGGCCAATCTCCTGCGCATCGTCGAGAAGATGCCGGACGCTTTCGTGGTCACGGATACGGACCGGCGCGTACTGACCGCCAATTCCGCCTTCATCGACCTCGTTCAGGTCGCCACCGAAGAGCAAGCGCGCGGCGAGCCGCTGGAGCGCTGGCTCGGGCGCTCGGGCATGGACATCGACGTTCTCTTCGCCAATCTGCGGACCAATGGTTTCGTCCGGCATTTCTCCACCACCCTGCGCGGCGAATATGGCGCCTCGGAAGACGTGGAGATCACCGCTGTGTCGGTTCCCGGCGGAGACCGGCCCTGCCTTGGCTTCACCATCCGCAGCAGTGGCTGGCGCGTGGGCAAGGAAAGGCTCGGCGGGCGCGAGTTGCCGCGCACGGTAGAGCAATTCACCGATCTGGTGGGCAGGGTGCCGCTCAAGAGCCTGGTGCGCGAGACGACCGATCTGATCGAGCGCCTGTGCATCGAGGCGGCGCTGGAGTTGACCCGCGACAACAGGGCCTCCGCCGCCGACATGCTTGGCCTGAGCCGACAGGGCCTCTACGCCAAGCTGCGCCGCTATGGCCTTGGCGACCTTGATGGCGATGGTGACGCCGCCGAAGAGCCGGAGGACAGCAAGCCTAATTGAGGCGCAGACTCTGATCACACGCCGCAGCGCCCGTGAACTGTAATTTTGACTTGACACCGTAAATGTCAAGTTTACTTTCCACTTGATGGAAAATCTGGCTCGCACACACACGATGGAAGCGCCTCCTCCGGTCACCCTGGGCTGGCTGGGAATCGTGCGTCTGGGACTCGTGCAGACCTGCCTCGGCGCCATCGTCGTGATGATGACCTCGACGATCAACCGCGTGATGATCGTCGAGCTTCTTTTGCCCGCCGTGGTTCCCGGCCTGTTGATGGCCCTGCATCATGCGGTGCAGATCCTGCGGCCGGCCTGGGGCTATCGCGCCGACCTTGGCGGGCGGCGCACGCCCTGGATCATCGCGGGCATGGGCCTGTTGGCGTTGGGCGGGTTCGGCGCCGCGCTGGCCACCGCCCTGATGTCCGCCCAGCTTGTCGCCGGACTGGCGCTGGCGATCCTCTCCTTCCTCTTCATCGGCCTTGGGGTGGGCGCGGCGGGCACGTCGGTGCTCACCATGCTGGCGAGCTGCGTGGAGCCCCGCCGCCGCGCCGCCGCCGCCACCATCGTCTGGGTGATGATGATCTTCGGCTTCGCGCTCACGGCGCCGTTGGCTGGCCATTTCCTCGATCCTTTCACTAACCAGCGGCTGATCGAGGTGACGGGCTGCGTCTGCCTCATCGCCTTCGTCGTTTCCGCGCTGTCCGTGCGGGGCGTGGAGGCCAAGGTGGCGGGGGTCGCCGCCGCCGCCCGCAAGCATGTGGCCCGCCATTCCAGGCCCCCCTTCCGCGAGGCCATCGGGCAGATCTGGAACGAGCCCGCCGCGCGGCGCTTCACCATCTTCATCTTCGTCTCCATGCTCGCATATAGCGCGCAGGAATTGATCGTTGAGCCCTATGCGGGGCTCGTCTTCTCCATGACGCCGGGCGCCACCACCAAGCTTGCGGGCGTGCAGCATGGGGGCGTGCTGCTCGGCATGCTGTCGGTCGCCTTCCTCGTTTCCTTCGCCAGAATCGGAACCCTGGGCGCCTGGACCGTCGGTGGTTGCGTGGCTTCCGCGCTGTCGCTGGCCGCCGTCGCGGCGGGCGCCTTCGCCAGCGCCGACTATCCGCTGCGCGCGGCGGTCTTCGCCCTGGGCGTCTCCAATGGCGCTTTCGCCGTATCGGCCATCGGTTCGATGATGAGCCTTGCGGGCTCTGGCGCCGCCTCCCGCGAGGGCACGCGCATGGGGCTCTGGGGCGCGGCGCAGGCCATCGCCTTCGGCCTTGGCGGCTTTCTGGGAACAGCCGCCGTGGACATCGCGCGCCACTTTCTTTCCGAACCCAGCATGGCCTACGCCAGCGTCTTCATTGGCGAGTCCGTCCTGTTTCTTGCTGCGGCCGTTCTGGCGGCGCAGCTGACCCCACGCGGCGCCGCAACTGACCGCAGCGCCGACATGAACGCCAAAACAAACCACGCACAGCGCGAACCCAGGGAGGCTCGACTCATATGAGTGCTCAGGACATCTATGACGTCATCGTTGTCGGCGGCGGCCCGGCGGGCGCCACGGCGGCCAACGATCTGGCCCGCGCCGGGCGCAAGGTGCTGCTGCTCGACAAGGGCGGGCGCATCAAGCCCTGCGGCGGCGCCATTCCCCCGCGCCTGATGCGCGACTTCGACATTCCCGACCATCTGCTCAAGGCGCGCGTGAGTTCCGCGCGCATGATTTCCCCGCAGGACAAGAATGTCGATATGCCCATCAAGGGCGGCTATGTCGGCATGGTCGATCGCGAAGACTATGACGAGTGGCTGCGCCAGCGCGCGGAGAATTCCGGCGCCGAGCGGCGCACGGGGCTCTATGTGAAAATCATCCGCGACCCAGATGGCATGGCGGTGGTGCATTACCAGCGCCGCGATGGTTCGGCGGAAATGGAGCAGGCGCGCGGGCGCATCATCATCGGCGCCGACGGGGCCAATTCGGTGGTCGGGCGCCAGCAGGTGCCGGGCGCCGAGAAGACCAAATTCGTGTTCGCCTATCACGAGATCGTCGAGGCGCCCGCCAATGACGACGACCTGGCGAAGCGTTGCGAGATCTATTATCGCGGCTCCCTGTCGCCGGATTTCTACGCCTGGATCTTCCCCCATGGCGATACCATGAGCATCGGCACGGGCAGCGCGCGCAAGGGTTTCTCCTTGAAGAATTCCGTACGCGACCTGCGCGCCATCACGGGGCTTGAAGGCACGAAGACCATCCGCAAGGAGGGCGCGCCAATCCCCATGAAGCCTCTGAAGCGCTGGGACAACGGGCGCGACGTGATCCTTGCGGGCGATGCGGCGGGCGTGGTGGCGCCAGCGTCCGGCGAGGGCATCTATTACGCCATGTTAGGCGGGCGCCTGTCGGCGGAGGCCGCCGAACTGGTGCTGAAGACCGGCGACGCGCGGGGCCTGGCCACCGCGCGCAAACGCTTCATGAAGCTGCATGGCCGCGTCTTCTGGATCCTCGGGATGATGCAGTATTTCTGGTATTCCTCGGACAAGCGCCGCGAGCGTTTCGTCAGCATCTGCCGCGACCCCGATGTGCAGCGCCTGACCTGGGAAGCCTATATGAACAAGGAGCTGGTGCGTGCCGATCCCATGGCCCATGTGCGCATCTTCTTCAAGGATCTCGCGCATCTCTTCAGGCTCGTGAATCCATGAACGAGATCCTCGGCGAGCGTTGGAGCGTGATTGCGGTTGGCGGCGCCATCGCGCTTCTGGTCGCTTTCGCAGGGGGCGTGCTCACCGTGGTCGGGCCCTGGTATGAGGGGCTGCGCTTTCCCGCGTGGCGTCCACCCAACTGGCTCTTCGGGCCTGCCTGGACCGTGATCTTCATCTGCATCGCCACCAGCGGAATCCTCGCCTGGGAGGGCGCGGAAGGTGATGGCCAACGCATGTTGCTGATCGCGCTCTTCGCCATCAATGGCGTTTTCAACATCATGTGGAGCGCCCTGTTTTTCCGCATGCAGCGTCCCGACTGGGCGCTGGGCGATCTTGTGCTGCTCTGGCTGTCGATCCTTGCGCTTGTCATCGCCACCTTCCGCATCTCGCCGACGGCAGGATGGTTCATGTGCCCTTATCTCGTCTGGGTCTCTTTCGCGGGCCTGCTGAATTTCAAGATCGTGGAACTCAACTGGCCCTTCAAGGCTGACGCATAAACAAAAGACCAAGGGAATGCCGGCATGGCCGACATCACGATAAACGCCGCCCTGATCGACTGGATCCTCGCGCTTGGCGCTCTCGAGGGCGTCGCGATTCTTGGCTGGCGCGCGCTGCGCGGAGCCGGGCCGCAACCGCTCGGGTTCATCAGCAATCTGGTGGCGGGCGCCTTTCTGCTCGTCGCCTTGCGCGGCGCAGTGTCGGGCGCTTCCCCGGCATGGACCGGCGCCTGCCTGTTCGCGGGTTTTCTCGCGCATTTCGTGGATCTGACCGCACGCTGGGGCGAGGGTCGCCGCAGTGGTTTGAAAGCACCCGCACGCCCCAACATCCGCGCGACCCTGTCGCTTCGCGCGTCCCCTTCCCGCATTCGCCCCGCGCCCACAGCGCCAAAAGATGAGGCCGCCAATGGCTGAGAGTCAGACTCCCCTCCTCGACACGATCCATCTGCCTGCGGATCTGCGCAAACTGTCGAAGAAGAAACTCACGCAGGTCGCCGACGAGCTGCGCCGCGAAACCATCAGCGCCGTCTCCGTCACGGGCGGCCATCTGGGCGCAGGCCTTGGCGTCGTCGAACTGACGGTGGCGCTGCATTATGTTTTCAACACGCCGGAAGATCGCGTGATCTGGGATGTGGGCCACCAGGCCTATCCCCACAAGATCCTTACCGGACGGCGCGAACGCATCCGCACCCTGCGCCAGGCCGATGGCCTGTCGGGCTTCACCAAACGCACCGAAAGCGAATACGACCCCTTCGGCGCCGCCCATTCCTCGACCTCCATTTCGGCGGGCCTTGGCATGGCTGTCGCGCGCGATCTGCAAGGGGGCAAGAACAATGTCGTCGCCGTGATCGGCGATGGCTCCATGTCGGCGGGCATGGCATATGAGGCCATGAACAATGCAGGCGCCATGGATTCGCGCCTCGTCGTGATCCTCAACGACAACGACATGTCCATAGCGCCCCCGGTCGGCGCGCTCTCGTCCTATCTTTCCCGCCTGCTGTCGGGCGGAACCTATCGGGGCCTGCGCGAACGCGGCAAGAAGATCGCAAAGAAAATGCCGCCCTTCATTTTCGAAAGCGCCCGCCGCGCCGAGGAATTGACGCGCGGCTTTTTCACCGGCGGCACATTGTTCGAGCAGCTGGGCTTCTATTATGTCGGCCCCATCGATGGGCATAATTTCGATCATCTCCTGCCGGTGCTGCAAAATGTGCGCGATGCGCAGGAAGGTCCGATCCTGGTTCATGTGGTGACGCAGAAGGGCAAGGGCTACGCCCCAGCGGAAGCCGCCGCCGACAAGCTGCATGGCGTCAACGCCTTTGATCTGGTGAGCGGCGCGCAGGTGAAGCCCAAGGCCAATGCGCCTTCCTATACGCGCGTGTTCGGCGAGAGCCTTGTGAAGGCCGCGCAGGAGGACGACAAAATCGTGGGCGTCACCGCCGCCATGCCCACGGGCACAGGGCTCGATATTTTCGGCAATGCTTTCCCTGATCGCATCTTCGATGTGGGCATCGCCGAACAACATGCGGTGACTTTCGCCGCAGGGCTCGCGACAGAGGGCTATAAGCCTTTCTGCGCGATCTATTCCACCTTCCTCCAGCGCGCCTATGACCAGATCGTGCATGATGTGGCGTTGCAGAATCTGCCCGTGCGTTTCGCCATTGATCGGGCGGGTCTTGTGGGCGCCGATGGCGCGACCCATGCGGGCTCCTTCGACGTCGCTTATCTGGGCTGTCTGCCCAACATGGTGGTGATGGCCGCCGCCGATGAGGCTGAGCTGGTGCATATGGTCGCCACCGCCGCCGCCCATGATCAGGGCCCCATCACCTTCCGTTATCCGCGCGGCGATGGGGTGGGCGTCGATATGCCAGCCCGGGGCCAGGTGCTCGAAATCGGCAAGGGCCGCGTGTTGCGCGAAGGCTCGCGCGTCGCCCTGCTGTCGCTTGGTACGCGCCTTGGGGAATGTCTGCTCGCGGCGGACGATCTGGCGGCGCGCGGCCTCTCGACCACGGTGGCGGACGCACGCTTCGCCAAGCCGCTGGATGCGGAACTGATCGAGCGACTGGCGCGTGATCATGAAGTTCTGATCACGGTGGAGGAGGGCTCCACCGGCGGCTTCGGCTGCTTTGTGCTGCAACATCTGTCCGACGCAGGGCTCCTCGATAAGGGCCTGCGCGTGCGCACCATGGTGCTGCCGGATCTGTTCCTCGATCACGACAAGCCCGAAAAGCTTTACGCGCGGGCGGGGCTCGATGCGAAATCCATCGTGGAGCGCGTTCTGTCTGTTCTGCCACAGGTCTCGGCCAACCGGCGCGCTTAACCCACGATGGGGAATGTGACGGCGATGGCGAAGGCCAGGCCCGCCGCATTCCCCAGCGCCGCCACCCTCGGGTCGCCGGTGCGCGCATAGGTCCAGCGGCTGACGAGGCCGTAGACGATGAAGAAAATGAAGATCACCGGCACGATGATGATCAGGAAAAACAGTTTCTGCGGATTCAACGCCACGGCGCCCAGCAGCGAGGCGATGAAACAGAGTTTCGAGAAAGCGTAGCCGCCCTGCGCCGCGCCCTCGCCCCGGGTGAGCCATTCATCGCAGAGAAAATAAAGCGCCGTGGCGACGAACATGGGCGCGATGATGACCCAGCGCAGGGCGCTGGGCATGAAAGATGTGACGAAAGCGTCGATGGGCGCGCCAAGGCCCAGGATGTACCAGGCCGCCAGAAACAGCGCGGGGACCAGTGGGCGGCGCCAATCGGTGCGCGCTTTGGGCGCGTCGCCGCGCGTCAGCCACAGCCCGCCCGCCGTCAGCAATCCATAGACCACGAAATGCGCGGCGAGATAATCGCCCAGCAGAATCGGCAAAAAATCCGTCGGCGCCTTCCAAAGAATCAGCGGCGTCAGGATCGCAGGGGCGATGGCGAGCGGTGCGAGGCGCTTCCACCCGAGCCCGGCGCCAAGGGGCTTCGGCGAAAGGACAGGCAGTAACCGGGAAAGCGGGTAAGCCAGCGCCAGCAAGCCCGCGAACAAAAGCGCCAGCCATTTGCCTCTGGCGTCGATGGCGCCCATGGCGGTCTCCCCGAAGGCGGCGTTCAGCCAGTCGCGGGTCTGCGTCAGCCCGTCGCGGCTATAGATCACGCCAATATGTTCGGCGCCCTCCGCCAGCACATAGCGCCGGGCGGTTCCTTTCGCAAAATCCCCGTAAGTGACGCGCTCCTGCGCGGGGCCGTCCGCCGCAAGACCGGCGATGCGGGCCGCCGCTTCCGTCAGCATCGCGGGCTCCCATTCGCCGGTGATGACGATGAGATTGGGCGGCTGGTCGCGCGTGATTCCGGCGCCGAAGACCGAGAGGGCCGCGACGGCGCCAATGCCGGGCCGGTCCATGGCATATTGGGCGATGAGATCCGCCGCCATGGAATGGCCGATGAGCGCGATAGGCTTGCCGCCGGACAAGCCGCGCGCGAAATCCGCCATTTCGTCGATTTCCGAGGTCAGGGTGCGGGTGCTCGCTTCCATGTCCTTGACCCCGCCGCGCATCGGTCGAGCGTTGCGGCCATGGCCCGCGAAATCGAAAGTGATGGCGGTGTAGCCGCTATGGGCTAGGGTCATGGCCATGGGCTGCATGAGCTGCTGGGATCCCGCAAAACCATGGGCGATCAGGGCCACATGGCCGCTGGAGGCGCCGACAGGGCGAAAAATTCGTGCGGGGATCTCGCCGACGCGCACCGGCTCGATGTCCAGGCCCTGGCGCGCCTCCAGAAGCGTCCAGGCGCTCCCGAGGATCGCCAAGCAGGCCGCCACGGCTATGAAAACATGACGTTTTTTCATAAGGAGGCCGTTTCTGTTCCGGTTTCGCCAAGCCGGGGCCCGCCCCCTTTTCGCGCAGACAGGCGGGACGTTTGGCCCGCCAGGCAGCGACAAGAAAACCTTACAAAACCAAAAATCGTCAATCAAGCTTTACTCTTTTTGCTTTCTGGGCTTCTATCGTTCTGTTCACGTATGGTCAGGGTCTGGATCAGGCGGCGAAATAACAGGGCTGACGTGAAATGGGGGGCTGGCGATGAGACGGAATAGCGAGACGAGCGCTCCGATTTCGGCCTATTCGGATGCTGAAGCCAATGCCGGCGCCTATGCCGGCACGCCTGTGCCGCAGGTGCTGCGCCGGGCGGACTATCGCGAGCGCCAGGCGCGGCTGGCTGGCGTCATCGCCGAGCAGATTGTTCCGCGGCTCCTGCTGATTCATAGGAACAACAGGCGCAAGGATGGTGGCGCGGACGCATTCACGGCCGAAGAAATCAGCGAATTCGGTAATTTGACCATGGCTTCCGACAGTTCGGCGGCACGCGTCTATTTTGACAAAATGCGCGCGCGGGGTCATTCGCTCGATACGCTCTTCGTGCACCTGCTGGCGCCCACAGCCCGGAGGCTGGGGGAGTTCTGGGAACAGGACCTGTGCGACTTCATCGATGTGACGATCGGCGTCGCCCGTTTGCAGGAACTACTGACGATTTTTGGCGCTGCCGAAGACATTCCACTGGTGGATCTCCAGCATCGCGTCCTGCTGATGACGGCGCCCGGCGAGCAGCATATGTTTGGCGTGGATATGGTCGGCAAACTCATGCGCGCGGCGGGCTGGGACGTCACCATCCTCAAGGGTCCGAGCATCAGCGACATAGGCGCCAGCGTCGCGCAGGACTGGTATGGCGTCGTGGGCTTCGCCTTGAGCGATGAGGCCGGTCTTGAAGGCATCGGGCGCGGCATTGATGAGATTCGGCGCATGTCGAAAAATCGCCATATCGGCGTCATGGTCGGGGGGCCGGCTTTCACCGCTCATCCCGAAAGAGCTGTTCAGGTGGGCGCCGACGGCGTGGCCGACGATGCGCCCGCCGCCGTCATTCTGGCGAAGAAACTTCTGCTGATGCAGGCCCGGATGATGTGAGGCGGATCGCCTTCGCTGAGAAGCCATGATCCGGCCACGCCATGCGCGGCCGGATCAATTGTTTCAGGGCGCTGGCGCGCCGCCCAGTTCCGGATAATCCTTCGCCATCTGGGCGCCCAGCAGGGGCTTGTTGGCGCCCTGGTGGCAGGTTGCGCAGCTGATCTTGGGCGCATCGCCCAGCGGCCCCAACCGATTCGGCGGATAAACGGGCTGGAGGGGGTTCAGATAGTCCACGTTCAGTTCGCGGGCCATCTGTATCCCATGCCAGGCGGTGACGCGCTGCGGCGTGCTCTGATCCCAATTCGAGAAGGATCTCGAATTGTGGCAGAAGGTGCAATTCACCCCCAGGCTGTTGGACATATGCATCATCAGCGAATAGGTGCGCTCGGTCGCCTGAATGGACGCGCCATAGGGTTTGGCGGGCAGGCCCGTCGTCCCGGCGATCCGAATGGGCTCCTTGCCCAGAATCAGAGGCGACAGCGGGTCCAGATGCAGGGAGGTGGAGGCGTTGGTCTTGTTGGGATGGCCCATGCCGTCGTTCGTCGCCATCACGCCGGCGTCCTTCTGCGGGCCAGGATCGGCGAACCAGACATTGACGGGCACCGGATTGCCCTTGTGGCAAGTGTAGCAGGTGACGCCAGTGGCGGCGACATGGTCCTTCCAGTCCTTGTTGATATGGCGCGTCATCTCCAGCATGCGGCGCGCGACCTTTTTCGTGTAGAGGCTGTCATCCGCCATGTTCTCGACATTGTGGCAGTAGGCGCAGCCCTCGTCAGGCGCCACCCATTCGGTGATCGAGGACATCACGCGCCCGAATTGCTCGGCGCTGAGATCCTTCAGCACCTGCACGTTCTGATAGACGGCGGTCGCCTTGTCGCCATCGGGCGACGCGGGGTCGAGCGCTTCGGGGACCACATTGGCCGCCTTCAATGCGCGTTCCGCAGCGGGGCGTTTGACCTGATCCATACCCGTGCCGCGGAAGCCGTTTTGCGTGGCGTGGACGCGTTCTACCGTCCATCCAAGGCCCAGAAATACCGACACCGTGGTCAACACCACAATGACGACGGCCAAATAACCCAGCGCCAGATATTTGGGAAACGTAAAATCGGGCTTCATTTGACCGCTCCCACGACAGAGGTCGGGTCGATGACGGGCGGAAACACATGGGGGTAAGCAGGCGCAATGCCGTGCTGGACGCCCCACAGGTACCAGTTGTCAACCACAGTGCCGGTTAAAAGGATGCCGATACCGCCCGTGAGGGGGCAGAGCACCGCGAACCACCAGGCCCAGCGATGGATGGATTCCATGGTGGCGTTGAAGCCCATGGTCCACCGCCAGAAGAGCGCAGCGCGTTCGGAGGCTGTTCCACGATCCACGATCTGCTCGATTTCGCGCTCGCCGCCAAAGCGGCTGACGGCCAGAATGGTCGCCGCATGCATGGCGAAAAGCAGCGCCGAACCATAGAGGAAGACGATCGAAAGCATGTGGAAGGGATTGTAGAAGAGATTGCCGTAGCGGATCGAGAAGGCCGCTGTCCAGTCCAGATGCGGGAAGATGCCGAAAGGCACCGCCTCGCTCCAGTGACCCATCAGGACAGGCCGGATGAAGCCCAGCACCAGACAGAGCCAGATGGCCGCCGCGAAGGCCCAGGCCGTATGGGTGCCCATGCCCAGAGCCCGCGCCCGGCGATACATCCGCAGCCACCACAGAAGAAGCGACGCCGTCATGAAGAAGCCGGCGATCAGCCACCAGCCGCCTTCGCGCAGCGGCGGGATCCGCAGGCCATATTGGGGCGGCGGCGGCTCGAGCGCGAGCCAGAACAACTGGCGAATGAATTCGCCCGGGCTCCAGTTCACCGAGGCCCACATGTTGAGCCCGATGATCTCGAAGGAGAGGAACCCGCACATCAGCGAGAGCACACCCAGATTACCCAGATAGATCGGGCCGATCTGCGCATTGCCAAAGCGACCGAACAGGTGGACGAAGAAGCCCTTGCCGGTGCGCTCGATGGTCTCATGCGCGACCCCCATGTCGGGCGCTTCGGCGCGGACCTGAACTTGTGTGAATATGTTTTGATAATAGGTCACGGTCGCTCCTCCGTTCGCCTAGCGCCACACGGGAAGGTTCAGCCACCAGTTCCACCACTCGGGCCAGCCGCGTGTCCAGATTGGGCCACTGATGATGATGCAGACCGCGCTCCAGAACACCGCCGACAGCGCAAGGAACAGGCCGAGGCGGTGAATGCCCAAGGTGCCGATGGAATAGCCGATGGCGTCGCGGAAGAAGGTGTCTTCATGCTCTGGCGTCTTCACATCCTCCCCTTTGGCGGGGTTCACCGAAGACAGAACCAACGCGCCGTGCAGGGACAGGGCGAAGGTCGTGGTGAAGAAGAAGGTGATCGCCAGCATATGCGCGGGATTGTAGTGGAAATGCAGATATTGGTAACCCGTGTTCGACACCCAATCCAGATGGCTCAGGATGCCATAGGGAAAACCATGGCCCCAGGCGCCCATGAGCAGCGGGCGGAAGATGACGAGCGTGACATAGGCGAGGATGGCGAAGCTGAAAGCGAAGGGCACATGATAACCCATGCCCAACTTGCGACAGATCTCCACCTCGCGCAGCGCCCAGGACACGAAGGCCCCGGTGGCGCAGACGGTGATGATCTGCCAGAGCCCGCCCTCCTTGAGAGGGGCGAAGCCAAGTCCATATTTGAGGTCCGGCGGCGCGATGTTGATCTGCCATATGTTCCAGGTCGGGCCGATGGCAGCGCCATAGACGATCAGCGCGGTGCCGAGCAAGGCGAAGATCGCCGTCGTGACGCCGAAGAAACCGACATAGAAGGGGCCAACCCAGAAATCGAAAAGGTCGCCGCCGACAAGCGTGCCCCCCCGCACCCGGTATTTTCTTTCAAAACTCAGCATTGCCATCGCTGAACCTCCTGCGGATTCTCATGGCGTTTTCAAGCGACGTGGATGCCGGTTCGCGTGTCGAAAACGCTTCAAAACGATTCAAACGAGAGAAGTTTCGATCCGAATGGATTCGAAACGGCTCACGTGAGTGCGAAGACTGCGGGCGAAAAGGATCTCATCGCCCGCAGCAGGAACCTCAAGTGCTCGAGCGCCTTCAGGCGAACGATTGAGGTTGCATTCCCGGGATCGTCTGATGGATCGCGCTGGTCTTGGGCTTGACGCCCTCGAGCCAGTTGAACCGATCCGTGCTGAGCAGCACGAAATGGATCGTCAGAGCCAGAACGAAGAGGAACGAGAAGAGCGCCACGAGCGCCCGACGGGGATCGAAAAGCAACCAGAGCTTGTACATTGCGCCGATCTCCTCAGCTGATCATGGGCAGGACGCTCTGAATGGCGCTGCCGACGCCATCGAGCAGGGCGTAGCCCTTGGGACCGGGAATCCACGGACGCCAGCTCCACACGAGGAAGTGGGCGATGATCGCGATCACCGTGAAGCCGATAAAGCTGGTCACGAAAACCGCGTGGAATTCCTTTGCTTCCGCCTCTGTCAAACCTGACAGAGACGATCTATCGTTGTCATTGGCCATTTCGTTGACCTCCGTTTAGATGCCGCGCACGCCTCTCGCGGCGACAATATCGTGATGGCAAGTCACGATGGGCGTTTCGCCTGGTCTTCCCGACCGAATTGATGAAGGGTCTTTCGCGCGATGAAAGCGTAGGAGAGCGCGATATGTTCGTTCTTGCGCGCCTCGGCGAACAAGGAGGCCTGGCCGCCCAAGCCCGCATCTCGCACATGATGGCGTCGCAGCATTTCCGCCAGGCAAAAGGCCGGATAGGCGAGGGCGAACACCAGATTGTAGGAGAGCCAGTCAAGCCCCATGAGGCTACGGGCGCTGCCTGATTTGCGCATGGGCTGCCCCGCCCGCGCGGATGCGCCGCCGTTTTCGTGGGAGCGATACATGTCGAGTGAAAGGGTCATGCGCCACGTCCTTCCGTCATCAATTCATGGGCGCGATGAACGCGCGCCTCGGTGACCTGCGTTTCCCCGGCGTTGCGGGCCGCCCGTTCGGCGGCGTCTCGCAGGCGCTTGGCGGCGGAGATGCGCACCAGCACGGGGTGGGATTCCACGATCTTGTCGAGCATGGCCTTCGCCTGTTCCTCCCAGGCCAACTCCTGATGCAGGCGCGCGGGGGTGGGATCGACCTTGTCCATCTCCGTGCCCAGCGGCAGGATGTGAAACAGGGCGTCGAAGAGGCAGTTGCAGACTTCCTGCACCACATAGGTCGCGCCCGCATAGCCCATGAAGGGCGTGCCGGTGTGCCGCCTGATGATGGCGCCGGGGAAGGAGGCGGGAATATACATGGAGCGCCCGCCAGCTTCCGCCGCATACATGCGCTCGTTATAGCTGCCGAAGAGCACAAGCGGCCCCTTCGTCTTCACCATCGTGCGCACGGCGTCATTGTCGGTCTTCTCGCCCGCGCGTCGCGCCACGGCGAAATTGCAGGGCAGGCCCATTTCGTCTTCGAGGAAATTGCGCAGGCCGCGCGTGTAGGTCTCGTTCGCCACCACGGCGAAACTCGCGGTGCCAAAGAAGTCCTGCGTCACCGAGCGCCACAGGTCCCAGAGCGGCTTGATGGTCGTATGTTTCTCGCGCTCGATGAAGGGCTCGGGGTCGATCTCCAGCAACTCGCCCAGCGTGCGCAGGAATTTCGTGGTGCTGTGCAGCCCGATGGGCGCCTGCAAATAAGGCCGGTCGAGCTGCTCGCAGAGCAGGCGCCCGAATTCGCGGTACATGCAGATGTTCACATCCGCATCGGCGAGGCGCGGCACATCGGCCAGGTGGCTGCCCAGCGGAAAGACCATGTTGATCTCGGCGCCCATGCCCTCCACGAGCCTGCGGATTTCCGCAAGGTCGGAGGGCATGTTGAACACGCCGTAGCTGGGGCCGATGATGTTCACGCGCGGCTTGGCGCCGGGGGCGCGCGGCTTGCGCTTGGGCGCCGCGCCTTTCTTCGGGCCATATTCGGTCCAAAGCCAGCTCATGGCGCGGTTGGCGCATTGCCATTGATCTTCATCGATGGTGCGCGGCAGGAAGCGCTGGATGCCCGTGCCTTCCGGCGTCACGCCGCCGCCGATCATTTCCGCGATGGAGCCGGTGACGACCACGCTGGGCAGATCAGGATCAAGGGTCGCGTGGGCGCGCTTCATGGCGCCTTCGGTGCCGTGGCGACCGAGTTCTTCTTCGGCCAGACCCGTCACCACGATGGGCAATTCATGGGGCGGCAGGCCATCGGTGTAATGCAGCACCGAGGTCACGGGCAGGTTTTCGCAGCCCACGGGGCCGTCGATGACCACCTGCAATCCCTTGATCGCGGTGAAGACATAAACGGCGCCCCAATAGCCGCCGGCGCGGTCGTGATCGAGGACTAGCATGAGCCCATCTCCTCAACAGGCTTGCGCCCGAGTTTCGCGCGCTGCTTCTTCTTGAATTCGGGACGATCCTTCGGCGTGTCTTCCCAGACGCCCGCCTTGAAGCCCTCGCCGATGTCGCCGAAGAAGCTCTTCATCTCGTTGAAGCGGGCGCGATTGCCGACGGCAGCGTTCACCACGGTGGCGAGCGAGCCCGCGCCCGCCGCGCCCATCAGGGGACGGGCGGAGATCAGGTTTGTGAAATAAAGCGCCGGGATCGCCTGCTGCTTGGCCTTCTGCACCACGGGGGTGGTGCCGATGGCGAGATCAGGTTTGAATTCCGCCATGGCGGCGAGATCCTGCTCCAGGGATGCGCGATATTGCACATGCACGCCGCGCGCTTCGAGCCATTCGCGATCGGCGTCGGAGAAGCGCGTGCGCGGGCAGGCGGTGCCGACATAACGCAGATCCGCGCCGCTTTCGACGAGCAGTCGCCCGACAAGCAGTTCCGAACCTTCATAGCCCGAGAGGGTGATGCGCGCCTTGATGGGCGAGCCCGAGAGCGCGCCGCGAATGGCGGGCAGGAGCTTGTTCTTCGCCGCGTCGATTTTCGCGCGCGGCACGTTGCAGGCATTGCCGATATTTTCGAGCCAGGCTTCCGTGCCGTCATGGCCCACAGGCGCGGAGCCGATGACCGTGCGGCCCGCCGCTTCGAATTCGCGCACGCAGGCTGTGTAGAAGGGATGAATAGCGGCCACCGCCGCGCAATCGAGCGCGCCATAAAGTTCGCGCCATTCGCGGGTGGGGACCACGGGGCCAGCGGCCAGATCCATCAGGTCGAGCATGCCGCCGATCTGCACGGGATCGACGGGGAACATTTCGCCCAGCAGGGAAATGGTGGGCTTGCCGGAGCGCGGCGCGCGCGGCGCCTGCACGGGGCCAAGCTCGGCCTCGCGGCGCGCATAGTTCAGCATGGCGCCCGCCAGCACATCCTTGGCTTCCGCATGGGTGGGCACGCCAAAGCCCGGCACGTCGATGCCGATGATTCGAACGCCGTTGATCTCCTTGGGCAGCAGGCGCAGCGGCACGCCAGAAGCTGTGGGCACGCAGAGGTTGATGATCACCACCGCGTCGTATTTCTCGGGGTCCGCGAGTTGGAACACGGACTCGCGAATGTCTTCGAAAAGCTTGCCCGTCACCAGGGTTTCGGAATTGAAGGGCACATAGCCGACCGTGCGGCGCGCGCCATAGAAATGCGAGGTGAAGGTGAGGCCATAGACGCAGCAGGCCGAGCCCGACAACACAGTGGCGGTGCGACGCATGCGCAGACCCACGCGAAGCGAACCGAAGGCGGGGCACATGCTCTGGGGCTGGTCGTGTGGACCAACAGGATAGTCCTTCGCATAGGCCGCGAGTGTCTCGCTCATGCCCGCCGCTTCCGCAGCGGCGCGCATCTTGTCCTTGCCCGCGTGGCAGCCTAGCCCATCCGCCTGGGTGGCGGCCACGTCGATCTGGCCCGCCTGCGCGCGCAGATCCACGTCCGCCTGTTCGGCGGTGATCGGCTGGGCGTTCAGTTCCCCTGTCGGCGCGCGCTCGTTCATGTGATCGCTTTCCGGTTCCAACCGATCAGACGGTTTCGTAGACGACTTCGAGGGAGGGCTTCTGCACGCTCGAGGCGCCGCACATGTCTTCCATGGTGGCTGGCACAAGCACGACGTCGCGACCCACGGAGTCGCCGCTGAAGAGGCCCAGCAACTGGTCCTGGCTCAGGGTCTTGGGCTGATGGGGCGCAGCGTCGGCGACATTCGCCGCCAGCTCGGCGAACAGATCGCCCCACTGGCTGTCGGGCTTGCCGATGATTTCGTAATTGGCGCTCTTGCGACGGATGTCGTCATCCGCCGGGATCGAGGCGAGGATCGGAATGCCGACCGCCTTGGCGAAGGCCTGCGCCTCGCCGGTGCCGTCGTCCTTGTTGATGACGAGGCCGCCGACGCCCACATTGCCGCCGAGCTTGCGGAAATATTCCACCGCCGAACAGACATTGTTGGCGACATAAAGCGATTGCAGATCGTTGGATCCGACGACGATCACCTTCTGGCACATGTCGCGGGCGATCGGCAGGCCGAAGCCGCCGCAGACCACGTCGCCGAGGAAGTCGAGGAGCACATAATCGAAGCCCCATTCATGGAAGCCGAGCTTCTCCAGCAGTTCGAAACCGTGGATGATGCCGCGTCCGCCGCATCCCCGGCCCACTTCCGGCCCGCCCAGCTCCATGGCGTAGACGCCATCGCGCTTGAAGCAGACGTCGCCGATGGCGACCTGTTCGCCCGCGAGTTTCTTCTTCGTCGAGGTCTCGATGATGGTGGGGCAGGCGCGCCCGCCAAAGAGCAGCGAGGTCGTGTCGCTCTTGGGGTCGCAGCCGATGAGCAGCACCTTCTTGCCCTGCTGGGCCATCATGTAGGAGAGATTGGCGAGGGTGAAGCTCTTGCCGATGCCGCCCTTGCCATAGATCGCGATGATCTGCGTCTGTTTGGTCGCCGTGGTGGGGACCGGATCGGGCTCGGCGGCGGCTTCTGCGCGCAGGAAGTTGGTCTGGTTGATGCTCATGAACAAGCGCTCCAGTCGAGGACCATTTTGAGGCAGGAAGGATCGTGGAAAGCGGTGGGATAGGCGTCCGCCGCGCTCGCCGCTGACCAGCGGTGAGTGATCAGGCCGTCGAGATCGAGCTTGCCGCTCTCCACGAGTCTTTTGGTGGCGATGATGTCGGGCTCTTTCCATTCCGCCGCGACGCGCAGGCGCGCCTCGCGCATGAAGGCGGGCGGGAAACTGAAATTCAGGGAGGCCTCGTAGAAGCCCGCTAGCACAATCTCGCCTCCGGGGGCGAGGCGCTGGATCAACGTGTCGAGAATGCCGGAATCGCCGCTCACGTCATAGATCGTGCGATAGTTGCGGCGGGGATCGTCGTCGGGCGAAATCACCTGATAGCCCACGGCGCCGTCGATGCGCGCCGGGTTCTTCTCCCAGACGGTGGGCGGCTCGCCCCCCGCCAGCACACTCAGCCGCGCCAGCAGGCGCCCCAGCACGCCATGGCCGATGATGAGATCGCCACCTTCGGCGCTGGCGCCCATGCGCGCATGATAGGCGGTGGCGGCGAGGGCGAAAAGGATCGCCTTGTCGTTCAGCCATTCGGGGACGGCGATGACGCGGGAGGCTTTCGACACAAGCTGGGATGCCGCGCCGCCAAAGAGGCCGCGCACTTCGCCAAAACAGCGGGCGCCGGGCACGAAGACGATCTCGCCTTCGCGCACATGGGAAGTGGGGCCAGCCTGGGTCACCACGCCGACGCTTTCGTAACCGGGCACCAGCGGATAGCCCATGCCGGGGAATGTGGGCATGCGGCCAGTGAAAAGCAGACGCTCCGTGCCCGTGCTGATGCCGCTCCACAGAGTCTTCACCACCACGTCGTCGGGCTCCGGGCTCGTCAAGGCGAGCCGGTTCAGAGCGATATGCTCTGGCCTTTCCAGCACGATGGCGAGCGCTTCCAGCATCCGTGTTCCTTCGCCCCGCCTTTGCGGAGCCTCCTTATGCGACAGTCGAAGTGTAATCTTAAACAGACATTGATATGCGTCAAGTTAAATTTACAGTTTCTTCGCCACCATGGCGCCCGCGAGCAGCGGGCGGCGGGTGGCGAGGGTGCGAATCCGCGTGAAGCCAACGGCGTTCAGCAACTGTTTCAGTTCATCGGGACGGCGCGCGCGCCCGCGCCCCATGGCCAGCAGGTAGAAGCCGAAATAGGCGTCGCCGATAGGTTCGGCCCCTGGGGTGCCCGCCATGGGTTCAGCGATGAGCAGCGTTCCGCCAGAGGGCAACGCGTCGTGGACGGCGCGCAGCAGGGCCAGCGCTGACTCTTCGTCGTGATCGTGGACAATCCGCACGAGGCTGATGATGTCGGCCCCACGCGGCAAGGGATCGCGCAGGAAGCTCCCGGCGATACAGTCCACACGCCGGGACAGGCCGCGCCGGGCGAGCGCCGCCTCAGCCCGGGCGGCTACGGGGGGCAGATCGAAGAGTTGCAGCTGTAGGTCCGGCGCCCGCGCCGCCGCCTCCGCTATGAAGACCCCCTCGCCCCCGCCCACATCGAGCAGGCGGCGGTGGCGGGTCATGGGCCAGGCGTCGAGAATGTCCTGCGCCACCAGCGCCTGCGATCGCGCCATGAGGGCGCTGTAGTCCCCGTAAGCGGCAGGCTGGGCGGCAGGCGCCTCATCGCTGACTGAGGGCTGCGGACGGTCCCCCGCATAGGGCCAGAATTGCGAGAGCTTTGTCTGTGTCTGGCCACGCAGAAGCGCGACGGGATCGCGCAGATCGTCATAGAGCAGGGCGTGATGGGCGATGAAGGCGGCGATGGAGGGATTGCCGATCATGGAGGCGCCCAGATCGTCCAGCGCATAACGCTCGTCAGGCAGGGGCCGCACCAGCCCCAACGAGGCGCCGGCGCGCAGCAGGCGGACGGCGGCCTGCGGGGTCAGGTCCGTCAGGCGCGCCAGCGTCTCCACCGTGCGCGGTCCGTCGGCCAGGTGATCGCAGAGGCGCAGCTCGACGAAGGCGGCGAGCACCTGCGAATAGACAAAGCCCGCGCACAGATCGAAGAGTGCCCGCGCCTGCCGCCGCGCGATGAAGCGTGTGAGCGGCGAGGCCGCCGCCCAGCGCTGAAAACTGGGGTTCCCGATCATCCTGTTGCGCAGGCCGATCAGGCGGTCGCGCCATCCAGAAAGAGGATTCGCCATGACGGTACGCCCCGGGGCCTGAGCCGTCACGGCGCGGCCTCAGGCAGCCACGAGGGCGAGTTCTTTGGGGAAGAAGGCGCTGGTCTGGGCCTTGATGAGCTGGCGCAACTGGGCCTGGCCGGGGCAATCGGGGATGGAGTCGATCGCCGCCTTCATCAACTCCTCGAGCCGGGCTTTCGCTCCGCCGACGCCAAGTTGCGCGGCTGCGTTGGGGCGCTTGCGGGCTGCGTCCTGGCCGATGGGCTTGCCGAGTTCAGCGGCGTTGCAGAGCACATCGCGCAGATCGTCCGCGACCTGATAGGCCTCGCCGAGCTTGGCGCCCAATGTGCGCCAGATGGCGGGATCATGGCCCGCCGCCGCAGCCCCGGCCGCCGTGGCGGCGACGAAGAGGGCGCCGGTCTTGGCGCGCTGGTAGTCGCTGAGGGACACGGCCGCCTCGCATTCCCAGGCCTGACCCGCGACAATGCCATTGGGCGAGCCCACGGATTGAGCGATGATGGTCAGCAGGCTCGCCAGCCTACGGGGGGATTTGGCGGCGCCCTGGGCCAGAATTTCGAAGGCCTGAACGATCAACGCGTCGCCTGTCAGCACCGCCAGGGGCTCGCCATATTGCACATGGACGGACGCCTTGCCCCGCCGCAGGTCCGCATCGTCGAAACAGGGGAGATCGTCATGCACCAGAGAGGCGCAATGCAGCAGCTCGATGGAGGCCGCCGCAGCGTTGGCGGCGTCGGGATCCTGATCGCCGCAGGCCATGGCCACTGCGAGACAGAGCTGGGGCCGGATGCGATGGCCGCTCGGGAAAACGGCGTAATGCAGGGCGGAGGCGAGCAGCGGCGGCGCGCCCGCGCCCTGTGCGGAAGCGATGGCCTGGCCGAGGGCTTGCTCGATGCGGTCTGCGATCTGCATGGTCCTACCCCATCATTGGTCCGTTTTGCATTCGTCAATTATGATTGTCAAATGTAATGTCAATTTGTATTGACACGCAAGGGGGCTCCGCGCATTTTTCTCACGGAGGCGGCTTGATGCGGATGCGCCATGTTGTGATCATAGGGGCGGGCGTCGGCGGGCTGACCGCCGCGATGCGCCTCGCCGCGCAGGGCCTCGAGGTCACGGTCGTTGAATCAGCGCCGGGGCCCGGCGGCAAGATGCGCGAAGTCATGGCGGGCGGCGCACCCATAGACTCCGGCCCCACAGTCTTCACAATGCGCTGGGTCTTCGACGAGTTGGCCCAGGATGTTGGCCTGTCCCTTGACGATCACGTAACCTGCAAGCCCAGCCGGACTCTCGCGCGCCATGGCTGGAGCGATGGCGCACGGCTTGACCTCTTCGCTGATCTGGATCGGAGCGTCGCCGCCATCGCCGAATTCTCGGGGGCGCAGGACGCGCAGGCCTATCGCGCTTTCGCCGCGCGGGCGCAGGGCGTCTATGCGACGCTCAAGGACAGCTATATCTGCGCCTCACGCCCCAATCTGTTTCAGCTATCGCGCCGGATCGGCCTCTCGCGCTGGGGCGAGATGATGCGCCTGTCGCCTTATTCAACGCTGGCGAACGCGCTGGCTGGCGCTTTCCGCGATCCGCGTTTGCGCCAACTCTTCGCCCGCTACGCCACCTATTGCGGCTCGTCTCCCTATGCGGCGCCCGCCACCCTGATGTTGGTGGCCCATGTGGAGCGCGAAGGCGTCTGGCTGGTGGAGGGGGGCATGCAACGGCTTGCCAAAGGGCTCGCCGCCATGGGCGAACGCTGCGGCGCGGCCTTCCTCTTTGATCGCCACGTGACGCGCATCCTCGTGGACGGCGGGCGCGCTTGCGGCGTGGAACTGGCCACGGGCGAGCGCCTGGCCGCCGACGCTGTCATCATGAATGGGGATGTGTCGGCGCTGGGCGCGGGCCTGTTGGGTCCAGATGTGACAGACGCCGTCTCCCCCACCCCGCCGAAGGCTTGCTTCCTCTCCGCGATCACATGGTCCATGCAAGGCAAGGCGCAGGGCTTTCCCCTGCTGCGCCACAATGTCTTTTTCTCGGACGACTACCGGGCCGAGTTCGACGATATCCTGATCCGCGGACGCACGCCGCGCGCGCCCACGGTCTATGTCTGCGCGCAGGATCGCGAGGATCAATCGACCTCGCCGGGCGCAGTCCCCCATAGCGAACGCCTGTTCTGCCTCATCAACGCGCCCGCCAATGGGGATGGCGCCTCACTCAAGCCTTCGGACCTGCAATCATGCGAAGACGCGACTTTTCGTCAACTGGATCGCTGCGGACTGACAGTGACGCCGCTGGACGCAGCGCGCGTGGTGACGACGCCAGCGGATTTCGCACGGATGTTTCCGGCCTCGGGCGGCGCGCTCTACGGGCGCGCGCAGCACGGCTGGATGGCCTCCTTCATGCGTCCGGGCGCACGGACACGGCTGCCGGGCCTCTATCTGGCGGGCGGGGGCGTGCATCCGGGGCCAGGCGTGCCGATGGCGGCCCTGTCGGGTCGACAGGCGGCATTGAGCGTGATGGCGGACCTGCCTTCGACCGCGTGGTCCCGCCAGGCGGCTACGCCTGGTGGTATGTCGATGCGCTCAGCGACGACCGGCAATATGGGATCACCATCATCGCCTTTATCGGCAGCGTCTTCTCCCCCTGGTACGCCTGGGCCGGGCGCGAGGACCCGCTCGACCACTGCGCGGTGAATGTCTGCCTTTATGGGCCGCGCTCCAATCGTTGGGCCATGACCGAGCGCAAGCGCAGCGCGCTTGAGCGCGACGCCTGTAATCTCATGATTGGTCCCAGTTCACTGTCTTGGGATGGCGGCGTGCTGACGATCCGCATCAGCGAAATCTCGGTGCCCTTCTTCAAGCCCCTGAGCGGGGTGGTGCGGGTCGAACCAACAGCCGCCAACCAGCATGTCTTCGACCTGTCGAAACAGGGCAGGCATGTCTGGCGTCCCATCGCGCCATCCGCCCATGTGAGCGCGGCCTTTTCGCAGCCGGGCCTGCGCTGGAGCGGCGATGGCTATTTCGACATGAATGCGGGGGATGCGCCACTGGAAGAGGCCTTCTCCGAATGGACCTGGTCACGCGCGGCCCTGAGCACGGGCTCGACCGTGCTTTATGACGCCAATCCCCGCCTTGGGGAGCCGCTCTCGATGGCCCTGCGCTTTGATCGAAATGGCGCCTTCGAACAGGCGCCGCCGCCACCGCTCGCGCCCCTGCCCCGCACGGGCTGGCGCGTGGCGCGCACAACGCGATCCGATGATGGCGTGGCGACCATCATGCGCGGCTTCGAGGATACCCCGTTTTATTCGCGCACCCTGCTCGATACGAAGCTGTTCGGCGAGCGCGTCGCCAGCGTGCATGAGAGCCTGTCGCTGAACCGCTTCGCAAACCCGATCGTCAAGTGCATGCTGCCGTTTCGCATACCGAGATGGTAGGGTGGACCGAAGGTCAGGTTTAATCGCATCAATGCTCAGCCTGTGCGCGCTAACCCGCCCCGCAGATCGCGACAGATCGTCGAGGAAGGCCTCGGCGCTCATGGCCTGGAATCGGCCGGGTCCGATCACTTCGACAGCAGGGTCCATCGCGCAGGAACTCGCTCGAGCCTGACCAGCGCCTCACACGAATCTTACACCGGCGAGCCGTTCCGATGTCTCCCATAGCTGGCTGGCGGCCGCCGTGTCGAGCGCCCGCGCAGGCAGTCTGGCCGCGCCAGGTGGTCCGATAATTTCGAGAATTCCGCTCGGCCCATAATAGCCGCCGCCTTTGGCTTCCGGCGAGGTGGCGGCCAGGAGGATCGGCAAGGCGGCCGGGCCAACCGGCGGGCTCATCGGCAGCAGGAAGGATTTTGAGATCCGCCAAAGCGCGCCTCGCAAGCCGGACGAGGCGGGTCCATTGCCGATGATGTCCGTGCGAGCGAAGCCCGGATGCGCGGCCAGCCCCTCTATCTCCCAGCCCGCAGCATCGCTGCGGCGCTGAAATTCGAGTGCAAACATCAGCATCGCCAATTTGGTCATGCCATAGGTCCGAAACGGGACATAGACCTGTTGCGACTGGAGGTCGGCGAGATTGATCAACTTCAGAGTCGCAGCCAGGCTGCTGAGATTGATCATGCGGGCAGCGCGGCCGCGTCGCATGAGCGGCAGCAAGCGCGCCGTCAGGGCGAAATGGCCAAGATAATTGGTCGCGAATTGCAGTTCGAAACCATCGACCGTCTCACGCCGTTCGGGCGGCGCCATGACAGCGGCATTGTTGACCAGCAGATCGATCCCGCGCCCTGCGGCGAGCAACATTTCCGCAAAGGTCGCGACCGAGGCGAGAGAAGCCAGGTCGAGACGCTCGAACCGAACCATCGCATCGGGATAGGCGGCGCGCAGACGGACCAAGGCGTCGGCGCCCTTGGCCTCGTTGCGGCCAGCCAGAACAACCTCGGCGCCCGCCGCCGCCAGCGCCAGCGCCGTCTCGTAACCAAGCCCACCGGTCGCCCCGGTGACGACAGCGAGCCGCCCGCATTGCGACGGAATATCGACTCTGGTCCAGCCCATCGTCCCTTGCGCTCCAACACGAAAACAATAGTCGGACCCAGGTTACCGGGCAAGCCGGTGCGTCCTTTCGACGTCAATCATGACCCGCCCTCTCGCAGCGACGACAATGATCGGCAACACCAGAGCGATTATAAATTTACTTGACGCCTGCACCAAGCGGCGCGGTCAGGCGAGCGCGTTCGCGCCAGCGTTGTCGCAGGTCGACCAGGTGGATGATCAGCGCGACCAGAAACAACGATGACACCCACATCCAGGAGGCGCCGGAGAGAGCGGAGAGCGCGGCCAGCAACAGCGAGGTGCCGGGAGCAAGGATCAGCAGGGTTGCGCGCGGCGGCAAGGGGCAGAGGCGCATCCGCCACAGCACCATCAGCACGATCGCCTCAAAGACAATCAGGAACAGGACCAACTTGATGGCGTTACCGCCTGCGAAGAATTCATCCATGGCCCGCCCCTTCCATCACATCAGTCAGCATGCGCCGAGATGATACCAGGACGAAGGCGGGCGCAAGTCCGGCGACCCGTCACATGTCGGTGGCGGCGCAACTCCTGGCATGACGCCATCTCCGCAGATGTGAAAGGCTATCCTTTGTGGAAGGCGAAGCACAAGCGGCCCACCTGCGCCGACGCTGACAAGTATCTTAGAAGTAGGGCTTGAACACCATGGAATACATGCCCAGCGTCAGTGGCACAGTCGAAATAAGCCCCCAGACCAGCCAGGTGCGGCTGTCTTTTTTGTACACTTCCGGCACATCGCCAATGATGGCGAAATCTCGCGCATAACGCGCCTGCCGGATCTGGATCGGAACCAGAATGAGCAGCCAGATGCCGCCTGACACGAGGAGCATGAGCTGGCCGAGGACAAGCCATGGCGTCTCGAACAATGGTATGCCGCCCACCATTGCGGCGCCATAGCCCCCGATCACCATCAGAAAGCCGCCGGTCAAGGTGAATGTGAAGTCGGTCACGGTCACCAGCCACTGCGCGAAGCTGATGATCTGCGTCTTGCATGTACGATCAGCAAAGACCTTCCAGAAGGCGGTGACGGTGACATTACCCGCCATCAGGATCAATCCGAAGATATGGAGGGCCTTGAAAAATTCGTACATGGTCCAGGTCCACGAGGTGCGCTTGAAGATAGAAATCCAGCATCCCCATGGATGCGGCGCCCCTGTTCGCCACACATAGTCCCAGCGAGACAGGGCTGATCGTGTGACAATAAAGTCCGGGTCGGCGACCGTCAATGAAATCGCTCGCAGGGCGGGCGAGCAACAACGCTGTTCTGGCCCGATGCCGGGAGTTTCTGAGATTTGGCCCATGCAATCATTATGAGGGCAGGACATTTGATGGGCGGCTTCAAGCGATCGTTCGGCATCCCCTGACGCCTCATCCGTTTCCATCCGAGCTAATTTACAGCTATGCGAAACTCGACTATTTTTACAATAGGCGCTGCGAGGGATCGGGAGTCTGTTTTGAAGGTCATTGTATTCGGGGCGACCGGCAGAGTGGGACGCGCGGTGGCGCTGACATTGCTCACCAGGGGCCATCAGGTGACCGCCTTCGCGCGGGATGCGTCGAAACTCCCTGACCGCGAAGAATTTGCCGTGATCGTGGGCGACGCCGCTGATGCCGACGCGGTGGCTCGTGCTGTGGTTGGCCATGACGCCATTGTGGTCGCCCTTGGCGATTCCCGGAATCCCTTTGCGCTGGCGGTGGGTATGAAACGCGTCACGCCACCGAACATCTGCGAGATCGGGACGGCAAATGTGATCGCTGCGGCTGAGGCCGCTTGCGTGCAGCGATTGGTTTGCGTCACCAGCTATGGCGTCGGGAACACCCGAGGCATGCTGCCCCCTATGCACCAACGGATCTTCCGCTGGCTGCGGCTGCGCGAGCAGATGGACGACAAGGAGCAGCAGGAGAAACTGGTCAAGGCGTCCGGACTGGACTGGACATTGGTGCAACCCGTCGGCCTGACCGACGGCGCCGCGACCGGACGCTGGCTCGCCAGCACGAAAGGCGAGCGGCGCAAGCGAACGATCAGCCGCATCGACCTCGCCGCCTTCATTGTCGATAACCTGTCCAACGCTCGCTACAAGCGTGAGACGGTCGTCATGTCGGGTTTGACGATCACCCAGTCAGCCGACGCCGCTTGAGCCCGACGGCCTGGTGGATCTCGCAAAGTTTCGCAGGGCGATGATTTGAGCCATCCCCCGGATGCGACCTGTGACCACTGATCAAGCAAAACACCCCGCCGCATCGCTGCGACGGGGTTGAAACTTTTGGAAAGCCTCGCGCTGGTTACTTGCCAGCGGCGATCTTGGCGGCCTTTTCCTTGGCCTTCTTGGCGGTCTTGGCCTCGACGCGCGCGGTCCGCTCGGCCACGGTCTCCTGCTTCTCGGCGATACGGGCCGACTTGCCGCGACGATCACGCAGGTAATAGAGCTTGGCGCGACGGACCTTGCCGCGACGCACGACCTTGATCGAGTCGATCATGGGGGAGAAAACGGGGAACACGCGCTCGACGCCTTCGCCGTAGGAAATCTTGCGAACGGTGAAGCTCTCGTTGATGCCGGCGCCGCTGCGGGCGATGCAGACGCCTTCATAGGCCTGCACGCGGCTGCGCTCGCCTTCCTTCACCTTGACGTTCACGATGACCGTGTCGCCGGGGGAGAAGGGGGGAATTTCCTTGGCCAAACGAACGATCTGTTCGGCTTCGATCTGGGCGATGATATCCATAACAAACTCCTGCGCTTTTCGCTCTCGTTGGAGCGAGCGTTTTGGCAACGCTGTTTTCAGTTGAGCGCCGCCTATACCCCAGCGCGCCCCCCTTGTCCAACCCCAAGCGGCGCTTTCCTGCAAAAGGGAACTATCGGGCGAGCCGCGCCGCCAGCTCCCGCGCGCCCCGGTGCTGGGCGTGGGTGATGGCCACCGCCAGCGCGTCGGCCGCATCCGGGCTTTTGGCGTCGGACCTGGGCAACAGCACCTTCACCATCATGGCGATCTGGGCCTTGTCCGCATGGCCCGCGCCCACCACGGTCTTCTTGACGAGATTGGCGGCATATTCGGCCACGGGCAGACCCGCCAGGCTTGGCACCACCATGGCGACGCCCCGCGCCTGCCCCAGCTTCAGGGCCGATTGCGGATCGCGGTTGACGAAGGTCTCCTCCACCGCCGCCTCCTGGGGCATGTGCAGATGGATGATTTCGGCGAGGCCCTCGTGCAGCTGGCGCAGGCGGTCTGCCAGCGACAGCTTGGCGTCCGAATGCACGGAGCCGCAGGCCACGAAGGACAGGCGCGAGCCCTCGCTCTCCACCACGCCCCACCCAAGGTTGCGAAGTCCGGGATCTATGCCGATGATGCGAATCGTAGCCACTGCCATGCGCCAAGGTGTAACAGTCTGGCGGTCCCGTCCCTAGCGCCGTCAGAACCGGAGTTCACCTTGCCCGATTTTTCGTCCCTGCCGGGCGAACTCATGGATGGACTCTGGTCCGCCATGCAGGAGCCGCGCCTCTGGTTCGTGTTCGCGGTGTCGCTCATCGGCGGGGTGGTGCGGGG
>Ga0209829_10000160_pt1 | contig 60037 bp, 50 predicted proteins | sample C_140205_EF_Meta_FD_187311 | JGI IMG/M metagenome (GOLD analysis project Ga0209829, IMG submission 187311) | Freshwater microbial communities from Lake Croche, Canada to study carbon cycling - C_140205_EF_MetaG (SPAdes) (version 2) | ecosystem: Environmental > Aquatic > Freshwater > Lake...
GGTGTTTTGATTGCGCCTCATCACTTGCCGAGTTTGAAATTGAATACGCAGACAAAAAAAGCGACACGCTCGACGTTGCTTTTGAAACTAACGACGCACAAGCACTTGCTCAAGCATTTGGTCTAGGTCAATTGCCTTCCCCCAATCAAGCCGCATATGCAGTTATTTGGACCACCACTGCTTGGACCATTCCTGCCAATCAAGCCCTCAACGCCAATCCCGAACTCACCTACGCATTGGTAGACACACCCAAAGGCTATTTGCTGATGGCCCAATCATTGGTAGACAAGTGCCTTGAGCGTTACCAACTCACGGGCCAAGTGATCGCCACAACCATTGGCAAAAATTTAGACGGCTTGGTTTTTAAACATCCCCTGCACGATGTAGATGCAGGCTATCGACGTCTATCGCCAATCTTTTTAGCCGATTACGTCAGCGCAGAAGATGGCACAGGTTTGGTTCACTCTTCACCCGCTTACGGTGTTGATGACTTTAATTCATGCGTTGCCAACGGCATCTCTTACGATCAAATTCTCAATCCTGTTTTAGGCAATGGCCAATACAACGCCGATCAAGCGTTGTTCGGAGGTCTCAATATTTGGAAAGCATGTCCAAGCGTCATCGATCTTCTCAATCAAAACCATCGACTCATGGCAACACACGGCATCACGCACAGCTACCCGCATTGCTGGAGACACAAAACGCCCGTTATATATAGAGCAGCTGCGCAATGGTTTATTCGCATGGATGAGGGTGAGGGCGTTTTCACGCAATGCAAAGCGCCACAAACATTGCGTCAACTCGCATTACAAGCAATCGACAACACACAGTTTTATCCAGAAAACGGACGAACACGTTTGCGCGACATGATTGCCAATCGACCAGATTGGTGTATTTCTCGACAGCGCAGTTGGGGGGTGCCCCTGCCATTTTTCTTGCACAAAGACACGGGCGATTTGCACCCTCGCACACTTGAGCTCATCGACCAAGCCGCCAACATCGTCGAAAAAGGTGGTATCGAAACATGGAGTCGTGTCAGCGTTGAAGAAATTTTGGGCGCCAGCGATGCACAGCATTACAACAAGAGCGCCGATATTCTCGAAGTCTGGTTTGATTCTGGATCCACCTTCCAGCACGTGTTGAGAGGCAGTCATCAACACGCATACGATCGTGAGCCCTTTCACATCAGCGGCCCCGAAGCAGATTTGTATTTAGAAGGTCATGATCAACATCGCGGTTGGTTTCACAGCTCTTTGTTGCTCGGATGTGCTTTGTACGACAGAGCGCCTTATCGCGGACTGCTCACACACGGCTTTGCAACCGACGGCCAGGGCCGCAAAATGAGCAAATCATTGGGCAACACGGTTGCTCCACAAGAAATCAGTGAAAAATTTGGTGCAGAAATTGTTCGCTTGTGGGTTGCATCCACCGATTATTCGGGCGACCTCAACATCGATGACAAAATTTTGGCGCGTGTAGTCGATGCCTACCGCCGCATTCGCAACACCTTGCGTTTTTTACTCGCCAATGTGAGTGACTTCGATCACGCCAAAGACGCCATACCCTTCGACCAATTACTTGAAATCGATCGCTACGCACTCAGTCGCGCAACCCAACTGCAAACAGACATTGTTGGTTCTTGGAACAACAGTCAACAAATTTTTGAAGGCGGTCATTTTGGTGTTTATGAATTTCACCCCGTTGTCTCCAAATTGCAAATTTATTGCTCTGAAGATTTAGGATCGTTTTATTTAGACGTCCTTAAAGATCGCCTCTACACCACCGCACCCAACTCGCACGCTAGACGCAGTGCGCAAACGGTATTGTGGCAAATCACACACGCCATGCTCCGATGGATGGCGCCGTTCTTAAGTTTTACCGCCGAAGAAGCGTGGCAAGTGTTTGGCAACAGTCCGAGCATCTTCACGCAAACATATTTTCAATTGGTCTCTGTCGATCAGCCACTGTTAACCAAATGGAATCGCATTCGCGAACTTCGCGACAGCGTTAACAAAGAAATTGAAACACTGCGCGCGCAAGGCTTGGTGGGCTCGTCCTTGCAAGCCGATATTCAATTGCACGTTGCGCCACAAGATCACGCTTTGCTTGCCTCACTGGGTGAGGATCTCAAATTTATTTTCATCACATCGGCTGTTGAACTCATCAGCGCCTCCGATTGGAAAGTGCAAGTCAAAGCCTCAAGCTACACCAAGTGCGAACGCTGTTGGCATTACCGCGCCGATGTGGGTCATGACTCCCAACATCCCACCATTTGTTCACGTTGCACCAGCAATTTGTACAGCAGTGGTGAAATGCGTCAATTCGCTTAATACCTATGACTTCACGCGCACGAATCAATTTGTGGTTATGGTTGGGTTTATCTTTGGTGATTTTTTTAATCGATCAATACACCAAGGTTTTAATCGTTGGATCTTTTCAATATGGCGACAACCAAACCATCACCTCATATTTTAATTTGGTGCGCGTTCACAATACAGGCGCGGCTTTTTCTTTTTTAGCATCTGCATCGGGTTGGCAGCGTTGGTTTTTTATTGGACTAGGCACGGTTGCGGCCATCTTTATGTTGTGGATGCTCAAATCACATCCATCACAAAAATTATTTTCATTTGCTATTGCATGTATTTTGGGCGGCGCAGTGGGCAATGTAGTCGATCGAATAATTTATGGTTATGTGGTGGACTTTTTACAATTCCATTGGTCTTGGTTAGAGCCACTTTTTCCTAGCGGATTTTTTCCAAGTTTTAATGTGGCCGATAGCGCCATCAGCTTGGGCGCGTTTTGTTTAATCTTGGATGAAATTTTGCGTGTTAAAAAAACTCACACGTCATAATTTAAAAACTCTTTTTATCTCGGCATTCCTGGAAACCCACCGCTGCCCATACCTGGCATGCCTTTCATACCGCCCATACGCTTCATCATTTTCATCAAACCACCGCCGCGCATTTTTTTCATCATGCCTTGCATTTGTTCAAATTCGTTGAGCAATCGATTCACATCTTGTACTTGAACGCCCGCACCCGCGGCAATGCGCCGCTTGCGTGTTGCTTTAATCAACTCTGGTTTTTTTTTCTCAAGCGGCGTCATGCTGTGAATGATGCCTTGCTTGCGCACAATGTCTTTTTCGGCGCGGCTCAATTGGTCTTCGGTGGCCTTGGCCGCCATTTGACTGGGCAGCTTATCTATCAAACTCGACAAACCACCCATTTGTTTCATTTGCATGATTTGCGATAAAAAATCATCTAAATCAAAATCGTTGCCGCTTTTGATTTTATTTGCTAACTTTTGTGCTGCGGCTACATCTACATTAGCTGTTACTTGTTCCACGAGCGCAATAATGTCGCCCATGCCCAAAATTCGACCCGCGTGTCGATCGGCGTCAAAGGCTTCAAGCCCATCAATTTTTTCACTCGTACCCGCAAACTTAATGGGAGCACCTGTGATTTGCCTCACTGACAACGCCGCACCACCGCGTGAATCACCATCCATTTTGGTAAGCACAATGCCAGTCAACGGCAATGCATTCTTAAACGCCTTGGCTGTATTGACCGCATCTTGTCCGAGCATCGCGTCTACCACAAACAAAGTTTCAACAGGGTGAACAGCTGCGTGCAATTGTTTGATCTCGGTCATCAAGGCTGCGTCAATGGCCAAGCGCCCCGCCGTATCCACCAACAAGACATCAAAGTAATGACGCTTGGCGTGATCAAGTGCAGCCAACACAATATCGACTGGTTTTTGTCCAACCTCACTTGGAAACCATTCGGCGCCAGCCTGTGCAGTTACAGTTTTGAGCTGTTCAATCGCAGCAGGCCTATAAATATCAGCAGAGACAGTCAACACTTTTTTCTTGCGCTTTTGGATCAAGTGACGTGCCAACTTTGCCGTGGTGGTAGTTTTACCCGCACCTTGCAAGCCCGCCATCAAAATCACTGCGGGCGGTTGCGCGGCCAAATTGATATCGCTCACACCCTCGCCCATGGTGGCGGCCAACTCGCGTTGCACCAAGCTCACCAAGACTTGACCCGGATTGAGAGAGCCCACCACTTCTTGACCCAATGCTTTTTCTTTCACGCGCGCAATAAAGTCGCGCACAACGGGCAACGCCACGTCGGCCTCTAACAATGCAATGCGCACCTCGCGCAACATATCGCTCACATTAGATTCGGTAATGCGCGCTTGTCCGCTGATTTGTTTGATGAGGTGCGAAAGTTTGTCAGAAAGTGCCGAAGCCATGCTTTTATCCGTTGTCGGATCCTGATTTTTTTTAAAGGTGCAACAAGTCGTGTTGCAAAACGCTAAACTGTTGGAATGATTCTACACAGTGCGCATGCTTTTGGTTCCGTGAGTGCTTTGATTGCACTCATTGCTTATGCGTTGGCCGCTTTTTTAAGTCGTCGCTTATCTTTTTCTGGGTCCAGAAAAATACTGATACTCGCTTGTGCCTCTCACGGATTGAGTGTTTTTGCCAGCCTCATTTCAACAGATGGCGCGCCGCAGTTTGGTTTTGCGCCCGCCTTATCGGCCACTGCATGGATGGTCGTTTTGGTGTATCTGCTGGAATACCGTTGGTACCCTCAACTCAAAACACGATGGGGCATGTATGTATTGGGTGGTGTCGCATTGCTATTGGCAGTTTTATTTCCAGGCCAGCCCCTGCACGTCAATGCGTCCCCTTGGTTGCCCTTGCATTGGGTTTTAGGAATGGCCTCTTATGGATTATTTGGTGCGGCGGTGATTCACGCTTGGCTCATGAACCGAGCAGAGCAAGAAATAAGAATGGCTGCAGAAAATCCAACAGGACTTCCCCTTTTAACGCTCGAGCGACTCACCTTTCGATTCATCATCTCAGGTTTTGTCTTGCTCACAGCTACTTTATTAGCTGGATTTATCTTTGGCGAAGTTTTGTATGACGCGCAACGCTCATTCAAATGGAACCACAAAACCGTCTTCTCCACTATGGCTTGGATCACTTTTGCAATTTTGCTATGGGGCAGATGGCGCAACGGTTGGCGCGGACGTCAGGCTTCGCGGTTTCTATATCTTGGCGCTTTGCTTTTGCTTCTCTCATATGCAGGATCACGCTTTGTGATGGAAGTGATTTTGGATCGCGCCTCATGAAATATCTTTTTTTGTTGGCTATTGTGCTGGGCATTGTCTGGTTTATCCGTCGACCCTCTGCATCAAAAAAAACCCAACAACAAAATAAAGCGGATGGCTCTATCGACATGGTGCAATGCGCAATCTGTCGTGTTCACCTACCCGCCAATGACGCTATCACAGGTATCAAAGGTAACTATTGCAGCCATGCGCATCGCCAACAACACGAAAGCGCATCGTGACTCCTCCCGCCTGGCAAAACGGTTGGTATCGTTTTGCTCACCACTTGCATTCGCCCAATTTCAATCTAAGACCTGCCAATACCGCCGTCGATCTGGTTGTGATTCATTCCATCAGCCTGCCACCCGGCCAATACGGTGGCCAGCAAGTTGAATCCCTTTTTTTGAATCAACTTGATCACTCCGCGCATCCATATTTCAACCGAATAAAAGATATCAAAGTCTCATCCCACTTTTATATCAAGCGTGGCGGTGAGTTGATTCAGTTTGTCAGTTGCGACGAGCGTGCTTGGCATGCAGGAGAGTCCTCATTCAAAGAACGCACGCAATGCAATGATTTTTCAATTGGCATTGAACTCGAAGGCCTTGAAGGCAACGCCTTCGAAGAACTACAATATGAAACATTAAGTAGCTTGTGTTCATCTTTAACACTAAAGTACCCCATCGGGCATTTTGTTGGGCACCAAGATATTGCACCTCAGAGAAAAAAAGATCCGGGCGAACAATTTAATTGGAAATTATTTCAACAGTCCTCAGGTTGTCCTGAAAAATATTTTTTGAATCGTTTCGATTGACAATTGAGGCTTTTTTACTTGTATTTGCACTTGTCAAGCGCATATTCATTGGCTTTTTTAAAATTAATCAAGCACTTACGCGTAGTTTTTTGGTATTCACCAAAAAAAATAAAAACTATTAGCTTAGACAAATAGTCAGCCCAAAGTTTTCCACCTAAAATATTTGAAAACACTAGGGGTAGCGTCTTGAAATATCACCCAACCCCATATATAGTGTCGACTTGGAACAAAAAGAAATTCAGTTTTTGAGTTCGGCAGGGCATTTCTCCCTCAAAAAATCATTCAAACAAGTCAGTAAGGAATTGAAATAAGATGCAAATCGCAACACCCGCCTCTGAGCCATCCGCGTATATTAAGGGCTCAGAAACGGCAAGCCCCTCCTCGCAATCAGCGCACATATCCACATACGCTAACTACCAAATTATTAGACGCAATGGCGCAGTAGTTCCTTTCGAACCCGCCAAAATTGCTGTCGCTATGATGAAAGCTTTTTTAGCTGTGCACGGAACTCAAGGGGCTGCGTCTGCAAGCGTGCGTCAAACCGTTGACGGTCTTACACAGCAAGTCATGCGCGCGCTCGTTCGCTCACGTCCAGGCGGCGGAACTTTTCACATCGAAGACGTACAAGACCAAGTCGAATTGGGCTTGATGCGTGGCAGCCATCACGAAGTCGCTCGGGCCTATGTGCTTTATCGCGAGCGTCGTGCACAAGAGCGTGCCTCACAAAAAGAAGTTGTTGTCGCAAGCGAACCCCAATTACACGTTATTGATAACGGCCAACGCGTTGCTCTCAACCTCGAAAAACTAAAAGGCCTGATATACGCAGCCTGCGCAGGTCTTGGCAATGACATTCAAGCCGACCCCATCATCACCGAAACCCTTCGCAATCTTTACGACGGCGTTCCCATCGAAGAAGTCATGAAAGCCGCTATCTTGGCTTCACGCACAAAAATCGAAAAAGACCCCGACTACACCTACGTCACCGCACGCTTGTTGATGCACACGATTGCCAAAGAAGTTTTTGGCAAAGAAGTAACGCAAGAAGAAATGTCTGCTCAATACGTTGAGCAATTTCCAAAACTGATTCAAAAAGGCGTCACCAACAGCTTGCTCGACGAGCGCTTGTTGCAATTTGATTTACCAAGACTTGCCATGGCACTCAAAGCCGAGCGTGATTTGCAGTTTGATTATTTGGGTTTGCAAACACTTTACGATCGTTACTTCCTTCACGTTCGCAAACAACGCATCGAGTTACCTCAGTCGTTCTTCATGCGTGTCGCAATGGGTCTTGCGCTCAGCGAAGTTGACCGCGAAGCACGCGCCATCGAGTTCTACGAAGTTCTGTCTTCTTTTGACTTCATGTCGAGCACACCCACATTGTTCAATAGCGCCACCTTGCGCTCACAACTTTCTAGTTGCTACCTCACAACCGTGCCCGACGATTTAGACGGCATTTATGAGTCCATCAAAGAAAACGCTTTACTCTCTAAGTTTGCAGGCGGTTTGGGCAATGACTGGACACGTGTGCGCGCTTTGGGTAGCCACATCAAAGGTACCAATGGCGAATCACAAGGCGTGGTTCCTTTCCTCAAGGTTGTCAACGACACCGCAGTTGCTGTTAACCAAGGCGGCAAACGAAAAGGTGCCGTTTGTACCTATCTCGAAACATGGCACTTAGATATTGAAGAATTTTTAGAGTTGCGCAAAAACACGGGTGACGATCGCCGTCGCACCCACGACATGAATACAGCCAACTGGATTCCAGACTTGTTTATGCGTCGCGTCATGGAAAAAGGCGAGTGGACTTTGTTCTCCCCCTCTGATGTTCCCGATCTACATGATTTATTTGGCAAAGACTTTGAAAAAGCCTATGTTGCCTACGAAGCCAAAGCCAAATTAAGCGAAATTAAACCCAGCAAATCTTTGCAGGCCTCCGATTTGTGGCGCAAGATGCTCACCATGTTGTTTGAAACAGGTCATCCATGGATCACCTACAAAGACGCTTGCAATGTGCGCTCGCCCCAACAACACATCGGCGTCGTTCACTCGTCCAACCTGTGTACCGAGATCACACTCAATACCAGCGACACCGAAACCGCAGTTTGCAATTTGGGCTCCATCAATTTAATTCAACATTTAAAAGATGGCCCCAACGGCAAAGAGCTCGATCACGACAAAATCAAACGCACCGTCAACGTAGCGATGCGCATGCTTGATAACGTCATCGACATCAACTATTATGCCGTCAAAAAAGCACGCGACTCCAATTTACGCCATCGCCCAGTCGGCATGGGCATCATGGCTTTCCAAGACAGTTTGTATGCTATGCGCATTCCTTACTCGTCACAAGAAGCCGTTGATTTTGCAGATTCATCGATGGAAGCGGTTTGCTATTACGCCTATTGGGCGTCAACCGAACTCGCACGTGAGCGCGGCAAATACTCTACTTACAAAGGCTCTTTGTGGGATCAAGGCATTTTGCCCCTAGACACATTGCAACTTTTACAAGAAGCCCGCGGTGGTTATGTTGATGTTGATCGCTCATCCACCCTCGATTGGGATGCCTTGCGTCATAAAATCGCCAAAGACGGCATGCGCAACTCCAACTGCGTCGCTATTGCACCTACAGCAACTATCTCCAACATTGTGGGAGTCGATGCTTCAATAGAGCCTTGCTTTGGAAACCTCTCTGTCAAATCCAATTTGTCGGGCGAGTTCACCATCATCAACTCTTATTTGGTTCGCGACCTCAAACGTCTGGGTTTGTGGGATGACGTGATGGTGATGGACCTCAAACATTTCGACGGCTCATTGCGCCCCATTGATCGCGTTCCAGAAGAAATCAAATCCTTGTATGCCACGGCCTTTGAAGTTGACACCCATTGGTTGGTCGAAGCTGCTGCACGTCGCCAAAAATGGATTGACCAAGCGCAATCGCTTAACATCTATATGGCAGGCGCATCTGGTAAAAAACTCGACGAGACCTATAAGTTGGCATGGTTGCGTGGCCTCAAAACCACCTACTACTTGCGCACATCAAGTGCTACTCAAGCAGAAAAATCAACCGTCAAATCTGGACAACTCAACTCAGTGTCCTCTGCTGGTGGTGCTGCTGGAACAATCGCACTTGAAGCAGCAGCAGCTGCTGCAAGAGCACAACTGAGTGCATCTCCAGCTACCGATGTGAAGTTTTGTGGAATTGATGATCCCACCTGCGAAGCCTGCCAATAATTTCAAAGCCGCATCGTTGTCTCGGCAACGATGCAATGCAACAACAACGTTTGCGTACTTTGCAAATCAGCAATTTGCTTTTTTTGCATGAAGTTGCGATAATCTCTTTAATGGAAATATTTTTATGTTGACCTGGGACGAAGAAGTTAAGCCTACCCCTCCAGCCAATGGTATGCATACCAACATGGCGGATACAGCGCCCTCTCTCAGCCCTGCACCACGAATGCTCAATGATGGAGCCCCCATTCCTTCTCCTACCGTTGTAGCCTCTGCAGACAAGCCTCTTGAAAAAGAGATCTCACGTCGCGTCAATGCGGCTGATAAACGCATCATCAACGGACAAACAGACGTTAATCAACTGGTCCCCTTTAAATACAAATGGGCCTGGGAAAAATATTTAGCTACTTGTGCCAACCATTGGATGCCGCAAGAAGTTAATATGACGCGTGATATTGCACTTTGGAAAGATCCCAATGGATTGACCGAAGACGAGCGTCGCTTGGTCAAGCGCAACCTTGGGTTTTTTGTAACCGCAGACTCTTTGGCCGCCAACAATATTGTTTTGGGTACCTATCGCCACATCACAGCTCCCGAATGCCGTCAGTTTTTGTTGCGTCAAGCATTTGAAGAAGCGATTCATACCCACGCTTACCAATACATTGTGGAATCGTTGGGCTTGGATGAGAGCGAAATTTTTAGCGCCTACCATGAAGTTAAATCGATTCGCGACAAAGACGAATTTTTGATTCCGTTTATTGATGCGATCATGGACCCGCATTTCAATACGGGCACCCCCAAAAACGATCAAACTCTGCTCAAGTCTTTGATTGTGTTTGCATGCCTCATGGAAGGCCTGTTCTTTTATGTAGGTTTTACACAAATTTTGGCCTTGGGTCGTCAAAACAAAATGACGGGCGCTGCAGAGCAATACCAATACATCTTGCGCGATGAATCCATGCACTGCAACTTTGGCATTGATTTGATCAATCAAATTAAACTTGAAAATCCTCAATTGTGGACCGCTGAATTTAAAGCTGAAATTGTTGGATTGTTTGAAACGGCTGTTGAACTCGAATACAGATACGCAGAAGACACCATGCCACGAGGCGTATTGGGTCTTAATGCATCGATGTTTAAGGGCTATCTGCGCTACATTGCAAATCGTCGAGCCACACAAATTGGACTCGAGCCTTTGTTTCCTAACGAAGAAAATCCCTTCCCATGGATGAGCGAAATGATTGATCTGAAAAAAGAACGCAACTTCTTTGAAACTCGTGTGATCGAGTATCAAACAGGTGGCGCACTTTCCTGGGATTAACACTCACTGTGTTTGTAATTTGTTCTCACCTAATCTCTCTCAACTTTCAAAAGTTGTCGGTGAGAACACAACCCGTTCAAGGAGCTGAACCCGGATTCAACTCCTTGAATCACTTGAAACCTCTTGCAGGTTTTCAAGTGCCTCGAACCAACGATCTCACGATCTAGGAGAAAACAATGGCAACTGCAAAAAAAGCGGGCGCAAAAAAGGCCCCAGCAAAGAAAAAAGTGGCAGCTAAGAAAAAGCCTGCCGTCAAAAAAGTAGCTACTAAGAAACCGGCAGCAAAGAAAGTCGTCAAAAAGTCAGTCGCAAAAAAACCAGCTAAAAAAGTTGCTAAAAAACCAGCAGCAAAAAAGCCAGTTAAAAAAGTGACTGCAAAAAAACCAGCCGCCAAAAAAGTAGCAGCGAAGAAACCAGCAGCAAAAAAGCCAGTTAAAAAAGTGGCTAAAAAAGTAGTAGCGAGCAAACCGGCCGCAAAAAAACCAGTGGCAAAAAAGCCAGCACCTCCGGCCGTCGCTCACAAACCAGTAGTTAAGGCAACTGCACCCTTGCATGCTGCACCTGTAGCACAAACCACGCTCAACCCTCAGGCAGCGTGGCCATTTCCTACAGCCAGCAGACCCTGATCTTAACCATCAGTGGCACATTCAAAAGCCCGCTCATCGCGGGCTTTTTTTATTTCTTCAGACCGTCAAGCGAATAGTTTTGAGGACCTTTGCTTGCAATTTTGATGGAGCCGACTTGATTGCCTAAATGCGCGCATTTTTCAAGCGACCATCCCTTTTCAAGACCAAATAACAAAGCGCCTCGCCAAGCATCGCCACAGCCCGTTGGATCGACCACCGCTTGTGCTTTGGCAGGCGGCACAATGGTTTGATGACCATCAATCCAAACTTCACAGCCCTGCGCACCCAAAGTCACAATCAAACCTTTGACTCGTTTAGAGATTTGCGAGCTGTCTTGGCCTGTTCGGTCAGACAACATTTTTCCTTCATAGTCATTGACGGTTACCCATGTGGCTTGATCGATGAATCGATTGAGATCAGCCCCATCAAACATTGGCAACCCTTGACCCGGATCAAAAACAAATGGAATGTCTGCATGCGCAAATTGTTCAGCATGCATCAGCATCGCATCACGTCCATCGGGTGACACAATACCCAACCGAATGTTTGAATCTTTTTCAATGCGATTGATGTGAGCCTGCATCATGGCGCCAGGATGAAAAGCTGTAATTTGATTATTGTCGCGATCGGTCATGATCATCGCTTGTGCAGTGTAATGATCAGACACTGTTTGAACATGCTTGGTTGAAAGGCCCAAATTTTTGATGCGTTGGAGATAGCTTTCACCATCACTTCCCAATGTAGCCATGACCAAGGGTTCACCGCCCAACAATTTCATGCTGTATGCAATATTGCCTGCACAACCACCAAAGTCTCGACGCAACGCAGGCACCAAAAAAGAAACATTGAGAATATGCAATTGATCGGGCAAGATTTGTTCTGCAAATCGACCTTCAAATGACATGATGGTGTCAAATGCCAGAGAACCACAAATAAGCGCAGCCATTTAAAAATCCTTTTTAATTATGGATAAAACAATTCAACCTTAAAACCCACCACTTCAACAGGTAGCGATTCATTTAAAGTAAAAATCAATTTTGCAAGTTGATTTCTTTGCGGTCGCAACATATCCGTGAGGCCCAGTTGTTCGGGTCGAATAATTTTTTGAACGACCACTTGGTCATCTGAATTAGTTAATTGTAATTCGATGGAAGGCGTAGAGAGGGGAAAGGATAGCGTATTTTTGAGTTGAAACTCCATCAAATAACGACCGTCTTCTTGCAGCTCAAAACGACTGCTTTCGATATGCACGGCCTTGGCGTCCATTGGCCATTGCAATTGACAATCGCACAATTTAGTAAGCCATGGACTTAGGCTGGGCTCAACGGCCGCGATCCAATTGCGTTGAACCAAAGCGATTTGTAAAAGCAACCCCACAACTAAACCCGTAATAGCTAAAACAATCAAACTTTTTAAAAACAGACCTGATTTGGATTTCGTTTTGAGAGTTGGTTTTTCTTCTGCGGCACCCAAGGATAAATCGGGCCAAGGCTCATCGGTTAGTTCATATAAATTTTTATCGGCTTCAAAACTGTGATCACACGCGCCACATCTAACCCAACCATTGGCAGCGCTTAACTGCTCGGCTTGTAGATGAAATGCAGTTTTGCATTCGGGACAACGGGTAATAAAATTCATGACTTTGTTGAAGTCATCAAAATCCAACCTTCTTGCTCGTCGTGCACTCGCAAATTTAAATAAGGTTGATAGGCTTGTTGGAGTTCTTCGGCTTGTCGAGACAAAATACCCGCTAATACCAAATGCCCCTTGGCCTGTACTTGCTCACACAACAAAGGCGCCAGCACTTTGAGGGGCGAGGCCAAAATATTGGCCAACACAACATCATAGGGACCCATGCATTGATCAGGCAAGCCCGATTGAATCACGCAATGATTGGCAAGCGCATTGTTTTGAGTGGCAACCAATGCTTCAGGATCGATGTCAACCGCGTCGACTTGTTTTGCACCGTGCAAGTAAGCGCCAATCGCCAAGATGCCCGAACCACAACCATAATCAAGAACGCGCTGTGGAGATTGAATATGTTGCGCAATCCATCGCAAGCACATGCTCGTAGTTGGATGCGTGCCCGTACCAAATGCAAGCCCTGGGTCTAATCGAATCATGATTTTGGCCTGCGCGGGAGGCTGATGCCACGTGGGAACAATCCAAAAATCTTCTGTAATAGAAACAGGCGTAAACTGCGATTGCGTTAATCGCACCCAGTCTTGTTCGGGCACTTGCGAGACTTGCAAAATTTTGCACTGCGCCATGAATTCTTGCTGAGTGAGCCATTGCGACGCTTGCTCTGCGTCTTCTTTTTCATTGAATAATGCAATAACGCGTGAATGAATCCAACCCGCTTGATGCTGTGGCATGCCTGGTTCACCAAACAAAGCCAGTTCTGCGTCTGTATGCGCGTCTGCGTCTTCGATGTACAGACTACACGCATCTAGTACCATCAACGCATCGCTAATGATTTCTACTTGATCTTGCGGTGACAGAATGCAGATCTCAAACATAACATTAACGCTTGTGGGTTGCCAACCACTCTTCTAAATAATGGATATTGGTGCCACCCGACATAAATTTTGAATCGACCATGATTTCTCGATGCAATGGAATATTGGTTTGAATGCCTTCCACCACAGTTTCTGACAAAGCCGTTCGCATGCGCAAAATGGCTTGCTCGCGTGTATCGGCATAAACAATGATTTTTCCAATCATGGAGTCATAGTTGGGAGGAACAAAATAATTGGTGTACACATGTGAATCAACCCTCACGCCCGGACCACCTGGCGCATGCCACGTGGTGATGCGACCAGGTGAAGGCACGAATTTGTAGGGGTCCTCTGCATTGATGCGACATTCAATGGCGTGTCCACGCACTTCAATTTGTTTTTGATTGAAGGGTAATTTTTGACCTGCAGCAACCATGATTTGCGTTCTAACAATATCCACGCCCGTGATAAATTCTGTGACGGGATGCTCAACTTGAACGCGCGTATTCATTTCGATGAAATAGAACTCACCGCTTTCGTATAAAAATTCAAAGGTGCCAGCACCACGATATCCGATTTTTTTGCAAGCAGCCACACAACGCTCGCCGATTTTTTCGATTAATTTCCGAGCGATGCCAGGTGCAGGACCTTCTTCAATGACTTTTTGGTGGCGTCTTTGCATAGAGCAATCGCGCTCACCCAAATAAACCGCATTTTTAAATTTATCCGCAATGATTTGAATCTCGATATGGCGTGGGTTTTGTAAAAACTTTTCCATATAAACCGCAGGATTGCCAAAGGCCGCACCTGCTTCTGCTTTGGTGGTTTGAACTGCATGAATCAGTGCAGCCTCTGTATGCACCACACGCATACCGCGCCCGCCACCGCCACCTGTCGCTTTGATAATGACGGGGTAGCCGACTGACTTTGCCATGCGGCGTATTGCAACGGGGTCATCGGACAATTCACCCTCAGATCCAGGCACACACGGAACGCCAGCTTTGATCATCGCTTGTTTGGCCGATACTTTGTCGCCCATGATGCGAATGGATTCTGCCGTGGGCCCAATAAAGCTAAAGCCACTTTTTTCGACGCGCTCCGCAAAGTCTGCGTTTTCACTTAAAAAACCATAGCCTGGGTGAATTGCTTCTGCATCGGTGACCTCTGCTGCCGAAATAATGGCAGGCATATTGAGATAACTTTGCGCCGATGGGGCTGGGCCTATACAAACAGCTTCTTCAGCCAATTTGACATATTTAGCTTCACGATCGGCTTCGGAGTAAACAACGACCGCTTTGACGCCGAGCTCACGACAAGCCCTTTGAATACGTAATGCAATCTCTCCACGATTGGCAATTAGAATTTTTTTGAACATTGCTAAAGGCTCACTCAATCACAAAAAGAGGCTGGCCGTATTCAACGGCCAGCCCGTTATCTGCCAATATTTTTGTGATGGTTCCTGTGAAGTCGCATTCAATTTCATTGAGGATTTTCATGGCCTCAATAATACAAATGGTGTCACCTTGCTTGATGGAGTCGCCCACCTCAACAAATGGTTTGCCGCCAGGACTGGCTGAGCGATAAAAAGTCCCAACCATGGGGGATTTAACAATTTGCCCAGATTGAGGGGCATCAGCAGAAGCAATGGGTGATTTTGATGCAGTGGCCGCAGGCTGAGCCACCAAGGGTGCGGCTGGAATGACGATTTGCATGGGCGCCGCGGTTGTTGCGGCTGCTTGCGATCCGCTTTTGACAATTCTGACCTTTCCTTCAGCTTCAGTGATTTCAAGTTCGGTAATGTTGGAGTCGGCCACCAGGTCGATGAGCGTCTTGAGCTTTCTTAAATCCATGAGTTAGTGTCTTTGCTAATAAGAAAGTGCGAATTTACACCAAAAAACGCCTGTTTTGAGAAATCAACTCAAATTAGTGCACCGATCAAACCCAATTTTTGATGTCATTTGTGTTTAATTTACCTAATTTTTTGGCCAAAATGCTCCCATTTGCATTTAAAACCACAGTAAACGGTAATCCGCCCGCCAAATTTCCTAAGTTTTTTGCAAGCTCAGTCCCCTCTAAACCCGCCAAGCCCACCAGATACTCAACAGGGTATTGGCTTAAAAAATTTTTAACCGAACTGGGTTGATCAATGGCTAAGCCTACAACTTGCCAACTTTTAGACTTTTTTTGTTGATAGAAAGCGTTAATTAGAGGCATTTCCTCGACACAAGGCGCACACCAAGTTGCCCAGAAATTAATCACCAAGGGCTTTCCCTTCAGATCTTGAAGACTCAAGCTGCTGCCATCAGGCGTATCAAACACCGAAGACCATAGTTTTTTTTCTGTATCCGCGTCCAATTGCTCGGGCTGACTCAAGCGCCACAAACCATATCCACCCAAGGCCGACAAGAGCGCTACGCCCGCCATCAAACCTCTTCTTTGAAGCAAATGGCTCTTCGAATCGCCCGTCAACTCATTATTCATGGGTATCTTTCAATAAAAGCTCAAGACTTTTGAGCGAACCACTTTTGGTCAAACCTTTGGAGTCGGGTTGCAAAGCTCCTCGAATATCGTCCAAATCATAGATAGAAAGATGGACGCCCACATATTCGTTGAGAGGTTCGCACCAACTGCTCAAACTCAGCACATCAACAGTTTGGCCATGAATACCCGAAGAGGGGTTTACATCATAGGAAACACCTTGATCAATCAATTTGATTTCTGCCGATTTGGAGTCATCACAAAACAATTGGAGATGAATATCGTTCAAGCGCGTGGCCATTCCGCGCCAAACTGCGCCAGCCAAGTGCGGCTTGAACTCTTCAAGTCGACGCATCCAAACAACCGCCAATTGACGCAAAGCCAGTAACTCGCCAGGTTGCGTATCCGAACAAAACAAGGCGATGTACTCTCTTACATGCTCTTCGAGGTCATCGTTGTTGGGCAATGCGGTACGCAAAGGCAAACCCAATAATTTAACCGCGCGTTTTTTGCTGGCTTGATAGCTCAAGCCTTCTTCCACAATAAATCGCGCGGCCGTTGACAATAATTCTTGCTCCAAATCTTGCATCAAGCGATTGTGCCTTCGATTCAGCCATTAGCCTTTTACAATCCATGGATGCACATACATATATTGGGTATTTGCGGCACCTTCATGGGAGGGTTGGCCGCGTTGGCGCGAGAAGCGGGTCATCAAGTGACGGGATGCGATGCAGGCGTGTATCCACCCATGAGCGATCAGCTTCGAAGTTTGGGCATCGAATTGATCGAAGGCTTTGGAGCCGATCAACTCAAACTCAAAGCTGATTTGCATGTGATTGGCAATGTGGTGAGTCGCAGTCGACTCGACAACGGTCAGCCCAAATTTCCTTTGATGGAAGCCATCTTGGATCAGGGCTTGCCTTACACCAGTGGGCCCCAATGGATGTGCGATCACCTCTTGCACACACCGCATCAAAGTCGTCACGTCATGGCCATTGCAGGTACGCATGGGAAAACAACCACCACAGCCATGCTCACTTGGATATTGGAGTCGCAAGGCCTCACACCTGGATTTCTAATTGGCGGTGTACCACTCAACTTTGGCGTTTCTGCACGATTGGGTCAATTAGCAAAAAATCAAACACGCCCACTCTTTGTCATCGAAGCCGACGAATACGACACCGCATTTTTTGACAAGCGAAGCAAGTTTGTTCACTACAGACCTCGCACAGCTATATTAAATAATTTAGAGTTTGATCATGCCGATATTTTTGAAAATATAGGCACGATAGAAAAACAGTTTCATCACTTGGTACGCACCGTACCACCCTCGGGTCAAATTATTTTTAATCGCGATGAAGAAAGCTTGAAGCGCGTCATTGAACAAGGATGCTGGAGTGACAAAATATCTTTTGGTCAATCAACCCAATCGCAATGCCAAGCGCACGGTGAACCTTCACAATTTGAAGTTTCGTTCAATGGTAAGCGTCAAGGTCAAGTTCGCTGGAACATCACAGGCGTTCATAACCAAATGAATGCGTTGGCCGCCATCGCCGCGGCGCATCATGTGGGCGTGGCACCCATCGATGCATGCGCGTCCTTATCGACATTTGAAAACGTCAAGCGTCGAATGGAAGTGCGCGGAGTAATCGGCAAAGGCTCAGATGCCATTACTGTTTACGATGATTTTGCTCATCACCCCACTGCCATCAGAACCACTATCCATGGATTGCGAAAACAAGTGGGTTCATCCAGAATTTTGGCCGTGTTTGAACCACGCAGTAACACCATGAAATTAGGCGCCATGAAATCGCAACTGCCTTGGAGTTTGGAGATGGCCGATCTGACGATTTGCCATAGTGCAGAACTCGACTGGGACGCCTCACAAGTTTTGGCTCCTATGGGCCATCGTGCAAAAGTTGCAAACACGATTGATAAAGTCATTGCACAAGTAATGCAATCGGTTCAACCGGGCGATCACATCTTGTGCATGAGCAACGGTGGCTTTGGCGGCATTCATCAAAAATTATTGAATGCCTTAAAAAAATAAAATTTAAATTATTTTTTGCGTTGACGACGTGCTTTCACACCCTCTGAAAAAACGTTTAACAAGCCTACAGATGTATCCCAATCGATGCACGCATCTGTGATGCTCTTGCCGTATTCCAATGCGCCAACTTTGTCTTTGCTTGGTGTGAATTTTTGTGCGCCACCTTTGAGATGGCTCTCCACCATCACGCCAAATATTTGGTTCGATCCACCAGCAATTTGCTTGGCAATATCGCTTGCCACTTCAAATTGCTTTTCGTGTTGCTTGCTGCTATTGGCGTGACTGCAGTCCACCATCAAATGCGCAGGCAATTTGGCAGATAACAAATCTTGACACGCAGCGTTAACGCTGGCCGCGTCGTAATTGGGCGCTTTACCGCCGCGCAAAATCACATGACAATCTTTGTTGCCCTGCGTTTGCACAATCGCAACTTGTCCATTTTTGTGTACCGATAAAAAGTGATGTCCTCTTGCCGCGGCTTGTATCGCATCGGTTGCAATTTTAATATTGCCATCGGTGCCATTTTTAAAACCGATCGGCGCCGATAAACCCGACGCCAATTCGCGATGCACTTGACTTTCGGTCGTGCGCGCGCCAATCGCACCCCAACTGATGAGGTCGCCAATGTATTGTGGAGAAATCACGTCTAAAAATTCTGAACCTGCTGGCAAGCCCACGCGATTGATTTCGATCAGCAATTGACGTGCAATGCGCAGTCCTTCATCGATGCGATAGGTCTCATCTAAATAGGGATCATTGATCAAACCTTTCCACCCAACCGTTGTGCGTGGCTTTTCAAAATAGACGCGCATCACAATTTCTAAGGTATCGGAAAAACGTTCGCGCTCACCGATGAGGCGACGCGCATATTCAAGTGCAGCTACAGGATCGTGAATGGAACAAGGGCCAATCACAACCAGCAATCGATCGTCTTTGCTGTGCATGATTTTTTGAATCGATTTGCGCGTATGCGTGATGAGAGTCTCAACGGCCGTATCTTGAATTGGGAAAAAACGGATGAGATGTTCGGGTGGCGGAAGCACGGTGATGTCCTTGATGCGTTGATCGTCTGTCTCGCTTGTCTTGTCATCGTGCGAGTGATATTTGGAATCTGTGATGCTTGATTTCATGAGAACCTCGTGGGTGAATGCCGTTTAGGAGGTAAAAAAAAACCGCCTGGTCTGGCGGTTGGTTGGGGAGTTCAGAGCGTTTTTTTAGGTACGTTCAGATCTCTCTACCGCCATGAAAGCGTGAGAAGCTAAAGTAACCAAAATAAAAATGCGCTGAGTACATAGTAAATAATATATCACAGCTTGTGAGGAGACACAAATTAGGCGGTTCCACCCACTGTGATCCCATCAATGCGCAGGGTGGGCTGCCCCACTCCAACAGGCACACTCTGTCCTTCTTTGCCGCAGGTACCAACACCACTGTCTAATGCCATGTCGTTGCCAATCATGGAGACGCGTGTAAGTACATCAGGGCCGTTTCCAACCAAAGTTGCGCCTTTCACGGGATACAGAATTTTCCCTTTTTCAACCCAATAGGCTTGGCTGGCAGAAAAAACAAATTTGCCTGAGGTGATGTCGACTTGCCCGCCGCCAAAATTGGTGGCGTACAAACCTTTGTTGATACTAGCCACAATTTCTTCGGGCGTTTGTTGTCCACTCAACATATATGTATTGGTCATGCGTGGCATTGGCACATGGGCATAACTCTCACGACGCCCGTTGCCCGTGGGCTTAACGCCCATGAGTCGCGCATTCATCGAATCTTGTATGTAGCCTTGCAAAATACCGTCTTCAATGAGGACGTTGCGCTGCGTTGCACATCCTTCATCATCTACATTGAGAGATCCTCTGCGGTCGTTGATGGTTCCATCATCTAAAATCGTAACTCCCTTGGCGGCAACGCGTTGCCCTATCTTGCCTGCAAATGCGCTAGATCCTTTGCGATTGAAATCGCCCTCTAGACCATGTCCAATCGCTTCGTGCAACAAAACGCCAGGCCAACCAGGGCCTAAAACAACCGTCATTTCACCTGCAGGTGCGGGTCGCGCTTCTAAATTGGTGAGTGCCGCACCAACGGCATCTTCGACATAACGTATGAGGCATTCGGCGTCAAAATAAGCCAATCCAAAACGTCCACCGCCGCCTGCAGATCCTACTTCGCGACGACCTTTTTGTTCGGCAATCACAGTAAGGCTTAAGCGAACCAAGGGACGAACATCGGCTGCTAATGTGCCATCGGCACGCGCAACCATCACGACATCGTATTCAGAGGCAAGACCCGCCATCACTTGAACCACACGCGGGTCACGCGCGCGCGCTTGTTTTTCGATTCGCTCAAGCAATTGAACTTTGGCCGCACTATCCAATGAGCCAATGGGATCGTCTCCAAGATAAAGACTGCGACTTGCAGCAATTTTTTGACTCGGAATTTTGATCTTGGCGTTATTGCCCGCACTTGCAATCGTTCGCACTGTGCTCGCTGCGTCTTCTAACGAGGCCCAAGAAATATCATCCGAATAGGCAAAAGCAGTTTTTTCACCGCTCACGGCACGAACGCCTACGCCTTGATCAATGCTGAATGAACCGGTTTTGACGATGCCTTCCTCCAAGCTCCAACCTTCGGAGCGGGTGTATTGAAAATAAAGATCAGCATCATCTACTCGATTCGCTCGAATATGCAAGAGCGCGCGCGTTAAATGAGATTCATCGAGTCCATAGGGGTCGAGCAATAATTTGCGAGCAATGGCTAATCGCTCAATGGTGGGTTCGCGTGAGATCATGTCGCGATTGTAGAGGTTTGCGCAAAAACCTTGGAATGCGGACCACTATTTAAATTAGGACTGAACCAATTGCTTGGCCTTGGCCACTGACATCAAAATCCCAACACCCAAACCAAGCGTTACCATTGCCGTTCCGCCGTAACTAATAAATGGCAAAGGAACGCCCACAACGGGCAGAATACCGCTCACCATACCCATATTGACAAAGGCGTAGGTAAAGAAAATCATGGTGATACTACCTGCCAAGAGTCGAGAAAATAAAGTGGGTCCATTTTGAGAAATAGCCAAGCCCCGCAAAATCAAAAACAAAAATGATCCGATTAAAAATAAATTACCTAGCAAGCCAAACTCTTCAGAATAAGCGGCAAAAATAAAATCCGTGGTTCGCTCAGGAATAAAGTCGAGATGGGTTTGCGTACCTTGCATAAAGCCTTTGCCCCAAAACCCGCCCGAACCAATCGCAATCATCCCTTGAATAATGTGAAATCCTCGCCCCAAGGGATCTCGCCCAGGGTCGAGCAATGTACAAACCCTTTGCTGTTGATAGTCGTGCAAGAGTGGCCATCGAAAACCATCGGCGCATAGCGTAGGCTCGAAAACAACCAATAACACTAAGCTAATTAAACCAAAAAACAAAGGCGGAATAATCAAATACCAACTCAATCCCGCAAAAAATAAAACATAAAAGCCCGCTGAAAAAACCAAAATAGCCGTGCCTAAATCGGGTTGTCTGACAATGAGAGCAACGGGTATCAACAAAATTAAACCGCCCACCAAAAAATCAAGCGGTCGCATTTGACCTTCGCGTTTTTGAAACCACCAAGCCAGCATCAAAGGCATGGCAATCTTCATGATTTCACTGGGTTGAATGACGATGCCAATGTTGAGCCAACGACGAGCGCCTTTTTTGGTGAGTCCAAACAAGGCGACCGCAACCAACAGGGCCAGGCCAACGGTATAAATTGGAACGGCAAGCAACATCAGTTTTTGTGGCGGTATTTGAGCCACCATAAACATAATAAATCCAGCGATCAGCATATTGCGGCCATGATCCCAAAATCTCTGGCCATCGGCAAAGCCAGAAGAGAACATAGTAATTAAGCCTGTGCAGACCAATAAAAATACCGCAAACGCAAACGGTCCATCAAAACCTTTGAGCAAAGGCCTGATTCTTCTAAGAAAATGAGCGTTTTCAATGACAATATTCATTGGCACCGATTATCAACTGAAACGGATCTGTTTTGTCAACATGGGACAATACACGCATGTACGTATTAATTGAAGATTCTGGAAAATTTTTAACCGGTCGGGTCTTGTCCGAGACCGATACATCCGCACAGGTTGAACTCGATTCGGGCAAACGCCTCAAAGTCAAATTGACGCAGGTCATGCTTCGTTTTGAAAAACCGTCGCCCCATGAATTAATGGCCGACGGGCTTGCACTCTCAGAGTCAATCGAATTGGACTTGGCTTGGGAATTTGCGCCCGAAGAAGAGTTTGGATTTGAAGAGTTCGCCAAAGAATATTTCAACGCCAGTGCCAGTTTGATTCAACAAGCCGCGAGTTTGTTTCGCTTATTTGACACACCGCATTATTTTCGACGCGTGGGTAAGGGTCGATTTAAAAAAGCATCGGCTGATATTTTGAAGCAAGCCTTGGCAACCATCGAAAAGAAAAAATTACTGCAAGAACAAATTCAAACGTGGGCCCAAGAATTGGCGCAAGAAAAATGTCCAACACCGATTGCCGAGCAGTTGTACAAAATTCTTTTTAAGCCCGACAAAAATGCGCCTGAATACAAAGCGGTTGTTGAAGCTTCCAAGACCACTAAAATAGCACCACTGACTCTTTTACAAAAAACTGGCGCTATCTCTTCGCCGTATCAATTTCATTGGCAACGATTTTTATTTGAAAATTTTCCAAAAGGAACAGGCTTTCTAAATTTGCATTCGCCTGCAATCAAACTGGATTTACCTTTGGCAACTGTTCAAGCTTATTCCATCGATGACTCTCAAACCACCGAGATTGACGATGCGCTATCAGTTCAAGGTTTGCAAACAGGCGTCGTCACCGTTGGTATTCATATCGCCGCACCCGCACTCGCATTAAAACCCAGCGACGCCATCGATCAATGCGCACGAACGCGTTTATCCACAGTATATATGCCAGGACACAAAATCACCATGCTACCCTCGCATGTGGTTGAGTCTTTTACTTTGCAAGAAGGAAAAAATTGTCCTGCCGTTTCTTTGTACGTGAGCTTCAATGAAGAAACCTTAGAAGTTCTAAGCTCCATCACAAAAATTGAGCAAGTATCCATAACTGCCAATTTGCGTCATGATCAATTAGAAGATTTAGTCACCGAATCTTGGTTAAGTGCAAACGCTCCAAGCGATGCTGCTCAAACAACAACACCTCATCTGCCGCAACTCGAGTTATCTTTCTTATTTCGACTTGCACAAAATCTCAAATCAAAACGCGAGGTAGTGCGTGGCAAACCAGAAAATTTCAATCGACCCGATTACAACTTTCGCATCGTTGACGCACCTGAAGATGGCCCACTAGGTACAGAAAACGTTGTCATCACTCAAAGACAACGCGGCACACCCCTCGATTTAATTGTGGCCGAGACCATGATTTTGGCCAATAGTACGTGGGGGCGATGGATGGCCGATTTGGGCGTCCCCGCTATTTATCGCAGTCAAGCCAGTATAGCGCCTGGTGTCAAAGTACGCATGAGCACCAAGGCTTTACCGCATGCAGGAATTGGCGTGGGCTGTTATGCATGGTCAACATCACCATTGCGACGCTACACCGATTTGGTCAACCAATGGCAAATCATCGCTTGCGCGCAAAATGGCACAACGGCTGCATTGGTTGCTCCTTTCAAACCCAAAGACACTGAATTGTTTGCAATTATTTCTTCGTTTGACGCTGCCTACACCGCTTACAACCAACATCAAGCTAGTATGGAAAGATTTTGGACGTTGCAACACGTCAAACAACATTCAATCGATCAAATCGACGCGCAAGTTTTTAAATCTTTTCCTGGCACGCCGCCTATGGCACGTGCCGATCACTTGCCCTTGGTATTGAGTATATTAAATGCACCTCCATTGGATCGAGGCACGCCGATCAAAGTGCGCATCGGCGATATCGATGACATAAGTTTGGATTTGCAAGCGCATTATTTAGAAACATTGATGAGTGGCCAAGCAAGTCTGAAACAAACAGATGAAATTGAAGAAGGAGACGACAACTCATCGGCTGGCCCCATTGCAATTGCCATCGATATGTCCGACGAAAGTACAGAAACTACGCAGACTACTCCGATTTTGGAAAAAGGCAACCCCATCTCGCCATGAACAAGGATTTTTTATCCCGCATCACGATTTTGCAATGGGCATTTGCATTGTCATTGGCAGTTCATGGTGGTTTATTGATTTTGCGTTTTGCTGCACCCGATCGTTTTGATCGATTGATGCAAGATCTTCCTCTTGAAATCATTTTGATTAACACCCTGAGCGATGTTCCCAAAAATGTAAAACCACAAGCTTTAGCACAAGTTAATTTAGCGGGTGGTGGCGATCACAGAGACGTGCGAGCGCAATCGCCCCTACCCAATGCACCACGCAATCAAATGGGCAAAGAGCAAGACAGCAATTTGCGCGAGCAAGTGGTTCAAATGCAAAAGCAACAAGAAAAGCTTTTAACGCAAGTTAAAGAATTGCTAGCCAATATGCCTGTTACGCAACCCGAACCCAATCAACCCGAAAGTAAAAACCAACGCCAGCAATTCATACAAATGTTGGCCGAAATTGAGCAACGCATTCAAGAACAAAATGCTAAACCACGCAAGCTCTACATCAGTCCGAGCACCCGTGCAGTGATTTACGCGCAGTATTACGACATCATGCGAAAAAAAATTGAAGACAAGGGCACACTTTATTTTCCAGAAATAGATGGCAAAAAATTATATGGTACGCTCACCATGATAATCACCATCAATTCGGGAGGCCTGGTGATTGCCGTCGAAGTTGCGCAAAGTTCTGGGCAACCCGAGTTGGATCGTCGTGCGCAAGCCATCGCCACCAGCGCTGGGCCCTTTGGTGCCTTCACGTCCGACATGCGCAAGCAAATCGATCAACTCGCATTGGTCACTCGATTTAATTTCACACGCGATGGCTCAATGCAAACCAAATGGAGTGAGCCTTGAAAAAATCTTTCTCAACGGTTGTTCGCTTCAAACCATTTCTGAGATGGCTAGGTCTTTTTGTGTTGGCATGGTTTGCATTACAAATCTATTTTTTAAGTCATATTGCTTTGATGCGTTATGTCAATCCTTCTTCAACCACGTTTCAGCGCTCACAGGCGAGGCAAATTTTTCAAATAAAAAAAGAATTGCCATGGCGTCAAGATTGGGTTGATTCACGCGATATTTCTTCTCACCTCAAACGCGCGGTAATTGCCTCCGAAGATGATATTTTTGCCACGCATGATGGCGTGCAGTGGGAAGCAATTGAGCGTGCATGGCACAGCAACATCAAATCACAACAACAGACGCAAAATAAAAATGTAAAGAAGGTGAAGATTGTTGGCGGTTCAACGATTACTCAACAACTGGCCAAAAATCTTTTTTTATCGGGCGAAAGAACTTTTTTTCGCAAGAGCCAAGAATTTATTCTTACCATCGGTCTTGAAATGTTTTTAAGCAAGCAACGTATTTTAGAAATTTATCTCAACCATGTGGAGTGGGGTCAAGGTGTGTTTGGAGCGCAAGCCGCTGCGCGTCATTATTTTCAAAAATCAGCTTCTCAATTAACACCATGGGAAGCGGCGCGTTTGGCCGTGATATTGCCTCGGCCTAAATATTTTGAAAAATTACCTCAATCACCTTATTTGAGCGATCGCACCGAAATTATTTTGGCGCGTATGAATGGCGCGGTATTGCCTTGAGCGCCAATATCGTCCTTGGCATCGATCCTGGTTTGCAAACCACGGGGTTTGGCTTGGTTCAGTTTGATGGCGGAAAACTGCATTACGTAGCGAGTGGCACGATTAAAACCACGCACTTGTCGCGCAGTGATTTACCTGCAAGGCTTAAAGTTTTGTTTGAAGGCATTCATGAAGTGGTTGATCGCTACCAACCCGATTGCGCGGCCATTGAAATTATTTTTGTCAATGTGAATCCACAAGCCACACTGTTATTGGGTCAGGCGCGTGGTGCATGTCTTACCGCATTGGTAACCAAGAATTTATCGGTAGCTGAATACACAGCTTTGCAAATGAAAAAAGCCATTGCAGGTCACGGCAAAGCGGGCAAAGCGCAGGTGCAAGAAATGGTCAAACGTTTGATTAATTTACCTGGCTTACCAGGCCCGGATGCAGCTGACGCTTTGGGTTTAGCTATCACACATGCGCATGCCGCCAAAGGATTGGCCTTGATGGCATTGGGTGGCAGTGTTAGAACCAAAGCCAGCGGCATGTATCGATCGGGTCGAAGCGGATAAACCGTCAATACAATTACCAAGCAGGTGCGAGTTGCGCGACTCCACGCGGCGCTAGGTTTTCGTCATCAAACGTAACGACTTCATAGCTATTAGGTCTGCTTAATAATTCTCTGAGCAATAAATTGTTGAGTGCATGCCCTGAACGAAATGCGCTGTAATATGCCAACAAGGGTTTGCCTAAAATATACAAATCGCCCATGGCATCGAGTATTTTGTGTTTGACAAATTCGTCGTCGTAACGAAGCCCATCTGTGTTGAGTACTTTGTAATCATCCATCACAATGGCATTGTCTAATCCGCCCCCTAATACCAAACCATTGGAGCGCATCATCTCAACGTCTTTGGTAAATCCAAAGGTACGCGCTCTAGCTATATCGCGCGCATACACACCCGTTTCCATATCAAATTGAACGCGTTGACCTGTGGAATCGACCGCGGGATGTTGAAAATCAATTTCAAAACTCAGTTTGTATCCGTGATGGGGACTGAGTTTGGCCCACTTGCCTTTATCGCCCTGACCTTCACTCACCATGACCTCTTGAACGATTCGAATGAAACGCTTGGGTGTATTTTGAAGTGCAATGCCTGCGTTTTGCAACAAAAATACAAACGATGCGGATGAGCCATCAAGAATTGGAACTTCTTCTGCGGTGATATCAATATAAAGATTATCCAAACCCAAACCTGAACAAGCCGACATCAAATGTTCAATGGTGTGAACTTTGACCCCTTGCGCAGAAATGGTGGAGGCCATGCGCGTATCCGTCACTGCAACTGCATTGACAGGTATTTCAATGGGATTGGGAAGGTCTACTCTTCTAAAAACGATGCCCGTGTCAGCGGGTGCGGGCCGCAACGTCATTTCAACGCGCTGCCCGCTGTGTAGTCCGACACCAACCGCCTTGGTCAGTGATTGAAGGGTTCTTTGTTTAAGCACCCGCTTATTTTAATCGGCTTGCTTGCGCAAGAACGCAGGGATCTCATAATCATCCATACCGCCTGAGGACATGGCGTCGACTTTGGCCGATGCATGCGTTCGATTGGTACGCCACACACTAGGAACACTTGATGTTTCGTAACTGGTGTTGCGAGGCGCTGCAGTTTGCAGGGCAGATGCCGCCGATTGACTTACGCTGCTGGCTTGAATTGTTGAACTATCAGACACCGACGTAGTTTGCATCGGCATATGCTGAGAAATTGGAACGTTATCGGTACCTGTGCGTATCACCGATAAAGGTGGCGCAACGCGTTTGCCCGATTGTGCCAAACCCGTTGCAACCACTGTGACGCGAATTTGATCGTTCAATGAATCGTCATAGGCGGTTCCATAAATCACATGCGCATCACCGGATGCAAATGCACGAATCGTATTCATGGCTTCACGCGACTCCGACAATTTCAATCCACCTTTGGATGCAGTGATCAAAACCAGCACACCTTTTGCGCCTGTCATATCCACGCCTTCGAGCAATGGGCACGCAACCGCTTGCTCGGCCGCAATGCGAGCGCGATCGGGGCCACTGGCCGTTGCCGTTCCCATCATCGCTTTGCCTTGTTCACTCATCACTGTGCGAACGTCTTCAAAGTCGACGTTGACCAGCGCTTCGACGTTGATAATTTCTGCAATACCACCGACCGAATTGCGAAGCACATCGTTGGCAAATGCAAATGCTTCGTCTTGCGACACATTGTCACCGAGTACTTCTTGTAATTTTTCGTTCAAGACCACGATAAGTGAATCGACATTGGCTTCAAGTTCTGCCAATCCACTTTCTGCATTGGTCATGCGGCGACCGCCTTCCCACTCAAAAGGTTTGGTGACAACACCCACCGTGAGAATACCCATCTCGCGTGCAATGCGTGCAACGACAGGTGCCGCGCCAGTGCCTGTGCCACCGCCCATACCCGCCGTGATGAAGACCATATTTGCGCCTTCTAAAGCAATTCGAATTTCTTCGATGGCTGTTTCGGCTGCAGACAGTCCGCGCTCGGGTCGACTGCCCGCACCCAATCCACTATCGCCCAATTGAATGATGCGATCCGCACTGCTGACTCGCAATGCCTGTGCATCGGTGTTGGCGCAAATAAATTCCACGCCTTTGACACCACTTCTGATCATGTGCTCCACCGCATTGCCACCACCGCCACCTACGCCGATGACTTTGATTTGTGTGCCCGCTTTAAATTCGCTTGTTTCAATCATTTCTATACTCATTTTTTTACTCCGTTTTGTGCAGTTGCCTGAGATGTTTTGGTTTTTTGTTGTTAAAAAAATTAAGTACCTGGAGGAGCACCACGACAGCAAGGTCGCCATCGGCGTCTCTGTGATTGAACAGGACTGCCACGCGATTGAGGAATGAAATTTAAAAATTGCATGATTAAAAATTTCCTACAAACCAGTCTTTGACACGACCCAATGCGGTTGTGACTGAACCACTTTTTTGTGCGACCTTAAATCCGCGCAAGCGACCTGTTCGGGCTTCTTCAAGAAGACCCATGACTGTTGCAGCGCGTGTTTGTGAAACCATATCGGAGAGTGCACTTGAATAATGCGGCAAGCCACGTCTCACGGGTTTAAGAAAAATATCTTCGCCTAACTCGACCATACCGGGCATCATGGCGCTTCCACCCGTGAGCACCACGCCTGACGATAAAACTTCTTCAAAGCCCGAATCACGAATCACTTGTTGAACCAAAGCAAAAATTTCTTCAACACGCGGCTCAATCACACCCGCTAATGCTTGACGACTCAACATGCGCGGCCCTCTGTCACCCAGGCCTGGTACTTCAACTTGTATTTCTGGATCGGCCAATAACTGTTTGGCATAACCCGACTCCACTTTGATATCTTCTGCATCTTTGGTGGGCGTGCGCAAAGCCATCGCAATATCGCTGGTGATTAAATCGCCTGCGATTGGAATAACTGCTGTGTGACGAATTGCACCGCCCGTAAAAATCGCAACGTCTGTTGTTCCTGCACCAATATCAACCAATGCAACGCCTAATTCTTTTTCATCGGGCGTAAGAACAGAAAGACTTGAAGCCAATGGGTTGAGCATTAATTGATCCACATCAAGACCGCAACGTCGCACGCATTTGATGATGTTTTCTGCAGCGGTTTGCGCGCCCGTCACGATATGCACTTTGGCTTCTAATCGAATGCCGCTCATGCCGATCGGTTCTTTGACGTCTTGACCATCAATCAAAAACTCTTGTGGTTCGACCAACAACAAGCGTTGATCGGTTGATATCGTGATTGCGCGTGCGGTTTCAACTACACGCGCCACGTCGGCTGCTGTGACTTCGCGATCTTTAACGGCAACCATGCCGTGTGAATTCATACCTCGAATGTGACTACCTGTAATACCTGTATAAACACGCGTTATTTTGCAGTCAGCCATGAACTCGGCTTCTTTGAGTGCTTGTTGAATGCTTTGTACCGTTGCATCAATGTTTACCACAACGCCACGCTTGAGTCCATTACTGGGCGCAATGCCAAGCCCAGCCATTTTTAATTCGCCACCTGGCAACACCTCAGCCACTACCACCATGACTTTGCTGGTGCCAATGTCTAACGCGACGACTAAATCTTTGTATTCTTTTGCCATACGGACCTCTTCATTTATTTCTTCAAAGCTGGCTCTAACGTGCTCACACCGCGCAATCGCAATGCATAGCCGTTTTCATGCCTTAAATCTGCCGATTCCAAAGCACTGACTTTTCGGTTGTAGCGACCCGCAACTTGCACCAAGGTGCTTGTCATGCGATCTAATCTCGCCATCACTTCCGTCACAGAACCTCGTCCCAATTCAATATCTGCGCCTGATTGAAGCAAAGCGCGCCAACTACCGCGTCCTGTTAACTCCAAACCTTTGATGGACAAATCTAATTTTTTGAGTCGCAATGAAACTTCACCAAACATTTGCAAAACCAATGTCGATTGAGAATCGGATCCGTACAAATGCGGCAACTTGGTGTTTTCCAATTCGTCAAAGTTAGCAACAAAGACTTCGCCTTCACTATTGAGTAATCTGGATTCAGACTCTGGACCCCAATAGGCAACGGGTTGATGCTCAACAATTTGAATGTTTAACTGATTGGGGAATTCGCGCTCAATGATTGCATGCCTTACCCATGGAACCGATTCAAAAATAGCTCGCGTGTGTACCAAATCAATGGTGAAAAAATTACCGTTGATCTTAGGAGTTACATTGGCGCGCAATGTGACTTCGTTGTTGTGTTGAGATGAGCCCAATACAACAATTTGTGAAATTGAAAATACAGGATGGCTAATGCCCCACCAGATCAGCGATCCAATTAACATCAATACAACCGCAGCAAACACCAACGTGGCTGTGATATTCATCAGCTTAATGTCCAATGGAATTTCTTCCTTGAATTGCATGCGGGCTGCATCAGTTGCTCTCATGACACACGCCCTCCCTTGTGTTGATCAAGTTGTGCACTCATCAGCAATTGCAAACACAAATCTTCGTATGAAATACCTGAGGCCTTGGCCGACATGGGAACCAAGGAATGACTTGTCATGCCAGGGCTTGTATTCATCTCTAATAAAAACGCTTGTCGATCGCTTTTGCGAATCATCAAATCAGCACGACCCCATCCACGACAACCCAAAGCGCGATAAGCATCGAACGTGATTTGTTGAATCTTTTTTTCCTCTTCGGGTGGCAATCCACTGGGGCAATGGTATTTGACGACATCGGTGAAATATTTATTTTGGTAGTCGTAAGCACCTTGGGGCGCTGCAATACGAACCACGGGTAAAGCTTTGGCAAGATAACCTTCTCCAATAACTGGACAAGTCACTTCATCGCCATCAATAAATGCTTCACACAACAAGTCGGGATCGAATTGAGTGGCTAATGCAACTGCCGCTTGCATTTGATCTGCTGTCATCACCTTGGTCACGCCAATCGATGAGCCTTCACGTGGAGGCTTCACAATCAGTGGCAACTGAAGTTGCTCAGGAATTCTTTGAATGCTATGTGGTGTTTGTTCCTCTGGCGTTAAATGAACAAATGCAGGTGACTGCAAACCTTGCGCATTCCAAATTCGTTTGGTCATGGTTTTATCCATAGCAATGGCAGAAGCCATCACGCCCGAACCTGTATACGGTATACCTAGCAATTCGAGTGCGCCTTGAACTGTACCGTCTTCGCCATGACGACCATGCAATGCAATAAACACGTGCGTGTATTGCTGCGTTTTCAAATTTTGCAATGGTTGATTCGCAGGATCAAATGTATGCGCGTTAACGCCTTTGCTTTGTAAGGCTTGCAAAACACCATTTCCTGATAACAAAGAAATTTCGCGCTCTGCTGACATGCCGCCCATCAAAACGGCAACCTTCGCTTGATTAATATCAAAGGGCCTCATCGTGCACCCCCTTTGATTCTGACGGGCTCTTTGTGATTTGCTTTAAGAGCCACTTGCGCAGGGACTGTTCCAATTGATCCAGCGCCCAGGCACATCACCACGTCACCATCTTGGGCATGTTCGGAAATGAGTTGCGTGAGTTCATCCAAACTTTGTGCAAACACCAAATCATTTTGTCCCGCAACGCGCAGTGCGTGCGCCAAAGAACGCCCATCTGCCGAAGCGATGGGCGCTTCGCCTGCCGCGTAAACTTCTGTGAGCCACACCACATCTGCTGTTCGCATCACTCTCACAAAATCTTCAAAGCAATCACGTGTGCGCGTGTAGCGATGCGGTTGGAAAGCCAATACCAATCTTCGACCCGGAAATGCGCCACGCGCTGCCTGCAAGGTCGCGTCCAATTCAGCCGGATGATGTCCGTAGTCTTCAATCAATGTAAAGAGGCCGCCTTGTTTTGCTGGTATGTCGCCGTGCCTTTGAAAACGTCGACCCACACCTTTGAACTCCGACAATGCGACTTTAACAGCTTCATCGTCAATTCCAAGCTCCACAGCTATTGCAATCGCTGCTAATGCATTTCTGACATTGTGCTCACCCGGCAGATTCAAATCGATTTGCATATCAGGCAACTTAATACCGTTTTTGCGTGATACTTTAAATTGCATTCGACCCGATTTGGCGACTATGTCAAATGCTCGAACCTGCGCATTGGCCGACATGCCATAACTGGTAATCGGTCTTGAAACTAGCGGCAAGATACTTCTAAGTGCAAGATCATCGACACATAAAACAGCCGCACCATAAAAAGGCATGCGATGTAAAAATTCGATGAATGCATTTTTGAGTTTTCCAAAATCGTGGTCATATGTTTCCATATGATCTGCATCTATATTGGTCACAACTGACATCATTGGAATTAAATTTAAAAATGATGCGTCGGACTCGTCTGCTTCAACGACGATGTAATCGCCTTGTCCGAGTTTGGCATTTGCACCAGCGCTGTTGAGTTTTCCGCCAATCACAAATGTTGGATCAAGCCCCGCATGCGCCAACACACTCGCCACCAAACTGGTGGTCGTTGTTTTGCCGTGCGTGCCAGCAATTGCAATGCCTTGCTTTAAACGCATTAGTTCTGCGAGCATCACGGCACGTGGCACCACAGGAATTAATTTTTGATGCGCAGCAATCACTTCTGGGTTGTTCTCTTTGACTGCTGTTGATGTGACCACCGCATCTGCACCAACAATGTTTGCTCTGCTATGACCAACAAAACTTTGAATACCCAATGCTTTTAAACGTTGCAAAACAGGGCTGTCAAAAATATCAGAGCCTGTCACCACATAACCCAAATTAAATAAAATTTCTGCAATGCCGCTCATGCCTGCGCCACCAATGCCAACAAAATGAATGTGACGAATCGCGTGTTTCATGCGACCAACTCCTCACACGCAGCCACCATGTGATTGGCAGCCGACACTTTGCGTAAGTCATACGCGCGTTGTGCCACTTCTTGCAACATGGTTCTGTCCAAATTTTGAATTTGAGTTGCCAATGTCTGCGCGTCCAAACTGCGCTGCAGCGTAAGCCACGCTGCGCCTTGATTCGCCAAAAAATTAGCGTTGACTATTTGGTGATCGGCCACTGCATGTGGGAATGGGACAAAAATCGCCACGCCACCGATCGCAGCAATTTCGGTCACTGTACTCGCACCCGCTCTGCAAATAATTAAATCGGCTTTGGCCATCGCTGATGCCGCATCTTCTATAAATGGTGTCAGCGTAGCTGTTACACCTGCTTGCGCGTATGACGCTTCTAAGGCTTGAATTTGTTTTTCGCCACTTTGATGCGTAACCATAGGACGATGCGAAGGATCAATCAAAGCAATGGCTTGTGGAACGATATCATTCAACGCTTTGGCACCCAAGCTTCCACCCATCACCAAAATTTGAAGCGGGCCTTGTCGATTCTGAAAACGAATGTTCGGCGCATCTTGCTTTAAAAATTCGATGCGCAATGGATTACCAATCCACTGACCACGCCAGAGCACACGCGGGAAACTGGTGAATACTTTTTTGGCAATTAGTGATAACCACCGATTGGACATTCCAGCCAGTGCATTTTGTTCATGAACAATAAGAGGTTTGCCAAGCAACACAGCCATCACACCTGCTGGAAATGTGATGTAACCACCAAAGCCGATCACCACATCAGGATTGACATCCCGAATAATGTGTTTGCTTTGTTGAAATGCACGCATCATTCGCGCGGGTAACTTCAACCAAGTCAAAATACCTTTGCCACGCAAGCCGCCAAACTGCACCGCATGAAATGCTAAGCCTGCAATGGGTACGCGTTGACTCTCCATGCTGGGCTCTGCACCACCCAACCAATGCACACGCCAACCACGATCACGCAATGATTGTGCAACCGCCAAGCACGGGAATATATGTCCGCCTGTGCCGCCCGCAATCACCAATGCAATTTTGGTCTTCATCGTCGACCTCCATGCATCATCAATCGATTTTCATAATCGACGCGTAAAACAATCGCTATAGCAATGACGTTGAGCAAAATAGCCGATCCGCCATAACTCATAAACGGTAATGTCAGACCTTTTGTCGGTAATGCGCCTAAATTAACGCCCATATTAATGAAGGATTGAAAACCAATCCAAATACCCACACCTTGCGCTACCAAGCCAGCAAACACACGATCCATCGCAATCGCTTGACGACCAATGTACATGATGCGACGTGTGATCCACATGAATAAAGCGATCACACCACACACACCCACAAAACCAAATTCTTCACCAATCACAGCCAATAAAAAGTCGGTATGCGCTTCGGGTAACCAATGCAATTTTTCAACACTACCACCCAATCCAACGCCAAATATTTCGCCGCGACCAATAGCAATCAATGAATGAGACAGTTGGTAGCCTTTGCCCAATGCATGCTTTTCACTCCACGGATCTAAGTAAGCAAAAATCCGCTCGCGTCTCCATTCAGAAAAATAAATCATCATTGAAAATGCAAAAATCAACACCAAGGCAATTAAGAAAAACATTCGGGCATTGACACCACCCAAAAACAAAATACCCATGGCAATCACAACAATCACCATGAAGGCTCCCATATCAGGCTCTGCCAGCAACAGCGAACCCACCACGGCAACGGCCGCACCCATGGGCATCACAGAAGTAAAAAACTTTTCTTTGACTTCCATTTTTCGAACCATGTAATTGGCCGCATACAACAAGACGGTTAATTTGACCAACTCCGATGGCTGAAAATTCATCACACCCAATGAAATCCAACGACGCGCACCGTTAACGCCTTTTCCAATGAATGGAATTAAAACTAGAATGAGTAAAACTAATGAAGAAATAAAAAACCAAGGCGCTGCTTTTTCCCAATTGTCGATGGAGACCTGAAATGCAAGCAGACCCACCATGAATGCAATGCTGAGCGAAATCACATGACGAATTAAATAATGCGTTTGCGAATAATTTCCATTGAATCTAGGATTGTCTTGCATCGCAATTGACGCTGAATAAACCATGATCAAACCAAACACGAGCAAGGTGAAGATGGCCCACAATAAGGGCTGATCAAAACCTTTGATACTGACAGGCATCGCAGGAGTGCGTGAAAACTCATTGCCATGAACGCGCACAGGTAATGCGTCTAGTCCTTCTTGAGGAGTTGTCCCCAAAAACAAAGATTTGATGCTATCCCAGCGCTGAGCTATCGAGCTCATGCCGTGTCCTCCGCTAAAGCTAGCGCATGAACCGCATCACAAAATACTTTTGCGCGATGCTCGTAGTTGTCGAACATATCAAAGCTTGCGCATGCAGGCGACATGACAACCGCATCGCCCGTTTGTGCCAATTGACTGGCCATCTCGACGGCCTCTTGCATGCTTGATGCATGTTGCATGTTGACAGATGTTGGACTGCACGCTTCTTGAATTAACGATGCATCACGACCGATCAACACAACAGCTCTGGCGTATCGCGATATCTGTGAAGACAAAGGAGAAAAATCTTGTCCTTTTCCATCGCCTCCCAATATCACAACCAAGCGCCGATCAACGCCCAAACCTTGAATAGCTGCAACCGTTGCCCCCACATTGGTACCTTTGCTGTCTTCAAAATATTCAACATCTTTGATGACAGCAATCGATTCCAAACGATGCGGCTCACCTAAGTACTCACGCAAACCAAACAACATCGGGCCCAATGCCGCGCCAGTGTTGCAAGCCAGCGCCAATACAGCCAACGCATTGAGCGCATTGTGTTGACCCCGAATGCGCAAAGCATCTGCAGGCATCAAACGCTGGATATAAATTTCCTCTTCTTCCTCGTTGCGGCGACGCTTGCGCGTTTCATCGGCTTCGTGCGCACGAACCAACCAGGTCACACCATTGACTGTTTCAAGTCCATAGTCACCCGCGCGTTTGGGCACATCTGCACCATAACCAATCCAATGGCGAACTGTTTTTTGTTTTTTCTTGATTTGTTCTTCGGTTGGAAGCAGTTTCATCACCAGCTCATCATCAACGGGCAATACCAAGGTGGCATGTATTCCCATGATTTTGGATTTGGCCCTCACATAAGAAGCCATATCACCGTGCCAATCCAAATGATCTTGCGTAATATTAAGTATGGTAGCTATTGTGGGTTTAAACTGTTTAATATCGTTGAGTTGAAAACTCGATAACTCCAACACCCACACTTGCGGTAAATCTTCTAGCTTTATACGCAAAGTATCGAGCAATGTGGGGCCGATATTGCCAGCAACCGCTACTTTTTTTCCTGCGCGCTCGAGCAACTGACCTGTGAGCGATGTAACTGTTGTTTTACCATTAGTACCCGTGATGGCTAATATTTGTGGCGTGTATTGTTGTGATTGTTGCAAGTCATCCAAGGCTTGTTGAAACAGAGTGAGCTCTGTTCCCATCCACAATCCAATTTGCTCAGCGGCATTCCACACACCCGACACATCGGCTGGCGTGAGACCAGGGCTCTTAAACACAGCACGAATACTTTTTCCTTCAATTAATTCTTGATTCAAAGGACCCGATACAAATTGAGCTTGAGGGCAATCTTGTTTCAACTGACTCAGCAATGCAAGTTCTTGACGAGTATCGGCCACCGTAATTTGCGCGCCATGCATCACGCACCAACGCGCCATGGCCAGGCCTGACTCTCCTAGGCCTAATATCAAAACTTGCAGATCTTTGAGTTGCAACATGTTTAACGCAATTTCAGAGTTGACAAACCCACCAAGCAAAGCAGCATGGTGATGATCCAAAAACGAACAACCACTTGAGTTTCTTTCCAACCGGCTTTTTCAAAATGATGATGCAAAGGTGCCATTTTTAAAATTCTTCTGCCTTCGCCGTATTTGCGCTTGGTGTATTTAAAGTAAGTCACTTGCATCATCACCGAGACCGCTTCTGCAACGAAAATACCACCCATAATCGCAAGCACAATTTCTTGTCTAACAATCACAGCAATCGTACCAAGCGCACCACCTAAAGCCAACGCACCCACATCGCCCATAAACACTTGTGCCGGGTGCGTGTTAAACCATAAAAAAGCCAAACCAGCGCCAGCCATGGCCGCGCAAAAAATTAATAGTTCACCCGCGCCAGGAATATAGGGGAAGAATAAATATTTGGAGTAAACAGAACTACCTGTCACATAAGCAAAGACACCCAATGCAGAACACACCATCACCACAGGCATGATGGCCAATCCGTCTAAACCATCGGTGAGATTGACCGCATTGCTCGATCCCACAATCACCAGATAAGTCAAGATCACAAATCCCAAAACACCCAATGGATAACTCACTTCTTTAAAAAACGGCAAGAACAAGCCTGCTTTGGGCGGCAGATTCACATCAAAGCCCGACTTAATCCAAGAAATAAATAATTCCATCACGCGAAAATTACTGTTTTCAGAAATACTAAAAACCAAATACAAAGCTGCCAATACACCAATGAGCGATTGCCAAAAATATTTTTCTCGTGAACGCATGCCTTCGGGATCTTTATTGACCACTTTGCGCCAATCATCGACCCAACCAATGGCGCCAAAGCCCAAGGTCACAAGCAACACAATCCAAACAAAACGATTGGACCAATCAAACCACAACAATGTAGAGATCGCGATTGAAATCAAAATCAAAACTCCACCCATGGTTGGAGTGCCCGATTTACTGAGATGTGACTCCATGCCGTACGCACGAATAGGTTGGTCAATTTTGATGGAGGTAAGATAACGAATGACGGCAGGGCCTGCAATTAAACCAATCAATAGCGCTGTCAACGCCGCCATCACCGCTCTGAATGTGAGGTATTGGAAAACACGAAAGTACCCAAACTCTGGCGAAATACTTTGTAACCACTGAGCTAAACTCAACAGCATGTGGGCTCCTTGTTTTGAGTGGCTTGCTCAATGGCTTGCACCACGCGTTCCATTTTCATGAACCTGGATCCCTTAACCAATATGCTATTGACTTCGGGCAACAATTGAATCGCTGCTTGATTGAGCGCATCAATTTCATCCCAATGAATCGAATGTGAACAAGTGCTGTGTGTGTGCTTTGACAATAAACCTAATGTGTAAACGTGCTCAATGCCATTTTTAAATGCATAACTTCCAATCTCTTGATGAAATGCAGGCCCTTGCTCGCCCACTTCACCCATATCTCCCAACACCAACAAATGGGGCGCGGGTAATTGTTTCAATACATCAATAGCGGCAATCACAGAATCTGGATTGGCGTTGTAGGTGTCATCAATCAATGTTTTACTTTGTTGCTGATATTGCAAGGCCACTGCACGCGAGCGCCCTTTGACGGGCTCAAACGAAGCCAAGCCATCGATCATCGCTTGCAAAGGTGCTTGCGCTGCACACGCAGAAGCCAATGCAGCCATTGCGTTGTTAACATTGTGCAAGCCTGCAATTTTTAATTGCGTCTTGACGCGGCCTGCAGGCGTTTGAATCTCTACTTGCCAATGATCCACACGCCAATCTGCAGAAATGAGTTGAACCTCACCGCCCTTGCCAAAACAAATACTTGTTCTTTGTCCTGTTATTTTTTTCCAAAGCGGAGTGAATTCATCGTCCGATGGAAATACAGCCACACCATTTGCAGGCGATGCTTCGATCACGCATGCGTTTTCAATTGCAACGGCTTGTACGCTTTGCATAAATTCTTGATGCTCGCGTTGTGCGTTGTTCACCAATGCAACTGTGGGTTGAGCCATGCGCGCGAGTTGTGCAATTTCTCCGGGATGATTCATACCCAATTCGACAACCGCGCATGTGTGAGATGAACGCATGCGCATCAGGGTGAGCGGCACGCCAATTTCATTATTGAAATTACCTTCGGTCACCAATGCAGCGTTGCCAGCCCATATTTTAAAAATATGACCAGTCATTTGTGTCACAGTTGTTTTACCATTACTGCCCGTAACTGCAACCACAGGAATTTGAAATTGATGACGCCACGATTGCGCCAAAAGGCCTAAAGCATTTTTTGAATCTTTCACTTCAAGGCCTGACAGCTGTGCTTCCTTTAATCCTTTGTGTGCGATGGCCGCACGAGCACCATCTTGTTTGGCTTGATTTAAAAATGCATGCGCATCAAATTTTTCACCTTTTAGCGCAACAAACAAATCGCCGTTTTGCAAAGTTCGGCTATCGGTATGAACGCGATCAACTACAACAGTGGAGTCGCCAATCAATTGCGACTCAGGCAACCATTTTGCAATTTGCGACAACGATAAGTTCATGGAGCTGTTCATATGCGCCACCATGAATCCAGCGCCTGTTGCGCATGCGTCTCATCTGAAAATGGATGACGCACACCTTTGATCTCTTGAAAGTTTTCGTGACCCTTACCTGCAATTAAAACAATGTCGTTTTTATTTGCTTGCGCAATGCTGTGTGCAATCGCTTTGGCTCGATCAATCTCTGTATGTGCCTTGTTTTTATGAGTTAAACCAACGATCATGTCATTCAAAATCGATTCTGGATTTTCGCGCCTAGGGTTATCGCTGGTTAACACCAAACTGTCAGATGATTGCTCGGCAATCTGCGTCATTAGTGCGCGCTTCGCTTTGTCGCGATCGCCACCACAACCCACTACACAAATGAGTTTTCCATCGCGTTGATGTGCTAATACTTGAAGTGATTGCAATACTTTTTCTAACGCATCGGGCGTGTGCGCATAATCAATCACGACTTGCGGCTTGTCTGCTTGCACAATGCGTTGCATGCGCCCTGGCACGGGGGTTAGCGATTCACAGGCTTGAACAGCTTCTTTTAATTCGTATCCACAAACGTACAAACTGGCAATCACACCCAAAAGATTGTGTACGTTATAAAGGCCCAACATTTGTGTTTTGAGTTGAATGCTTTGTGTGCCTTCAACCACATCAAAAGTTAACCCGATCGATTTTTCGCTTGAATGCTGAATCGATTGCGCACGAATGTGTGCATTATTTTTTATGCCGACAGTCCACACTACAGCAGGATGTTTTTTGTGAGCCAACTGCTCAGCCAACTGTTGTCCCTTTTCATCGTCGATATTGATCACTGCAATTTGCATATGGGGATCATCAAAAAAAACAGCTTTGGCTTGCCAATAAGCATCCATACTGCCGTGATAGTCCAAATGATCTTGCGTGAAATTAGTGAAGATTCCCACACGAATTTCGGTTCCTGCTAATCGATATTCGGCCAAGCCAATGGAGGACGCTTCAATCGCACAAGCGCTGACACCGCTATCGACCATTTTTCTCAAGTGCGATTGCAACAAAACGGGGTCGGGCGTTGTCAGACCTGTACCGTCCAAATTATTAATTTCTCCGATACCTAAAGTGCCAACTATTCCACAACGCGTACCCAATTGCTTCAAAGCTTGCGCCAACCACCAAGCAGTCGATGTTTTACCATTGGTGCCAGTTACTCCTAATACACTGAGTTGTGAACTTGGATTTTCAAAATAAGCAGCGGCGATCGGCCCACTGTCTTTCTTAAGATTGAAGTAACTGCCTATCTGTTGCGGATATTGCGACCAATCAAAGGCTTCACAACCTTGCGCTTCAACCAAACAGGCAGACGCACCATTGGCAAAGGCTTGCGCTACATACTGTCTGCCATCATGAATACCACCTGGCCTGGCAATAAAGCCATCACCTTTGCTGATACGTCGACTATCTACATGCAGTTGACCATTGACACATGTACGTAACCACTGCGCTGCTTGTTGGGGTGTATGAAGAGCTTGCATCAAAAAGACTCGGGCTCTAATTTGGCAAACACTTGTGGCTTCACAGCCATATCGGGCTGGATACCCATCATGCGCAATGTTTGTTGAACGGTTTCACTAAATACAGGTGCCGCTACATCGCCACCAAAATATCGGCCGTTGGTGGGCTCATCAATCATTACTGCCACCACAATGCGGGGGGTTTCAATCGGCGCAATACCGACAAAAAATCCACGGTATTTTTTTCCAGCGTAGCCTTTGCCTTCTACTTTGTGTGCGGTTCCTGTTTTGCCACCCACCGCATAACCCATGGTTTGTGCCTTGGGCGCTGTTCCACCAGGAATCGTGACCATATGCAACATGTTTCTAACAGACGCTGCATTTTTTTCGCTCATTGCGCGAGTTGCGTTTGACCTGTTTTGTCCTTTAATTAAACTGGCAGGCAACATTTCGCCATTACGAGCAAACACAGAATACGCTTGTGCGAGTTGAAACAAACTCGCTGATAAACCATAGCCATAACTCATTGTGGCTTGCTCAATAGGTCGCCATGTTTTGTAAGGACGTAAACGACCTGCGACTGTACCAGGAAAAGGTAACTGTGGTTTTTGACCAAAGCCCACTTTAGAATACATTTCCCACATATCGTGAGCAGGCATGCGCATCGCAATTTTGACTGTGCCCACGTTGCTTGATTTTTGAATCACTTCATTGACACTGAGCGCACCATGTGGATGTGCATCGGTAATGGTTGCGCCATACATACTTAATTTTCCTGGCGCTGTATCAATAATGGATTCTGGATTGACCAAACCTTTTTCTAATGCAAGACCAATCACAAAAGGCTTCATTGTGGATCCAGGTTCAAACGTATCGGTTAATGCACGGTTGCGCAGTTGTGCACCTGTGAGATTGATGCGCTTATCGGGCACATAACTTGGATAATTCACTAACGCCAATATTTCACCCGTTTGAACATCCAAAACAACCACACTGCCTGCCGCAGCTTTGTTATCAATAACGGCTTCACGTAATTTTTGATAGGCAAAAAATTGAACCTTGGTATCAATGCTTAATTGCAAATCACGACCATCGATGGGCGGCACCATTTCACCAATGTCTTCGACGACTTGACCTAATCGGTTTTTAATCACACGACGCGATCCTGGCTTTCCACCCAAATCGTTGTTAAATGCCAGCTCAATTCCTTCTTGTCCTGTATTTTCAACACTGGTAAATCCAACCACATGCGCTGCAGCCTCACCTTCAGGATACATGCGCTTGTATTCCATGCGTGAAAAAACACCCTTGATTTTTAAATCTGCAATTTGCTTCGCCACCGATTCATCAACCTGACGCTTGAGCCAAACAAAACTTTTATCTTCGTCTTCTAATTTTTTTTCTAATTCTTTGATCGACAAACCCAGTAAGCCCGCCAATGCTTTTAATTTTTCGGGTTGTCTTTCGATGTCATCAGGACTGGCCCAAATACTGGGCACAGGTACGCTTGTAGCCAATATCATGCCGTTGCGATCCAATATTCGACCTCGATTCGCAGGCAAATCGAGGTTGCGTACAAAACGCACATCGCCTTGTCGTTTAAAAAATGCGTTATCAACCACTTGTACATAAGCGGCACGTGCAACCAACCCTAAAAATCCCAATGCGATAAATGCAACAATGAATTGACTTCGCCAAATAGGCGTTTTGCTAGCAAGCAACGGGCTTGACGTGTAACGAACACTGCGACTGCTCATGGCTTGACCTCGGCAGTAGTAATCGCATTCGTTTGTTGACGCAATTCAATGGTTTGTGGCGATTGATTCGCAACAGCATCTGCATTTGATTGAGGAGACGCGTATTGTGTGATCGCAGGCGTGATGGTTCTCATGCGTAACTGCTCGCGCGCTAATTTTTCAACACGCAAAGGCGTTGCTTGCGCACCACGTTCTGCATCTAATTTATCTTGTTCACTTTCTAAACGATGCGCTTCTGCTTTTGCACGATCAAGTTCAGAAAATAAACGGCGCGATTCGTATTGTGTTTTGACCAAAAAAAGTGCAGTGCCTAAAACTGCAAAAAACAACAATATATTGACGCGTGTCATGCGCTCACCCCCGCGTCTAATAGTTCGGCAACGCGCATGATGGCGCTACGACTTCGTGGATTTTTTTTCACTTCTTCATCGCTTGGCTTTGTGCGACTGATTGCACCCAGCAACAACGGCGTGGGTAATGCAAACGGCGCGCGTCTATCAAACACTTGCTTGGCGTGCTTGGCAATAAATTGCTTCACAATTCTGTCTTCCAATGAATGGAAACTGATGACAACGAGACGTCCTCCTTGTTGCAACACTTGCAAACTTGCCTCTAACGCTTGTTGCAGTTCTTCAAGTTCTGCATTGATGAAAATCCGAAAAGCCTGAAATGTGCGCGTTGCAGGGTCCTGGCCCGACTCCCGGGTTTTGACCGTGTCAGCCACGAGCTGGGCCAATTCAAGGGTGGTTGCAGGAACGCCCCGTTCCTGTCGGCGAGCAACAATCGCTTTTGCAATCGAGACAGCAAACCGTTCTTCGCTGTAATCACGTATGACCTCCGCAATTTGTGAAACTTCTGCGTCTTGCAACCAATCGCGCACACTCAATCCTCGGGTGGGATCCATGCGCATATCGAGCGGTCCCTCAAAGCGAAATGAAAAACCCCTTGCGGGGTTGTCGATTTGTGGTGAACTGATTCCCAGATCCATCAACACACCCGCAACACTTTGTGCGGGTAGATGCGACAAGTGCGCAAATCCTTCGTGACGAATCGATAGACGCGCATCGTTGATGGCTTGTGCAACTGCAACTGCTTCGGGATCTTTGTCGAATGCGATTAATTTTCCATTGGGAGAGAGTTGTTCGAGTATGCGCTTGGAGTGCCCCCCTCGACCAAACGTGGCGTCCACGTAAGTCGCATCGGGTTGAATGGCCAGCGCTTGCACCGCTTCGCTCAACATGACTGTGGTGTGTGTCCATGCTTGCTCCACCGTCTGCCTTTAAAAAGAAAAATCCTGGAACACAGACGGCATCTCGCCTTGCATGGCTTGTTGCGCGCCTGATTCGTAAGTTTGTTTGTCCCACAACTCGAGGTGGTTGCCCATGCCAAGCAACATGGTGTCTTTGGTAATGCCTGCGGCCTCTCGCAATTCGGGAGAGACCAACACGCGTCCCGTGCCGTCCATTTCCACGTCCATGGCGTTACCTAAAAAAATTCTTTTCCACCACTGCGCACTCATTGGCAAAGATGCAATTCGTTCACGAAATTTTTCCCATTCGGGACGAGGGAATATCATGAGACAACCATGCGGATGTCTTGTCATCGTGAGTTGACACTGTGCCGTGACGCTTAAGACGTCACGATACCGCGTAGGTATGGATAACCTACCTTTGCCGTCGAGACTGATTGATGAAGCACCCTGAAACACGAATTCATTCCTTTTTTGCAACACACAAGCAGCAGAAACAGGCACCAATACCTTTTTCCACTTTTTTGCATTTATTTGCACTTATTTGCACTTTATCAGGAAAACCCGTTTATGCCAATGATTTTGTGAATTTTTTCAATAAAATCAACAACTTAGAAGCCTCACTCAAGGCGTCTTAAAGTAAAATTATTCATATAATATAATGACTTAGAAGATATAGTGAAAGTAATTTTTCCTTCTAATCAGTGGGCAAAAAAAAACAGGCTCCAAGAGCCTGCCGTCAGACCTTTACAACGAAGCTCAATCTCCAAACATTTTTTGTTTGAGTTCACGACGTTGTTGAGCCTCAAGCGACAAAGTCGCGGTTGGTCTGGCAATGAGTCTCCCCACGCCAATCGGTTCACCCGTTTCATCGCAATAACCGTATTCACCTGCATCGATCAAAGTAATGGATTGTTGAATTTTTTTAAGTAACTTTCTTTCACGATCCCGTGTTCGCAATTCGAGTGCATGTTCTTCTTCGATCGTCGCGCGATCAGCTGGATCCGGAACAACCACAGTGTCTTCTCTTAAATGCTCGGTTGTTTCACCTGCATTAGCAAGAATATCGTTTTTGAGTTGAACCAATTTGATACGAAAAAACGCAAGCTGCGTTTCGTTCATGTATTCGCTGTCTGGCATTGCCAACACTTCAGCGTCTGTGAGTTGATCAAAGGATTTTGATTTCCAGTTGTTTGCAAGTTTAGGATCTTTTTTATGCATCACAGGGACCACATTCAAAATAGTTGGTACAACGATGGGCCCGTAACTGGCCTTTGCAGTTGTTGATGCAACCAACTGCCCAGGGGGCGGTGGCATCATCGATATTGCTTTAGCAGCACGTGGAGATTTTTTAGGTATCTCGGTAGCTTTCACATCGGTGCTTCCTACAACTTTAATTGGCTTTGTTTTTTCAACTTCAATTTTTTTAACTTCAACTTTTTTGGGCGCTGCTGGTTTTTTGGCAGCAACTACTTTTTTAGCGGGCGTTGATTTAGCAGGGGCCGCTTTTTTAACAGGCGTTGGTTTTTTGGCGGGAGCAGGTTTTTTAGAAATCACTTTTTTGGCAGGTACAACAGGTTTTTTAACAGAAGAGGTTTTTGCTTTTGCAGCAGGTTTTTTTGCAACTGCGACAGGTTTTTTAGCTAAAGGCTTTTTGACACTGGCAGCAGCCGTTTTTTTAGCAGAACCCGAAGGTTTTTTTACAGTTTTTGACTTAGATGGGGCTTTCAAATGATGTCTCCTAGCAATATTTTTTGTAAGCGGTAAAGCTTAATTTGTTATGAACGAAATGAGTCGTGCGCGGGCATTGTACTCATGCTTGGCACTGTTGGAGGCCTTGAAGAAAAATATCTTTTGGCAAATCGATACCAATGAACACCATTTTGCTCGTTCGGGTCTCGCCTGCGGCCCATTTGGGACCTAAATCACTGCCCATGAGTTGGTGCACACCTTGGAAAATAACCTTATTATCTGTACCTTTCATGTGCAACACGCCTTTGTAGCGCAACATGCGAGGGCCATAAATATTGACAATAGCGCCCAAAAAATCCTCTAATTTGGCAGGATCGAGAGAACGATCGGTTTTAAAAACAAAGCTTTTGACGTCGTCATCGTGATGATGGTGGTGACCACCTTCGTGATCATTTTGATGCGATGGATGATCGCAATTCTCACCATGTTCATGGTGATGATGGTGATCGTGACCGTCATTTAAAAATTCAGGATCGATTTCGAGTTTGGTGTTGAGATTAAATCCTCGCAAATCAAAGACACTGGTGAGTGGCACCTCTCCAAAATGCACCAACTGCTGGGGAGCACGCGGATTCATATGCTTGAGTCGATGTTGCAATGCGTCGAGTTCTTTAGCGTCAACCAATTCACTTTTACTGATAAAAATTTGATCGGCAAAACCCACTTGACGCCTCGCTTCTTGTCGATCGTTGAGTTGCTGAGGCGCATGCTTGGCATCGACCAAAGTCAAAATGGAGTCGAGTAAAAAACTTTCTGCAATTTCGTCGTCCATAAAAAAAGTCTGCGCCACAGGACCAGGATCAGCCAAGCCTGTAGTTTCAATAACGATGCGTTCAAAATTTAGTTCGCCCTTGCGTCGTTTTTCAGCAAGATCGCGCAAGGTGGTTCGCAAATCTTCGCGAATGGTGCAGCACACACAACCATTACTCATCTGAATAATTTGCTCGTTGGTTTCTGACACTAAAATATCGTTATCAATGTTTTCTTCACCAAACTCGTTTTCGATCACAGCGATTTTCATTCCGTGCGATTCAGATAAAACGCGTTTGAGCAAAGTGGTTTTGCCGGAACCTAAAAATCCGGTGAGCACGGTGGCGGGAATCAACATAAAAAACCTTGGTTAAGAAACTGAAAAGAAGTTGGGCAGTGTAACTAGCATTTCAAGCCCTAGAACAACATAAAAAGTTATGCATTTACTTTTTGATGACAACCAAACCTTTGAGATACTCCGCCTCAGGGAAATTAACCGTCATGGGGTGGTCGGGGGCTGCATGCAAGCGTTCGGTAATATAACCGTCAACTCTCGCATCTGTGCCTGCCGAAGCCACTATTTTATGAAATAGCTCGGCGCAAATTCCGCCCGAGCAACTATAAGTAAACAAAGCACCTCCTGGCTCTAAGAGCTTAAAAGCCAATCGGTTGATGTCTTTGTAGGCTCTCGCAGCTCGATCGGCATGTGACGCAGTGGGCGCAAACTTAGGAGGATCCAACACAATAGCGTCAAATGTCCGTCCTTCCTTAATAAATTGACGCAAACTGGCGTTGACGTCGAAGTCCATCCATTCGGAGTTTTCTGCAGAAAATCCATTGAGAGCGATATTAGCTTTGGCCCGCTCGATTGCTGGGCCCGAAGAATCAATCGAGGTGACCAAGGCGCCAGCACCCAATACGCCCGCCGCTCGCATGCCGCAAAGCGTGGCCACCGTAAACCCACCTGTATAGCAATAGCAATTGAGGACTCGTTGAAAACCCAGCCTTTTTGCGTAACTCGAAAAAAGATGTCGTGAATCGCGTTGATCCAAATAAAAACCCGTTTTGTGACCTTGTGCAATATCTAGCGAGAGTTTCCATTCGTGTTCTTGAATCGTAATTTCTGTTGCGCCCGTATCGTGATTGGGTTGCCGCAACCAGCCTGTTGCTGAAGTCAAGCCTTCTAACGCACGCACACCCGAATCAGATCGTTCATACAGACGTTGCAATCTCGTTACAGTTAATAGCGCGTCTGAAATCGTTGACTTCCATCGCTCGGTACCGCTTGATAAAAACTGTGCAACCAAGGTGTCTGCATATTGGTCAACAATCAAACCTGGTAAGCCATCGGCTTCGCCATGAATCAAACGAACGCCGTTGCTTTGAATATCAAAGCGTGATCGCGCATGAACAGCACGCTCAATCGAAGATTGAAAAAAACCTTCATCAATGCGTTGATCTTCGTCAAAGCTCCAAATACGCGCGCGAATTTTGGATGCGGGACTGAACGACGCCCATCCCAAAAATACGCCAGCAGAACTCTCCACTCGCACTGTCTCACCAGAATCAGCTTCACCTTTGGCAATCGCAGTATCAAATATCCAAGGATGCCACCTCAATGCAGATCGTTCTTTGCCCTCTTTTAGGCGAATGCTTTTCATAAATCGTTTCAGTCTTTTTGTGTATCTTTGCGATGTGCTCGTGGATGCGCTGCATCATAAGTTTGTGCCAAATGTTGAAAATCAAGTCGCGTATAAACCTGCGTGGTGGTAATACTTGCGTGTCCCAATAACTCTTGCACACCACGCAAATCGCCACTCGATTGAAGCACATGACTGGCAAATGAATGACGCAACATGTGCGGATGAACAGGCGTTGATAAACCCGCAAGCAAGCCACGCTTTCTGAGTCGTTGGCGAATATATTGCGGCGTTAAGCGTGTACCCTGCGCACCCACAAACAATGCCAATGCGTCTTGCGCAGAAGGTTTTAACAAGACAACTCGCAAATTCATCCATTGATGAACCGCTTCAATGGCTTGCCTTCCAAAGGGCACGGTTCGGCGTTTGCTCCCCTTACCGAACACATGCGCTTCACCTTCTTTTAAATCAAGCCAGCCTTTGGCTTGAGCGCTCGCAGCGATATCCAAACCCGTGAGTTCTGCAACTCGAAGCCCGCTTCCATACAACAACTCAATAATGGCCACATCACGCGCTTGCATCCAATCGGGCTCGTTGTTGTTCCGATACTCGCTCAGTTGCACCGCATCATCAACAGCAAGGGCCTTAGGCAAAGGCTTAGCCGCCTTGGGTGAGCGCACACCATTGAGCGGATGCGTCGCCATCAATCCTTCACGTCCCAACCAGTGATAAAAACCACGCCATCCCGAAAGAATCAACCCGATACCGCGTGCACTGCGACCCGCACCGTGCATTTGTGCAATCCATCGACGCATGTGCGTGGGTTGCACATTCAAAAAAGTGATCGATGCTTTTTCTGCAAATGCTTTCAATTTAATTAAATCTTCGGTATACAAGGCCAATGTTCGGTCGGCCAATCGCTTTTCAAACTGCACATGCGCCAAATAACGCTCAATAAGTGCAGCATCTTCCATGGTTTAACGTAAACGCGACAAAGCAGCACTGGCAATGAGTCCAATGCGCTCGAGCAAATCGGTACCCATGGTGGCGTGATAGCGTTGCGGATCGGGTGACGCCAAAATCATCAAGCCCATCGATTGCGTCGCCACAGGCGCATCTGGATCTGTGCTTAGTGGTTTTAATGGAATGCATGCAATTGATTGAACTTCGCTAGGGTGCGCCAGCCATTTGACACAATTAAAGTTTGAATTGGCACCACAGTAAGGTGTGACCAATGAGTCTGCCCATTTCTGATCTTCTTCTGTTGCGCCCAACACATAAGGCTCCATCTCGTATGCTTTAGCCACATTCCAAATTTTGAGTGCCACTTGTGGAACTAAAAATTGACGCTCAATGGATTGCGCCAACTCCATCGGCAAATTGGAAGGATTGTGCGACAGCAATAAATTTTGCGCCCACTGATACATGCGTTGCGATAAGACATCGTTTTCATTGCCGTGACGAATCATCTCCATGATGCGCATCTCTAAGGCACGAATTTTTTCTCGCAACATTTCTGCTTGACGCTCTTGCAAACTCACCGCGCGATTACCATGCGGACTCGTCATTCTAATGGTTGATAAAACCTCAGCGTGTCGCACAAAAAAATCGGGCGTATTAACCAAAAAATTGGCAATGTCGTCTTCAGTGATGGGGTTCATTGGAGTTGTTGTCATACAGGAATTTCGATTTCACCTTTAAAAACGGTTGTAGCCGGGCCACTCATCCAAACTGGAGATCTACCGCCTTGCCATTCAATTGTCAACAAACCACCACGGGTTTGCACTTGCACCACGGAATCGAGCCAATTTTGCGCAATACCTGCCACTACTGCAGCGCATGCGCCTGTGCCGCAAGCCAATGTTTCGCCCGCACCGCGCTCAAACACTCGCAGTTTAATGCGTTGACGAGAAATAATTTGCATAAATCCCGCATTAACGCGGTGTGTAAATGCGGGGTGACTTTCAATTTGCGGACCCTGCGTTGCAACGGGTGCTTGATCAACATCATCCACTCGCATCACCGCGTGTGGGTTACCCATGGACACAGCGCACACCTCCACTGATAAGTTTTGCGCCAACATCAGCTTCCATACACTGGGTTGATTGTCTTGAATCAGTTGCGCGTGATTTGCATCAACGGGCACATCACGCCATTTCAAAATAGGTGGGCCCATATCGACTTTGACGTTGCCATCTTCCAATTCGTTCAATTGAATGACGCCTTTTTTGACTTGAACGCGAATTGATTTTTTTTGTGTTAAACCTTGCTCACGCACAAAACGCACAAAGCATCTGGCGCCGTTACCGCAATGCTCCACTTCGGAGCCATCGGCATTGTGAATTACATAAGAAAAATCAATATCGGCCTGCGTGGCTGCTCGCACCAACAAAATTTGATCCGCGCCCACACCCAAATGTCGGTCCGCTAAAAATTGATATTGCCTGGGGCTTAAATGAAAAAGACCACGTGTTTCGTCTAAAACCACAAAGTCGTTGCCAGCACCTTGCATTTTTGTGAATGGAATACGCATCGTGCGATTATCGGGCCTGTCGCCATGGATTCTGCAAAAAATAATCATTTGCAGTTAAGCTTTGGTTTTTTCAACCCTTTTGGATACATCACCATGAGAATTCCTGCTTGGACACCCGCACAACACTCCCAGCCCGACGATTTGACTCAAGCCATTCTTGAGCGACGTGGCGGCACCTACCTCAACCTAGATTTAGCCTTGCTGTGGAGTGAGCCTGTCGCCAGAGGATGGAACGTCTATCTCAAAAATATCAGAACAGGATTGTCCGCTTCTCGCAAACTCTGCGAATTGGGCATTTGCACCGTGGCCTTGCTGACAGGCGCGCATTATGAATACCACCACCATGCGCCCGACTTTTTAAAGGCGGGAGGAACGCAAGCCGAATTGGACGCGCTTAATCGAATCGTCAAAGGTAACGCCAGAGAAACCATCACTGACGCGTCACTGGGTGAAATCGAAAAATTAGTGATTCAATATGCAGCGCAAATGACCTTGGATGTACAAGTACAAGACAAGGTATTTGGCGCATTAAAAAATCATTTCAGCACAACCGAAATGGTGGAGTTGACCACTGCGATCGCAACCTACAACATGGTTGCAAGATTTTTAGTGGCCCTGCAAATTACTCCCGAGCATTGATTATTTTTAATCGGGCTTGATATTGTTGGCGCTAACGACCTTGGCCCATGTGTCAATTTGGACCTCGATAAAGCCACGTGCTTTTTCTACGGATCCACCCGCAATATCAATGCCTTGTGCATGTAATTTATTGGCAATCTCTGGATTGCGAAGCGCTTTATTGAGCTCTTCGTTCATGCGCTTGACGATATCTGGTGGTGTTTTGGCAGAGGCCAACACCGCCCACCATGCAGGCGCTTCAAAGCCAGCAAATCCCGCTTCAGCCACTGTGGGCACATCGGGCAACTCAGGCGATCTTTTGTTGGACGTCACGGCCAAGGGGCGCAATCTTTTGCTATCAATATGGGGCTTGGTCACAAAAATGGAAGCAATCGACAAAGGCACATGGCCTGCAACGGCATCATTCATCAAAGGACCGCCGCCTTTGAATGGAATGTGATTGAATTCCATAGCGTTGTTTTTACCCAGCAAAGCCATCGCCAAATGACCCAAGCTTCCGTTGCCAATCGTTCCATAGCTCACATTTTTTTTGGCCTTTGCAGCGGCCACCACGTCGGCAAAGGTTTTAAATTCGGAAGATGCGTTAGTAGCGAGCACCATCGGAGATGTTCCGACCAACACTAAAGGCGTTAAATCTTTTTTGGTGTCATAAGGCATATTGGGCATCAAACTTTGATTAACACCATGTGTGTCAAAAACCACAGCAAAGGTGTAACCATCGATAGGCGCGGCCAACATGGCCGAAGTTCCAATCACACCTGAGGCGCCGCCTTTGTTTTCAACAATCACGGTTTGACCCAATTGCTGAGACAAAGGAATGGCCAAAATTCGCGCTACCTGATCCACAGAACCCCCAGGCGGAAAAACCGCGATCAACTTAATGGGTTGCTTGGTCGGCCAAGCCTGAGACCAAGATAAAGCAGGCATCAAGGCAATAAACAATACTAGAGTGAGACGTGGATATAAATAGTACATAAAGATTTACTTTCATTGAAATAAGAAATAACCATATATTCTATTTCAATCGATAATCTCATTATGGCTAGAACCTCACAATTTATTCATCCCCAGCGTGAACCCGCACCTTTACTCAAAGCAGCAACGGTTTTGTTATTGCGTGATGGGCCCACAGGTTTAGAAGTATTGATGACTCGCAGATCAACAACTGCAAGTTTTGCACCTGGTGCATATGTATTTCCTGGAGGGGGCATCGACGAAACCGATGCCCAATCGCATGCATTAGCCAAACACAGAAGCACACAAACCGATACTGCACTCACCCAAGCCATTGCGGCGATACGTGAAAGTTTTGAAGAAGTGGGTATTTTGTTGGCCACGCACGCAGATGGTCGACCCGCAGACGCCAACGACATATCGCAAATGGATCGTCACACGCCATTGTTTGATCAATGCAAGTCAATGAAATTACATCTGCGTGCCGATCAAGTCTTTGTTTGGGCACACTGGCAAACCGATCGTGACATGCCTAAGCGCTTTGATGTCCCATTTTTAGCTGCACGCGTCCCGAGTAATCAAACGCCCATTGCCGATGAAAAAGAACAATTTGCTCCCGAATGGATCAAGCCCGCCGACGCATTAAAGCGTCACCACGACGGTGATTTTTTTATGATCTTTCCAACCATTCGAACCTTGGAACGAATGAAAGCGTACGCAACCGTCGATGATGTCATCCATGCATGTGCGAGCGAACATCCGCTATTTACAAGTTGCCCCAGGGCCAGCATCAATACCAAAGGTTTGCCATTTAGACACATGGAAAGCGATTTGGCGTTTGGAGAGTTGGCTTTGGTTTGTCCGGATGGACAAATCCTTCATGACTTAACCTGGCAACACGAAAAACCCGTTGCGCTACTTAAAAATTTGCAAAGGTTAACAGCGCCCAACCCCAGCATGATGACCGGCCCTGGCACCAACACCTACATCATTGGCACTGTTGCCAGTGGTTATATCGTTATCGATCCAGGTCCACATGACCCGCAACATGTGCAACGATTGATAGATGTTACCCAAGGCAACATTAGTTACATCATCTGCACTCATTCGCATGCGGATCATTCACCAGGCGCGATTCTTCTCAAAGAATTATTTAAGAGCAACGCACCGCCCCTACTCGGTCTGCCGTCCGCGCCCACCGCCAACGTCAATAGTTTTTTTGTGCCCGATCGTGCATTAGCAAACGATGAAACTGTTTCCGTGACTGACGGCCACACAACACACACATTGCGTGTGATTTACACGCCAGGACACGCGGCCAATCACGTGTGCCTGATCATGGAAGAAGACGGTATTTTGATCAGTGGCGATCATGTGCTCAATGGAAGCACGACGGTTGTTAATCCACCCGATGGACACATGGGCGACTACATGCGTTCACTCGATCAACTCATTGAAGCTTGCAAAAAATATCACGTTCAATTTATTTTGCCCGCGCACGGACACGTCATGGGCAATTGGGGCGATGGCGCTTTTAATGCCATCGAACACATTCAAAAATTAAAAGAGCATCGTTTAAAACGAGAGGCAAAAATCAAACGCGTCATGGATTCAATGCCAGGCGCGAGTATCGAAGAGTGGCTCAAACATGCCTACGACGATGTGCACCCCAACGTGATGGGCTACGCGATGCGCTCGCTGATGGCGCATGTGGAACATCTAGAAGGCCGTTAAATTTCAATATTTTCAATCGGCAATGCTTTTTGCAATCGCTCATTGATGGTTACGTATGCTTTTTCAAGACTTCGCACAAATAAAGGCGTATCAAACAGTGGGAAATGTTTTTTATTTGAAATTAATTTATTCTTTATTTCTAAACATTTTGTTGGCGAGCGCGCCAACTCTATTGCGATTCGCTCATATTCAGATAGTTGATTTACAACCAACTCGGAAAGACCCACCGCGTGAAGCAAACTCCCAGCCATTCTTGACGCGTACGATTCGCCCTGACATGTCAACACGGGCAAATCAGCCCACAAGGCATCACTAGCAGTTGTTCCACCATTAAAAGGCAAGGTATCTAAAAATAAATCAGCCGCCTTGTATCTAGCCAAATACTCTGCCAGCGGCAGTTGATTTGCAAAGATGATTCTATTTTTTTCAATGCCATTTTTTTGTGCGCAGTTGAGCAAGTTGTCTTTGGCAATTTGATTTTCAACGCATAACCATAAAACACTTCCGTCAACCGCCTTGAGTATGCGCATCCAAGATTCAAATATGCGTGGTGTTATTTTGTATGCATTATTGAAGCAACAAAAAATAAATTGATTAGTCGGTAAGCATAATTCGTTGCGGGTAAAAACTTGATTTGATATTTTTTTAGTTCGGTCGTTCGCTTGAAAACACGGAAGATATATTATTTTTTCTGAATAAAAACATGCATATTGAATTGGAATTAATTGGTGATCGGCAATGATGTAGTCAATATAACTGGCACCCATTGTTCCAGGAAAACCAATATAGTTGATTTGAATTGGCGCCGCCCTGTTTGTAAAAATACCCGTTCTTGATTCTTGTGTATGACCCGTCAAGTCAACGGCAATTGTGATATTCAGCCGCCTAGAAAGCTCAACAATTTCTATATCAGTTTGATCTTGGCAATCGATTAAATAATCAAAGGCATTCTCAAGCCGATTAGTCATTGCATCTTTCTTTTTCCTTCCAAATGAAAACCCATATATTTCAAATTTACTCTTATCATGCAACTCAAACATCTCAGCGGTTAAAAGTGACACGGCATGATTTCTAAAATCAGATGAAAAATACGCAACTCTAATTTTTGAACTGGCATGATTGATTTTTAAGTTGGTTTCTACATAAGGAAAATAATCATCAATCCAAATCTTTGCACATTGTTGTTGAATGGTCATATTCGCCGACATGGAGAGAATTGGAAAAACGCTGGATTTTTTTTCGTTATTCTTGATGCCTTGTTCTATGTCGGCAATACTTATTTCTAAATTATTCCAATCACAAATTTTCATTTTGGCGTGTACAATCACACCCTGCAAGTAAGCATATTGAGGATTAATCAATCGGGCTTTCTCATAGCACTCAACTGCCTCATTCAACCGCTGCATTGAACTCAAAATATTGCCTTTATTGATCCAAGCCTCAGTAAATTCTGGATTAATCAATAACACTTTTTCAATTGACAAAAGCGCGTTGTCGAAATCTTCATGGTCTTCTTCAATCACACTTTTGTTAAGCCAAGCTTGATAATGTTGCGGGTCTTGCTCTAAAACTTTTTGCGTCAGCACGTGGGCCTGATTATATTTTTTTAATTTTATTTTGACGGCTGCTAAATTGTTAAGCGTTGAGATCCGATCAGGTATCCAGTCAAGGGATTTTTCAAAGTGTATTTCTGCAGATGCAAATTGCTTTGCCTCTAAATCGGCAAGGCCGTTTTGAAAGTATGTCTTGGCTTTTTCAAATGCGTTCATTGCATCGGTTGGTTGATATCAAAAAAGTGAAGCCCACCGATACGCCGGATTTTGTGCACGAAGTTTCCTTCATGTGACCGTCATTCCTCTGGGCCGTGGGTCACCCACACGGCTCGGTGCTACCTACCCGCCAACACAACCTGCGGATCACAGGTGAATGTTTTGCAACATCCCGAAGGCCTACTTGGTATTGCTGCGCGCAGAGATTGCCCGTTTCACCCGACAAAGTTGCCCTTGTCGACTCGTCTCTGTTGCTCTAATCCTCACCTCACGGTGGAGAGGTGTTACCTCCTGCGCTCTCCTTTGCAGTCCGGACGTTCCTCCAGTGCGGTGTTTCCACCCCATGTTTTGCAACACAGTCCTTGCAGATTGCACCAGCGACGGCCTAGCGGACTTCACAGTATCAATTATCGTCTACTAAGTATTCAAATTTAAAGCGTATATTTTTTGAAAAGCTTCTTCAAGTTTTTTTGTAAACAAGGGTGAGTCAAACAAAGGTTTGATTCGCTTGTTTTGATCCAGCTTAGTCTTGAACTGGTTTGCAAGTGGTTCATTTTGGCCAATTTTTATAGCCATACTTTCGTATTCAGAAATAGAGTGCGTCACAAGTTCCGGCATATCCACCGCGTGTAATAAGCTGCCAGCCATTCTTGAGGAGAACGCTTCTCCAGCGTAGGTAAGTACGGGTAAGCCAGCCCAAAGTGCATCACTTACAGTAGCGCCACCATTAAATGGGTAGGTATCTAAAAAAAGATTGGCTAGGCGATAACGCGCCAAATACAAGTCCAATTGTGTATGTGGCGCAAAAATGATTCGAGAAGCATTGACGCCAGACTCAATTGCTGACTTTTGTAAATTATCTTTTGCCCAATTATTGCTTGCATTGAGCCACAAAACGCTATTATTTACATTTTTTAAAATGCGCATCCAACTTGAAAAAATAGAAGGCGTTACTTTGTAGTTGTTATTAAAACAACAGTACACAAATGCAGGCTCTGGCAAATGCAAATCAGCACGCTTAAAAACATTCTCCGCTATTTTTTTCTTTCGATCATTTGATTGAAAACAAGGCAGGTTGATTATCTTTTCAGAATAATTGACGCTCATCTCGTCAGGAATTAAAAACGCATCTGCAATGATGTAGTCTATGAATGGTGCGCCCATGGTCGAAGGAAAGCCTAAGTAGTTTATTTGAATAGGTGCCGCCCTTCGCGCGAAAATACCCGTTCTTGACCCGCCCGTCAAACCCGTTAGATCTATTGCGATATCAATACCAACTTGCCTAGCAAGATCAACCACGGCTTGATCAGACATCGATTGACATTCATGAAAAAAATCAAACGATCGCATCAAACGACTCGTCATTTCATCTTTTGGTTTTTTGCTGATACAAAATGCATGAATTTCAAATTCTGATTTGTTGTGTAACTCAAATATTTCAGCTGTTAAAAAAGAAACAGCATGCTGATTAAAATCAGCTGAAAAATAACCTATACAAATTTTATTTTTGTTGGGTTTTTTATACGAATCAGCTCTTTGCAAATGCAATGGAAATTTGTCTTCAACATATTTTTTTGAGGCCTTTAACTGTAACTGAGCCGATTCAATAAAGCTCAAACAAGCAAAGGGTTCGCTCACCTTCTGATCTAACGCAATTCGATTTTTAATATTTTCAACACTTAAATCAAAATTAAACCAATCACACATTTTCATTTGCGTATTTAATAAAAGACCACCCAAATAGTCTTCGGAATCGCTCAAATCAGCAGCCTTTTTAAAGCAAACCAGGGCTTCATCTAATTGAGAACATTCTTGTAGCAGATTACCTAAGTTAACGTAAGCCTTTACCGATTGCGGATTGATAGAAATTGCTTTTTGATAGGCGGCTATTGCTTCATCTATTTTAGATAAGTCATGCAAAACATTGCCGCGATTGATGTGCGCCTCGATAAAATCATTTTTAACTTCAATTGCGCGGTCATAATTATCAAGGGCCGCTTGATAATTTTTGAGTTGACATTCGATATTTGCGCAATTCAAATAAGCTTCCGCAAAAGTGGGATCACACACAATAGCACTTTGATAGCAAGCCAACGAACGATCGATGGCATCTAACTTTTCAAAAAGCAATCCTAAGTTATAGTGCGACTTGGCATACTGCGGATTAATTTCAATCGCTTTCTCATAACTGCGTACGGCATCATCAATGCGCTTCATTTTTTCTTCTGCTACACCTTTATTAAAATAGGCCTGCGCATTATTTGCGTTCAACTGAATTGCAATTGAAGCAGACTCTATTGCCTGATCAAAACGCATGGTTTGATTTTCTGCGATGCATCGATTGACATAGGCTTGTACAAAATTGGGACTCAATTCGATCACACGATTAAATCCAGCAATTGATTGTTCAAAATCTTTTAGCTTTAAATAAGTAGTACCCATTTCAAAAATTGCATCCACTAAATCGGGTTGAATATTTAAAATATGTTGATATCTTTCTAACGCCAAATTAAATTGATTGCTATCTTGGTATAAATTTCCAAGCATAAATAATGCTTCAATATATCGATTATTGATCTCTACAGCGCGCAACAAATGGGGGATGGCATTTTCAGGTCGATTGAATTCAATATCAATTAACGCCAAGTTATAAAACGCTTGGTAATTATTGGGCTCGATTAGCAAGGTTTTCTGCGCAAGAGTCTGCGCCTCATCCAGTTTTTTGAGCCCAATTTTGCACGCGCACAAATTAACCAGCAATGAGGGACGATCGGGGACCCATTCAAGAGCAGAAGTCAGCAAATGCTCTGCGGATGAGAAATCACCCTGACTAATTTTTTCTATGGCACTGACAAAAAGTTGCTTGGCCTTTTCAATTGGGTTTTCCATCTTGAATGAGAATATGTATTGTTATCCGATATATATGTTCAGTAGTTTATTCGAATTGGCCAAGATGGCGTAATTCTAGGATAATAAGCAGATTACTACTTGCCTGATAACCACAGGCCACTAGCCGCCATGATTCGACTCAGCGAACTCAAAATTCCATTGGATGCATCATTCGATACATCAGATACCTACGCACCCTCGCATTTATTTACCCATGCACTCCAAGTGCTAATTCAAAAAACGCTCAACGTTGCTGCATCCGATATTGCATCGTGGCATATTTTTAAACGCAGTTTTGATGCTCGCAGTAAACCCATTCAAGTGGTTTATATCGTAGATGTCACACTACAAAGTTTGGCACTCGAACAACAGCTATTAATTAACTTCAAGGAAAATTCGCACATTCAAGCCACGCCCGATATGCAGTGGCATGCGCCCATCCACGCTCCAGCCGATTGGTCGTCGCTACAAGGCATGCGCCCCGTCGTCGTTGGATTTGGTCCTTGCGGAATTTTTGCTGCATTGGCTTTGGCACAAATGGGACTTAAACCCATTGTGATTGAACGAGGCAAATCGGTGCGGCAACGCACCAAAGACACCTGGGGTTTGTGGCGCAAACATCAACTCAATCCACAAAGCAACGTGCAATTTGGTGAAGGCGGTGCGGGCACTTTTTCTGATGGAAAGCTGTACAGCCAAATCAAAGACCCGCGTCATTTGGGTCGCAAAGTCATGCATGAGTTTGTGAGTGCAGGCGCACCGCCAGAAATTTTGTATGAAGCGCACCCACACATTGGCACATTCAAACTCGTCAAAGTGGTTGAAAATTTACGCGCGCAAATTGAAGCACTGGGGGGTGAAATTCGTTTTGAGCAACAAGTCACCGATTTATTGATTGACGGCTATTCAGCCACTCAACGTCAATTGTGCGGACTGGTTGTGACCGATTTAAAAACTGGCACACGACACACCGTTTTATCGCGTCATGTTGTGATGGCATTGGGACACAGTGCACGCGACACATTCAGTTTATTACACCAACACGACGTTGCCATGCAAGCCAAACCTTTTTCGATTGGTTTTCGAATTGAGCATCCGCAAAGCGTGATTGATCGAGCGCGTTGGGGCCAACATGCGGGCAATCCTATATTAGGAGCAGCCGATTACAAATTGGTTCATCATGCGGCCAACGGTAGAGTGGTCTACAGTTTTTGTATGTGTCCTGGAGGCACGGTGGTTGCCGC
>Ga0209829_10000161_pt1 | contig 59785 bp, 45 predicted proteins | sample C_140205_EF_Meta_FD_187311 | JGI IMG/M metagenome (GOLD analysis project Ga0209829, IMG submission 187311) | Freshwater microbial communities from Lake Croche, Canada to study carbon cycling - C_140205_EF_MetaG (SPAdes) (version 2) | ecosystem: Environmental > Aquatic > Freshwater > Lake...
CCCAATGTATTTATTAAAAAAGCTTTCCTTCAGTACTGGATTTACCTGAACACTATCAGCAAGTAAAATATTTAAATTTGCTTCTTCTTCAATATTACTCTTAATGGTTTCCATCCGCTCATTTTTTAAATCAATAAGTAGCGATTGCAAGCGCAGATAATCTTTAATTGAAACATTGCCCTTAGCAGATTGCACACCATAGGACTTGACCAATGTATCTAAATTATTAATTTGTTGATTGCTCAGTTCCAGTTTCTTATTATTAAAATATAGAGTATAAAAACACCTTTTCAATTCAAATTTTAAATTCCTTAATAAATCTTGAAAATCAAGTGCAGCAATTACTTGATTATTCTTGGCTAGTTCTATTTGTGCTTTCTTTTTTCCACCCATATAGATTAGTTGCTGAATAGAGGCTGCTTTTTGGCCTGATTGACCAATGTCAAAATACTTTCCATTTTCTGGATTACGGGCATTAAACTCTGTAGACAAATATGGGTTGTCCCAAAGTTTTGCTTGAATGGTTAATGCTTTTGCCCCGTCAATATTAAATTGAGCAGCCAATAAACTAAGATTGTTTTTTAGAAAAATTGTTTCACAATCACTTAAACTACTTACAGTTTGCCCAATGGAGTTGTAACTAATTAATAATGAAATAAATAGAATTAAATTTTTGATCATCTAAAGCAAGCTTTAATTAAGTAGCAAAGATGTGCCATCTTACTTTATTATGCCTTAATAGACACCTTAATTATGCCTTAATTTTACAATACAAATATTAAAGAAAAAAGATAAGCGTGAATCTATTCGAATGATCTTCTCCAATGGTATAGTTGATTTTAGAATGATGGATATTTAAAATTCTTTCAACGATTCTTAAACCTAAGCCAAAACCATTGGTTCCAGTTGAATTTTGACCCCTCATAAAGGGCTCAAAGAGACGTTTTTGATCTGATTCGCTTATGCTAATTCCATTGTTTGATATAATGCAATTGATTTGGTTAAGTTGTTGTTCTATTCGAATAGTAACTTCCTTATTGGTGCTGTAGTTATAGGCGTTTTTAATTAAGTTCATAAAAACAATTTCTAGCATGGTTTTGTTGCCTCTGATTTCCCTGATGTCATCTGTTTCATTTTCAAGATGAATGTCAAAATAAATCTTACAATCTGTGTATACTTGGCTTATTTTATCAATACAGGTGTATACAATCTCATCCAACCTTTGCATTTCTTCCCGATCCGAAATCGATCTCTGATTTTTAGACAAAATCAATAAGGAGTGAATGAGCTCTGATAGCTGATTGGTATCTGATAAAATCTTATTCAAAAATTCTTTGGTATCATTAGTAATAGCAGCATCTAGTAATTTATTTTCTAATTGAGCCATCATTCTTGATATTGGTGTTCTTAATTCATGGGAAGCATTAGCGGTGAATTCCAATTGATTTTTTAAGGAATCATCAATTCGTTTTAGCATTAAATTAAACTCATTGGCCAATAAATCTATTTCATTTTTTTCAGATTTAATTTCCACACGTTCTCCTAGATTATTTTCATTTATAGTTTTAATTTTTTTGTGGAAAAAATCAAGCGGAATCAATAATCGATTGATAGTGATTTTAGTAAAAAACAAAGCCAACATTGAGAAAATGATAAAAGAGAAAAATAAAACATAAATCAAATATTGTAATTTTCTTAACCCTGCTGTATCCTTTGCCGAAATTAAAATATAATAAGATTCATTTTTATAGTTATAATAACTGCCAAAAACTTCTGTATCATTGAATCTTTTAAAAAATTCTTTTTTCTTACCTAAGGTAAGGAGGTCATGCTTTTCCCAGGTCAGTAAAGAGTCGTAAATACTGCTGTATAGTAATTTGAAGTCCTTATTGAATACAAGTGTTTTTTCATCAAATAAATTATCTACTTTTTGCCTGTCTAAGTTTTTAATTAACTCCTGATCTGTTTCTTTAAGTTGTATCAGTAATTCAACCGTAGACAATGCTTTTTGTCTTAATCTATCTTGAAATTCTTCCGACCTAAATTCTGAAAAGAGAAAAATAACCGTACTTGCTATAATCGCATAAAGTATAGTAAACAAGATGGTAACAAACAAGGATATTCTTAACCTTAAGGTCATAGCTCATTTTTTAAGTAATACCCATACCCAACCTTGGTATGTATTAATTTAATTTCCGAATTTTTATCAATTTTTTTTCTAAGTGAATTAATGTACACTTCGATGGTATTTTGATTGGTGATGACTTGGTAATCCCAAAGCTTTTCACTAATCGCTGTCTTTGATACAATTTTACCATTAGCTGTGGCTAATATATTTAACAACTTAAATTCTTTAGGTGTTAATTGAATTTCTATTCCAGCTCGCTTAACACTCATTTCTGAATTTGATATAATTAAATCTTCCACTACAATATCCAGCTCTTGTTGAGGTGCTGCTCTTCTTTTCAATAGTGAATTGATTCTTGCATACAATTCCTCGAAATGAAATGGCTTTAATAAATAATCATCAGCGCCATTGTTAAAGGCTTTTAATTTGTCTTCGATTTCTCCAAAAGCAGTTAACATCAATATAGGTACTTTTTTGTCTTTTTCTCTAATATTAAAACATACTTCTAATCCATTTTGTCCTGGAACATTAATATCTAAAATAATTAAATCGTATTGATCTTTATTAAAATGTTTAATGGCCATAGCTCCGTCAAAAAAAGCATCAGATTCAAAGTTCTTAATTGTAAGAAATTTTTCAATTTCTTTTGATAAGGTTTGGTCGTCTTCTAATAAAAATATTTTCATGATAATTAGCTTATTACAAAGTTACAACTTATGAATTTAGCGATATAGTTTCATTCCTAATTTAATATTCTGTAGCAAATTCCCCCTTAAAATTACCTTAATTCATTGCGCTATTGAATGGTAAAAACTTTAGTAGAGATTGGTATAATTTAAACTAAGTCAATTTCCCTGCAAATAACATCAGCAAAATTCCTAGTAGGGCCTTGATTAGGATAAGCCCATCAATTAATAAAATATTTTCGTGGATGGTCTTACGCTTTTGCACTAAATAACTAACCATCACTATTAAAAACGAAATCAACAATGAGGTAAGAAAATAAACAAAGCTTTCGTGTAATCTAAAAAATAAAAAAAACGCAACCCATAAATAAACCAATACTAAAGGGAAGATGAATATATACATGATTGGTTTGATGCCATATTTAGCCACTAAGGTTTTTATATTTTCATCATTGTCTCTATTTATATCTTTGATGTCAAATAAAATAGCCAAAATTAAAATAAACAAGTACAATTGCAACAAGTGTAGGAGGGCATAATGTGCTGAAAAATTATATTTGCCTTGGGATTTTATCACAATAGGTAGTATAAAGCATACCACTACCCATACCCAAGCAATACTCATACTTTTTAAAAGACCTTTATTTCTTAGATTAACTCGTTTAAAAATTTTATGCGCATAATAATACAATAAAGTAACTAAAACGGCAATGCATAAAATTATTTTTAATCCGATGGGCAATAAAATAAATATTTCTATTAACTGTAATTTAAAAACTCCTATTCCAAAACAAAGCAAGATTAGAAATACTTGTCTAATTCTTAAATAGCCCTTATTGCTTTGGTACCAGTTTGACCTTTCATTATAGAGGCCTGTACTTGTTTCATTAAAATAAGCGTAAGTATAATAAACTAAAGTACCTATATAAATAAATGCCACTAAAAAAAAGCTAGGTAGCTGATTCAAAATAAGCAGCGTTGTTTCTATGGTCAATAAGCTAGCCGCTATCCCATAAAAATGATTGCTCCACAACAAGAGTCCCTTCCAGGTAAAAAATGAGTTTCCTTTCAAAAATTAAAAATAAATGAGCCATTAAAACTCCTAATTTAGCTTTTATTATTTAAGCTACCTTATTAAGTTTAAATAATGCCTTTGCCTTTATTTAATTAAATTACAATACTTAAAAAGTAATTATGCTTAAATATTTAAAATTACTAGCATTACTGCTTCCTTTTTTTACGATGTGCACAGAAAAAAAGGAGCCTCTGTCCGTCAATTTTGAATTAACAAAATCAAGTCCAATTTATTTTAAATCATTTGTGGATTGCAACATGGCAGAGGTTTGGATTGGAGATACGTTTAGAATTTTCCCTGGAAAATATGGAGAAGACCCACTTTGGGGTTATTCCAATGAACTAAAATTTGCAGAGGGAAAAACAGTAGAAGAAGTATTTAATAGAAAGTTCAATGAATTTGTTCCGCCCATGATGCCGTCAAACGTAGCCCCAACTGCAATGGGTTTACATGGTGCTGTTTGGTTTGAAACCGTTTACCAGGATAAAAAAGACGCTACAGGTAAAACACTGTATGCCTTATACCACAACGAAAATTATCCAGAAACCTTTCCCTACAATGAAGCCACTGGGAAAGGCTACATCAATAAAAATTGGCCACAGGGCTTAACGGGCGCTAAAACACCTGCTGCTGTTTGTAGAATTGGCATCATGAAATCTACCAATGGAGGACATAGTTGGGAAAACAAAGGCATAGTTTTAGAAGACAACCAAGAAAGAATGATTTTAAAACCTTACAATAATTCAGTGACTTTTGCAGGTGGCGTTGGAGATCCTTCTGCAGTAGCCAGTGGTGATTATTTGTATATTTTTTATGGCGAGTATGGTTATGCTGGAAAATATGATTCACTCAATTATGATCCTAAAAAAGAACAAGCAGGTCAATGCATTAGTATAGCTAGAATTAAATTAGCTGATTTAGACCAGCCCACTGGCAATGCCAAAAGATGGGATGGAAAAAACTATGCAGCGCAGTATGATGGAATTGGACAACCGATACAATCCATTCAAATTTCTTCTTCCGCTGGAGGGGGACCAAGTTCCAATTTAAAAAGTAAATATTATTGGGGTCCTTCTGTTAGTTGGAATAAATATTTAAAATCCTGGGTGATGTTAATGGCCAAAGCAGAAGGCAGTTCTTGGAAAGGAAGTAGCATTTATATCTCTTTCAATAAAAATGAAGTACTGGACGAAACCACATCGCAAAACTGGACAGCACCAGCACTGCTATTAACTAAACCTGGTAGTACATTATGGTATCCTGCCTTACAACCCATTGGTGATTCCACTGCTTCAATAAAAAAATTGACCACTTTTAATTTGGGTGAAAAAGCTAGACTGTTTTATAAAGACCAAACTAAGGATACAGCGGTTTATATTTCTGAATACATCATTCAATTTAAAAAATAAAACTAGGCAATTAAGGAAGTGCATAAGCAACATAGGCATCCCCCGAAGCCGTACCTAATTTTCCACCGCCGCAGGCTATAACAATATATTGTTTCCCTTTATAACTATATACTGTTGGTGTTGCAAAGCCCGGTGCGGGTAAGGTAGTTTCCCAAAGTAGTTTTCCATTGTACTTATTGAATGCCCTGAACTTTCCATCCTTGGTGGCTGCAATGAATAACAATCCTCCAGCAGTAACTACAGGACCTCCATAATTCTCTGTACCTGAATGAATGCCTTTTGCGAGTAATTCTGGATAATCTCCTAAAGTATCTTTCCAAACAATTTTTCCTGTATTTAAATTAATGGCATTCAATGTGCCCCAAGGGGGTGCAACTGCAGGATAGCCTTCCTTGGTTAAGAATTTATTGTACCCAGTAGAAGTATAAGCCATTTTCCAATAAGGATCTTCTATATGAACCGGAGCTACATAGGTTAATTTTTGTTTTTCTTTTAAATCTAAAACATAAGTAGATAAGGCTTCTACTTCTTCTTTTTTTAAGCGTTTGAAAGAGGGCATCATTCTTCTTCCAGCTGCAATCAATTCACTAAAACTAGCACTGGTATATTTTTTATCTACCCCTATCAATGTAGGATAATTGCCGGATCCTTTTTTCTCTAAACCATGACAAGCAGCACAATTGTTCATATAAATTCTTTTGCCTGCCATTTCATTGGTTTGTTTTTTAGGCGCTTCATTTTTATTGTCAATCATGGTTAAGATCCAAGGCATTTCATTGGCATTGACATACAATAAACCAGTAGTGGTATCATAAGCTGGACCACCCCATTCTGCGCCTCCATCAAATCCAGGAAAAATTACTGTGCCTTTTTTTGAAGTGGGGTTGAAAATAAAACCAGTATTTACTTTGGCCAATCTTGCTTTAATATCCGCATAGGAACTGTCTGGAATAAAATGATTTAAATCTTTTTCTGTTAAGGATTGTCTGGCGAAGGGTTCAATAAAACTTGGCCAAGGTTGTGTGGGTGATAGTTTTTCTCCAACCAATTCAGAGACATGCGGCACTGGCTTTTCTTCGATAGGATAAATGGGCTTACCTGTAAGTCTATCCAATAAAAATACAAAACCAGATTTAGTAGGCTGTGCAATAGCTTCAATTTTTTTACCCTCTTTTGTAATCGTAACTAGTGCTGGTGCGGTGGGTAAATCTCTATCCCAAACATCATGATGTACGGTTTGATAATGCCAGATTCTTTTACCGGTGGCGGCGTCCAAAGCCAATACAGAATTGGCAAATAAGTTATCGCCTAAACGTCTGCCTCCATAAAAATCATAAGAAGCAGAACCAATGGGTGCATATAAAATACCCTTGGCCTCATCCATGCTAAAACCGGCCCATGCATTGGCCCCGCCAATATGTTTCCATGCTTCTTTATCGTCCCAACTTTCATAACCCAATTCTCCAGGTTGAGGAATGGTATGAAAAATCCAACGCAATTTTCCTGTATGTACATCATAGGCCCTGATATAACCAGGTGCTGCCGCAGCGCCTTCATCAACCCTCGTACTTAAAATAATTAAATCTTTATAAATAATGCCTGGGCTGGTCATGGCTACATATAAATCTTGCACTTCTCTGCCCAGATCATTGTGCAAATCAATTTTACCCGCATGGCCAAAATCTTGAATGGGCTTGCCTGTGATTGCATCAATACAATATAAGTTGGAACCAGCACCGTAAAACAATCTTTTGGTTTTTTCATCTGCATAATAAGTGACGCCTCTACAAACATTCATTGCAAAATAACCAGCTCCTTTATACTCATTGTTATTGATATCATAAGGATCAAAGACCCAATTTTGAACACCTGTGGCCGCATTCAAGGCCATTAATTTTAACTTAGGAGAAATCGCGTACAATAAATCATTGACCACAATCGAATTGAATTGCATTTGTGTATTTTGTCCGGAATCTCCTGTATGAAATTCCCAGGCCTTGGTTAAGGTTTTTACATTGTTGGTATCAATTTCTGTTAATCCGGAAAACCTGGTGTTTTCTTTGCCACCACCATAGACTTCCCATTTTCCAATACCTGTATTTTTTGTATTACAAGCAATCATTAAGATGTATAAGCAAATACATGTTAAGAAAATGAATTTTTTCATAGGAGATTTTTTTTGATTAACGTGGATTCAATTGCCATTGTTCTGCGGCCGCTTTTAAAATCAGTGGTTTAGAATAATAAGCAGGAAAATAGCCATCATTGGCCCAAGTGGAAAACAAGTTACTATAAAATGGGCTATCACTATTGCCTGATTGTCCTGGCGTATTGATCATTAAAGTTTTATCCCAGTCCTTGGTGTCGATTAAAATTCTAAAGCTAGCACCACTTACTTGATTGTCTGCACTGCCCGTAGAACCTGGGGTTTGGCCATTGCCGCCTCTTGGGGCTGGACCAATATTTAGTTTTGCTTGCATTGTCGCCTCTACCAAATTGGCCAAGGGATGTTCTAAGGTAACATGCTTGTATTTGGCTTGTCCATATTGCCAACTAGTCATATTGTTGCCTAATTTATTTTTTAAATTGACTACTGCTTGATCAAAACAAGTTTTTAAAAATTCATCTCTTTCGATGGCTGCCTCTTTTGGATTAGTTCCAAAATGATTCAAGGGATTTTTTACTTGTTCAATTATTTTTTTCAAAGGCATACTAATTAAACCCTGCGCCTTTTCGGGAATAAAATATTTATTGGCAGCCAGGCTGATTTGCTTTTCCCATTGCACATAAATACCAGCAGCAATGCTATTCTTGTCAAGGGCATAATCCCAATTCATTAAATAATTTTTCGCTTCCAAGGTAGAGGCATCATTCACTGAAATATTTTTTAAGAAAGGGACTAGTTCAAAGGCAGGTATAGAATAGGGATCGGTTTGAAGTTTGGCCATATCCTCCATGCTTATTTTTTGACTACTATTAATTACATTGTTGATTCGGTCTCCACGATAAGGATCGGCCCAGGTATAGCCTACTGCATCCCAATGCGTATAGTTGGCAGGCGTTACGTTTTGATTGGCGGTGGCAAAAAACGCATTACTTGGATTTAACAAGTGTGCTCTTTCTTTGATGGGCAAATAGCCCGCCCACTCATACCTTCCATCACCAGGCACAGGCACATAACCACTAAAATTCTTTCTGATGGGCACAATGCCCACTGCCTGCCATCCTATATTACCTTTCTTATCAGCCCATATCATATTCTCTCCAGGTATATTACTATAAGCACAAGCATTTCTAAAATTTTCCCAATTGGTGGATTGGTCTATTCTCAATGATGCTAAATAAGGTGCACCTCCTGGTTCCATCCATGCACATTTTAAAGCATAAGCTTTATGATGCACAGAATCGATATAAGTTACGGGACCATGAATGGTATATTGCAATTGTACATTTTGTGCTTTTTGATTTTTAATAGCAATGGTTTCGGTAATAGATTTCATTTTTACCCACCTTCCCTTGTACCAATATTCTTTGTTGTTTTTTGGATTTAGATTGTACACATAAAGATCTTCTCCATCCGTTTCATAAATAGTTAATCCCCAGGCGCCATATTGATTGTGGCCGATGGAAACCCCTGGTATCTCTGGCTCTCCGCCACCTATGACATCCCAACCTGGCGCCACTAAATGAACGATGTATCTTAAGGAAGGAACTGCAATTTTGCGGTGTGGATCATTGGCCAACATAGGAAAACCACTGGTTGTTTTAGCGCCACTAATGATCCAATTATTACTGCCTTCCATTTCTTGTTCAGGAAGCTCGTCGACTGCCTTTTTTCTTTTATTTAAAATGTTTAAAATAGAGGCGTCATCATCATCTTTTTCTTTTAGATCATTTTTGGTAAACTCTATTTCTGTTCGATAAGCATTGTACAATTCTAAAATATCTGCACTCAGTAAAGCACCATCAATGGCAGTATCTAATTTTAAATTGGGTTCTTTGGGATGAAACCACATCACGTCTTTTACTTTTTGTTCGCCCACTGCAGCCACTGCTCTACCAATATTTAATTCCTGTGTACTATTGCCCAATAAGCCTTGGTGTCTTGAGATCACTATTTCTGGCGTCCATTTTTGCGGAACAATGGATAATAATTTAAATTCGATAGGTAATTGTTTTGGATTTTTTAAAGCTTGGGTAATGTATGCGTTCACTCCATTGACATAGGATTGAATAATTGCCATGCCATGGGGATGATAATGCTGTAATTCGGTACTAAGTTCGCCTCTGAATTTAAACAAGCGTGTGCCAATATCTCTTTTCAATTCTCTAGCACCTAAAATTTCCGCTACGCTGCCTGTGGCTTGTCTACGCCAAACTTCAAATTGAAACAATCTGTCTTTGGCTGCACAATAGCCCTGTGTAAAAAATAAATCATTTTCATTTTTTGCATAAATATGATTTACGCCCCATTGGTCTTTGAGTACTTCCACTTTATCTTTTAAGCCGGGTACGGTTAGTTCTGTTTTAGTTTGGGCATACAAATAATTTGTACTAAAAATAATAATACAAAATAGGAAGCCTAATTTTTTTGAAGCTATCGTTGACATAGTTGATTGTTTAAGTGCCCCATTAGGCTCCCTTAAATTAATAAAAAATAGCCATTCGATGCTTTCCAATGGCTATTAAACTTGTCTTATTTGATAAATGGGCTAACTGCTTGATTTAGAGCAGTAAGCTAGTGGGCATCTTGAATTCAGTTGTATTGAACTGGTTGGAATCTTTTAAATCTTTAAAGCCTCCTTTAATGTCGATCAAATTTTGAAAGCCGCGCGCTTTTAATATCGATATAAAAATCATGGAACGATAACCACCTGCACAATGTACATAATAGGTTTTTTCTTTATTGATAGCGGCCATACTTTCATTAATGAAATCCAAGGGGGCATTTTGAGCGCCCTTAATATGTTCACTATTAAATTCTGAAGCCTTTCTTACATCCAAGATGGCAATATGGGAATCATTGGTTTTTAGTGCAACGAGTGCTGCTGTGTCGATGGATGTAATCTGATCCATTTCTTTGCCTGCCTTTTGCCAAGCATCTATTCCACCTTCTAAAAAACCAATGGTATAATCATAACCTACACGGGCCAATCTGGTAATGATTTCTACTTCTCTACCTATTTCGGCCACTAATAATATTTTTTGTTTGATGTTTGGAATCATGGCCCCTACCCAAGGCGCAAAACTTCCATCAATTCCGATGTTAACTGAATTTGGTATAAAACCTTTCGCAAAAGTTTGGGCATCTCTTGTATCCAAAATTAAAGCGTCTGTTTCATTGGCAGCAATTTCAAAAGCAGCTGGACTTAATGCATGTTGTCCTCTTTCTAATACTTGATCCATACTTTCATAGCCTTGAATGTTCATCATTACATTCAATGGGAAATAGCCAGGAGGTGCTACCAGCCCTTCTAATACAGCTGCAATAAATTCTGCTTTTGTTAATTTAGGATCCAAGGCATAATTGGTTTGCTTTTGATGACCTAAAGTGTCCTTTGTTTCTGTACTCATTTTTTTACCACATGCACTACCCGCTCCATGTGCTGGATAAATAACAATTGAATCAGACAAGGGCATTATTTTATTTTGCAAAGAATCATATAAATAACCTGCTAAAATATCTTGAGTCAGCTCTGATTTTATTTTTTGCGCTAAATCGGGACGGCCAACATCTCCTATAAATAAAGTATCTCCACTAAACAAAGCCACTTCTTTACCTTGCTCATCTATCAACAAATAACAAGTACTTTCCATGGTATGACCAGGGGTATGCAATACTTTTATTTTTACTTTTCCTAGGGTAATTTCTTCCCCATCTTTTGCTGAATAAAATTCAAAGGCAGGCGCCGCATTGGGACCATACACAATTTTAGCCCCAGTTTTTTTTGCTAAATCAAGATGACCTGAAACAAAATCGGCATGAAAATGTGTTTCTAAAACATATTTTATTTTGGCTTTATCCATGGCTGCTTTTTGGATATAAGGTTGTACTTCTCTGAGTGGATCAATGATGGCCACTTCCCCATCGCTCATGATATAATAGGCCCCTTGCGCCAAGCATCCTGTATAAATTTGTTCTACTTTCATGTTGGTATATTCTTTCGTCAAAGTTGCTACATAAAATTAGACAATACCGTGACATAAATCACATTTCTGTAAAAAATAATACGAATGAAATGCTAGCTTAAATAATTGGGGGCTAAGTGACAATAGTTACCTAAATTGTAGCACCCATTTGAGAGATTTGTTAAAATTTATACAATGCATTTGTTTGGTTATCTGGCTTCTATTCTTATTGGAATTTCTTTAGGGCTCATTGGCAGTGGGGGCTCCATCTTAACCGTACCTGTTCTGGTTTATCTATTTCAAGTAGAACCCTTACTCGCAACTACTTATTCTTTATGCATTGTGGGACTAAGTAGTATTGCAGGGGTCATCTCTCGACTAAAACAAAAATTGGTTGATTTTAAAGTATTGTTGATGTTTGGATTGCCTTCAATTTTAGGGGTTTTCATCGCAAGAAAGTTTTTATTACCCGCTATCCCCTCAATCATGCATTTTGGAGAGCGTATTCAAGTTAGCAAAAGCAATTTTATCATGTTGTTTTTTGCGCTGCTGATGTTGGCATCGGCCTTATCCATGATACTCGGTAAAAATAAACAAGAACAAATAGCAGTCATCCCTATTTATGGATTCAGCTTAATGATTGTTGGATTAGCGGAAGGCTTATTAACAGGCATTGTGGGGGCAGGTGGCGGATTTTTAATCATTCCAGCCTTAGTGATTTTAGCCAAACTACCCATGAAAAAAGCCATTGCTTCTTCTTTGGTCATCATAAGTATTAAATCCTTGGTGGGATTTACAGGAGACTTATTTCATACTACTGTTGATTGGACTTTCTTGTATAAGATTGTTATTTTAGCCACTTTAGGCATCATCACTGGAAATTACTTAAATAAGAAAATGGATGGTGCTAAATTAAAAAAAGGATTTGGGTTATTTGTACTTGGCATGTCCTTGTTCATCCTCATAGAACAGTTTTTCTTTTCTAATTTGATAAAGTAAATATTTTTTGCATCAAGACCCATTTTTCACCAGGCTGAGCAGTGGGCAATGCTTGTTGGTACTCCCACATTAATTTTTCCCATTGCAAAACAATTTCATTTTTTGCATCTAGGGCTGCCTTTTTTTCAAAACTAAAATCTTCCCCCACTTCCATAATCATAAACAATCTATTGGCTACTCTATAAATGTCTAATACTTTTATATCGGCTTCTTTGATGGAAGCAATAATTTCAGGCCATACCGATTGATGGTATTGTTCATAGGCCGCAATTAATTGTGCATCGTCCTTCAAATCTAAAGCAAAACAATATCTAGTCATAGCTTTTAATTAAAATTATTTAGTGGTTCCGTAGACAAAGCTTTCCATGACACGCATGGATTGCATGGCCTCTTCTGCGCTGCATGGATTAGTTCCGATACCTAAAAAATAAGGTACAATTTTTTCAATTAAGTTTTGTTGATTGTGCATGGGTGGATCAAATTCAATGAGCTTGGTAATACCCTTTTGTTCTAAGCTAATGGTATGTCCAAATACAGGGAAAGAAATTTTTCCTTCAGTTCCAGTGATTTCAAAAAGATCTTTGTCTTGATCTGCAGGCGCACAAAAACACCAATCGCCTTTAAATTGAATGCCATTTTCTAAAAGCATGTTACCAGCAACGGTATCTTCTGCAGGATACAAACCCGCTTGATTGCTTGCACTGCCATGGTAACTGAGTGCTTTGCCAAAAAAATAAAAAACCAAGTCTAACTGATGGGGCGCTAAATCATAAAAATAGCCTCCGCCTGCTACCGATGGATCTAATCTCCAATTTTGGGTTGGATCAAAATTACCTCCTGCTTTTTTTAACATTTCAATACGGACATTGGTTATTTGTCCAATAGCAAGGGTATCCACTAATCTTTTCACTTCTATAAATAAAGGTAATGCTCGACGATAATGCGCAATCACCATTTTCACACCTGTTTGTTTTGAAAAAGCGTCCATGCGCATACAAGCAGCCAGATCCAAGGCCATGGGCTTTTCAACGTAAACGGGTTTGCCTGCTTTCATGGCAGCAATGGCATAGTCCTCATGGTATTTGGGTGGAGTAGCAATATATACAGCATCCACTTCGGGATGCTGTATTAATTCATTGGCGTCAGTAAAAAAATGGGGCACGTTATGTCTGTTGGCATAGTCTTTTAGTTTCTGAGCGTCTCTTCGCATCACTGCTACCAAGCTAGACCCTTCCACCTTATTAAATGCAGGACCGCTTTTTAATTCGGTGACACTGCCACAGCCAATCATGCCCCATCGTATTGTATTCATTTAAATAAAAGATTAATTTTCAAATCCTACAAAATCCCAATTGGCTTTTCTACAAGCTTCATTGAAATTTTTAATTTCATTGTCGATTAAATCTTGTTTTTGCTTTTCATATTTTTTCCAATCTGCATGCAATTCATCATAGCGCTTTAATTGTCCTTCTGTTACATAAGGCAAGCTTGCACTGCTTTGCACTTCTCCATTTAGGAAAACTAAATTGGCACTTAATTTATTGATGAAATTAATTACGTCGTCATTACTTTGAGATTTAGATTGAATTAACTCTTCTTCCCAAACTTTGATCGTTTTATTAATGGCTTTTGCCTTGGTGGACAATTCATCTAAATTTTTATTGCCCTCTGCTCTTTTCACAAATTGATTCAATTGCTCTTGCACTTTGCGCATTTGTACCACTGATACATGAATAGCAGCCACATCGTCTGAAACTAATTTTGACAATTGATCCTGTGCTTCAAAATCTGCCGCAGGTGCATTGTACCTTGGATCGGCCAATATTTTTACCTTGGTCGTTTGTGTAGTTTCATTAATTTTTAATCGGATGGTGTATTCACCTGGAATTACTTTTCTACCTGCACTGCTTCCCTCGATGTAAACATTATCGATAGAAGGCAAATTAGCATAACGCAAATCCCAAACAAATCTGTTTAAGCCTGTTCTTAGTTCCACCTTAGGATCTGATTCACTGCTATTGTTGCTTGTAGTAATTTTGGATTTTTCACTGTAATAAGTACGAATAATATTATTAGCAGCATCCAACACTTCAATGCTTAATTTTTTAACAGAATCTTTGTTTTGAATATGATAATAAATTACAGCACCACTCGCTGGATTCACCATGGTGGTATTGATCTTCAATGGATTTTCGTCTTCGCCAAATTGTCTATCCAATGGGCTTCCAACTTCTAATCTATACACATTTGCAACTGGTAATAAACTAAAGGCATCATTAATACTTGATGCTGCTTTTCTAAATGGAGTTAAATCATCCAAAATCCAAAATGCACGACCTTGTGTAGCCGCCAATAATTTATCTTGGTGTAATTTTAAATCGTTAATGGCTACAATAGGTAAGTTCAATTGCAATTGTTTCCAATTCAAACCTCCATTGTAAGAAATATAAAATCCAGTTTCAGTTCCTGCATACAATAAGTTTTTAACTGCATTGTCCTCACGCACTACTCTTACAAAAGCGCCATAAGGAATACCGTCCACTAATTTGGTCCAAGTTTTTCCATAATCGGTTGTTTTGTATAGGAAGGGTGTGAAGTCATTGAACTTATATTTAGTCACTGCGATGTAGGCAGTGGCTTTATCAAAAGGAGATACTTCAATTGAGTTCACTAAAGCACCTTTCACCCCTTCTGGTGTAATATTGGTCCAAGTGGCACCACCATCTTTAGTAATATGTACTAAGCCATCGTCACTGCCAGTATAAATAACTCCTTTTTCAAGTGGAGATTCTATTACATACGCAATGGTACAATAGTTTTCACCACCTGCACCTTCATTGGTATAAGGGGTTCCACTCATGCCCATTTTAGAAGTATCATGGGTAGTTAAATCTGGAGAGATTGCTTTCCAAGATTTTCCTAAATCAGTTGTTTTGAATAAAATATTTCCTGCATGGTAATAGGCATCTTCATGCATGGATCTTACGATAGGTGCGTTCCAATTGAAGCGGTATTTCATATCCTTAGGTTGCAAGGACTGATATTGAATTGGTGCAACCATCACGCTTACTTCATCATTCGTTTTAGTGTCCAATACACCAATGGTACCTTGATAAGAACCGCCCATTACATATCTTGGATTGTTAGGATCAAAGGCTAAAAATGCAGACTCACCACCTGCACTTGGTGCCCAATCACGATCTGTAATGCCGCCTCTAGAAAATGATTGACTTGCAATTTTTACAGAAGTATTGTCTTGTTGTCCACCATATAAATTAAATGGAAATGAATTATCTGCATTGACTCTATAAAACTGTGCAGTGGGTTGATTGTTTTCTGTACTCCATGTTTTACCTCCATTGAAACTTACAGCAGCACCTCCATCATTAGAAACAATCATGTTTTTATTGTTGTTAGGATTGATCCACAACTGATGATAATCTCCATGAGGCGCTCTAAAATTTTGCCAAGTTTTTCCGCCATCTGTACTTTTTACCGCAGGGGAACTTAAAACATAGACCGTATTTTCATCTACAGGATCTGCAGTAGCTTCAATGTAATACCAAGCACGTTGAACCAATCGATGGTCCTTGCTAATTCTATTCCAAGATTTTCCTGCATTTTCAGAAACAAATAAACCACCTTGCTCTTTTTCTGAATCACTCTCCACTACTAAATAAATTTTATTGGAATTGGCTTGAGATACTGCCACACTCATCTTTCCTAATTCCTTAGGCAATCCATTTTGAATTTTTTCCCAAGTATCTCCACCGTCTGTACTTTTATACAAACCACTTCCTTTTCCACCACTTCTTACTTCCCATGGCAAACGACGATAGTCCCACATGGCAGCATATAAAATTCTAGGATTATTCATGTCCATGCTTAAATCCACACAGCCTGAATTATCATCTACAAATAAAGTCTTGGTCCAAGTTTTTCCTCCATCCACAGATTTGTATACGCCTCTCTCTGCACTTGCCCCATGAATGGCCCCTTGTGCGGCTACATAAACAATGTCAGGATTGGTTGGATGAATTCGAATATTGGCAATTTGTCTAGTTAAATCTAAACCTAAATGTTTCCATGTTTTCCCAGCATCTGTACTTTTATAAACTCCATCTCCATAACTTGAAGTAACCCCTCTTGGAGGATGTTCTCCCATACCTACATATACTACATTAGGATCTGAAATAGAAACTGCTACTGCACCTACTGAGCCAGTTTTAAAAAAGCCATCAGAGACGTTGTTCCAAGTTTGACCAGCGTCTTCGGTTTTCCAGATACCACCACCAGTGGTTCCCATATAATAAGTAAAACTATTTCCAATGACCCCTGTAGATGTTACAGAACGGCCGCCTCTCATTGGGCCCACATTTCTCCACAACAAAGGTTTGTAATAGTCAGTTTCATTGACTGTGCTTACTGGTTTTGCAATTTCATTTTTCTTTTGGGCAAAAAGCACCATTGGACATACTAAGAAAAATAAGCTGCGCAAAATGATTTGTTTCATAATAGCTATTTTTTAATGTTAATCTAGTGATTGGAAGGATCTAATTTAATACAAATAGGCGAGCCTATCAAAGACTAGCTCGCCTATTCTATTAAAAAATTACAAATGGCCTGATGACCCTTATTTAAGCGTAAAATGCAAGGATATTACATTGGAATTGAGGTCGGTAGTTTGGGTGTAATGGCCATACCTTAGTTCTAAAGCCGATAAATAGGTATTGGCAAAGCCACCCGGAGGGGCCGATCTTAGCCCAAGGCCAAAATAATTACTAGAAAAAGCCGACGAAGAATAATTACTCGTATAAAATTTTTCAGTAGAGGTATGCATGCCTAGAGGAGCAAAATACTTGGTGGCTGTTTGGGTATAGTATCTATAAAAAGGGGAGATTGAAAAAAATGGATTTATTTTATAGGGAACTTCAATACTAGCGGTATGTGAAACCAATCCCCAATCATCTGTATAAAAACGGTAATAGGACCTGACTATGATATCGTCCCCAATAAAATAATTAAAGCGAGCACCTACTGGTATCTTTAATCTAGAGTGTGGTAAATTTTCAATGGCTTCCGTACCATTGTTAAAAAATACTCTATGAAAAGGCAGGCCCAACCAACCATCTTGTTTAACAACATCCAATAACAAAGAAAATTGAGCACTTTTATTAATGACTTGAGCGTAGGTTAAAGAACCCGTATAGGTATTTCTTGGTGAACTTGGAATGTTGGATTTATTGTCTTCGCCTGTTCCTGGATTAGTAATAATGCCACCTTTACCACTACTTGCATTGGTTTTTATAACATTTACATAAGGACTAATATCGGCTGTAGCAGAAGCTGGAATTAATTCTGAAGGATAAATTAATTTAACCTGATCAAAATAAGCAGACACTTTTCCAGTAAACTCACCTCCTGTTTTATTTTTAAAACCATAATGTCCATCCAATGCAAAAGAATTATAATTGTATTCATGAGAATAATAAGAACCAAATCCAAACTCAGTTCCTTTGGCTTCATTTTCCTCGGTCCAATTAATGGAAGGGTAAACCCTTGTGCCTTCTGGAGAAGAGGCGCCTGTTTTTGATATCCATCTTTGTGATGCTGCAGTATGATGGTCCACGCCTAAACCCGCCAAGATGGTATGTTTTAAACCAGTTTCACCATAGCCTACCATTTTTAATTCCAAGATATTGGCAAAATCGGTTAATTGTTCTGATCCATTTAGCACCTGATTGCCCATCACTAAAGTACCGCCACCTGTTACGGCCGAATGTGTTCCTGTTTGCGAATAGTAACTGGTCACCAAATTAATTTCTTCTAACTTCAAAGGCTTTGCTTGAAAGATATTGGTATAATGTTCTGTTACCTGAGAAAAACCATGCAGAAATAATAAATAAAGGCCAATAAGTGTTAGAGATATTTTTTTCATTAAAAACTAAATAAGATAAATTAAGATTAGTTGCAACCACAGCCACCACCCGTTTTACCACCATTGGCACCAGCCGCTCCTTCTTTATAAGATTGGAAATTCATTTCGTTTTTCTCCACTCGTCTTGCATTCAAAACCATTTCAGCATCGTTCAATCTGTTCTTTTGATATTCTTTTACTGTTTCACAGGAGCTTGCAAAAATCAAAAGCAAAACAGTGGAAATAAATAATTTAGTTTTTTTCATCTTATACTATTTAATGAATTGATTATAAACTGAGTTTAATATTTTGTGAGGTATATAATTTATTGTCATCATCAATGACGATGGCTTCAATGTCTTTAATTTGATTGATCATGTCCAAGCCTGCGTGAATGCCCATGATCATCACTGGCGTAGCCATGGCATCTGCAACTTCTGCATTGGTGGATACAATGGTCACACTTTTAATGCCTTTGACAGGCAAACCCGTTCTAGGATTAATGGTATGGGAATATTTCTCTCCATCAATCAAGATAAATTTTTCATAATTGCCAGAAGTGGCCACTGATAATTCGCTAATATTCATATAAGAGAATACGGCTGAGGCCAATTCTGGATGCACGATACCCACCGTCCACTTTTCACCATTGGCCTGTGTGCCCCAGGTAGTCAAATCGCCAGAAGCATTGACCACCCCGCTTTTCACCCCTGCTGCCTGCATGATTTTTTTAGCGCATTCTGCTGCATAGCCTTTACCAATGCCCCCAAAACCAATACGCATTCCTTTTTCTTTTAAAAAGACGGTAGAATTTTCAATGTCCACAATAATGTTTTTGTAATTGATTAAACGCACACTTTGCTTAGCCAATGCTTTGCTAGGCAGCGCAGTCATTGTGGTATCAAAATTCCAAAGACCTTTGTCCACCGATCCATAACTTAAATCAAATGCACCTTGGGTTACAGAGGATATTTTTAATGCCCTTTGTATCAAGGCGATCATTTCATCGCTTACTTTAACCGCAGCAATGCCTGCATTTTGATTGATTAAATTGGTTTCGCTGTGCTCAGAAAAAGTAGTTAATAATTTTTCTATTCTTTTAATTTCATTGACACCTTTGTCAATTTGTGCATAAGCCCATGCTTCCTCCTCCGCCACCACAGTGATTTCAAAGTGATTGCCCATCAACTTCATTGCCTTTTTATACATTGCCAATGCAGCCATGCTTATTGATTGTCTTGAATGGTTTGTTGTAAATCCTCATTAAAGGCATCTATAGAAGAGGGGAATCCATCCCAGCTTCTGATGACTTTCCCTTGGGTTGAAACTAAAACAGTCAATGGAAAAATTCCTTTATTGTTAAATTGTTCGGCTAAGGATTCATTTATTTTTTGTTGTGCCGCTGGTAATTGATTTTTTTTATACCTAGGAAAATCTGCATTCAATAAAACTAATTTTTCTTTGGCCACTTTTAAAAATACTTCTGTGGTAAAAACTTCTTTGTGCAATCTGATACATGGGCCACACCAATCAGAACCAGAAAAATTGACTAAAATAAATTTATGTTCTTTTTTTGCCGTATCCATGGCTTGGGTATAATCGTGTCCCCAGTGTTGAGCCATAGCGTTGCCCACCAATACAAAAGATAATAAAATAAGGTATAAGTATTTCATGGAGATTTGAATTAAACTAACCACAAATATCGTTCAAGTTGAATGTTTAATCATCATTAAACTGAATTATTAACTTATCTATACAATTATTAAGGGCTTTTTAAGTTTATTTAACGCATGCCATATTATCATAATGCGTTTTTAGTCAACACCATAGTAGGTATTCATGGTTTGTTCAGTATCTTTAGCATGAATTCGAAATTATAATTAGTCATATTTATGGAAACCATCGACTTTGCAGGTAGCATTGGTTTAATAGCCATGGTAGTTTTAACCATCAATATTATTCTTGGTATTTTTATTAGCACGGCCTATAAAAAAACTGCTTTTTGGCAAAAATTACCCCCTCAAATAAAAGCACTAAAATTAATTGAGATCCACAATTACACAGCCTATATCGCACTTAGCTTAGTACTGATACACTTTATCCTTATACCCTTAGATCCCAGTTCAAAATTTTCTTTTGTTCATTTAATTCAACCATGGAATGCACCGCATCAAGCATTTTTTGTGGGCTTGGGCGTTATTTCCTTTACCGCACTCATGGTAGTAGTGATCACTTCACAGAAAATAATTAAAAAGAAAATAGGCACTACCACTTGGAAAAACATACATATTATTTCTTATGGTACTGGACTCTTATTTATGGTGCATGGCTTAGTCATGGACCCATTGTTAAAAGATAGGCCCATTGATTTTTTTGACCCTGAAAAATTATTGGTTGAACTTTGCGCCTTGCTCTTGCTACTTGCTTTTATTTTTAGATATCAATACAAAATAAAAAATAAATAAAAAAAGGGCAGTGTAGAAACACCGCCCGGTTTAACGATTGCTTGCCTAATATACGATGTATATCTGCTGTCATAGATGGATTTGAACCATCGTTAAGGGTTTTGCTGACCCTTGCCTCGCCACTCGGCCACATGACAATATTTTTATTTAGTGAATGGGATTAACTGCATGTTTGTTTTATTTTGACTTTGTCCTCATCGATTTTACCACCGCGGAGGGCTTCGCTCTCAGTTGGTATCCATTCAAGGATTCTAGATGACAGCACAAAGATAGGAATAAATTTTATAAGTCTACTATTTTTATAGACTTTATTAAAATTAGTTTCAAATATTTTTGTAACTAATTGAATTTAAATAGGTTGTGCTAAATGTAATTTTTTAGTCTATCCCATCAATTCCCTTGCAGTTGGTGCTGGATTGTAAAAAATCATGTAGTTTCATTGTAGTATTAACCCAACTTTCAGTCCATGTTTGTTTTGAAAAAAATATTTATTCTTTTTCTTTCCCTTTCATTTACTTCTAGTTTGATGGCTCAAATTTTGAATACAGACAAAACTGTCGCCATGGATTCTACGAAAAAAGTACAAAGCTTGGTGTCCATATCCATTGCCACTGATCAACAAAAAAAGAGTTTGGTAGATTTATTTTATACGGGCGACTTTTCTTTTATTAAAAAAAATAACATCACTACTTTTTATTCTAAAATTGATAAAGTGACCAATGGAGGCATATCCATTCAAGACGTAGGTACTTTTCAATTAAAAAATAATAGAATTCTTAATAACAAACTACACCTCGAAACTTTTGTTCAAACTCAATGGGATGGCGCACTTGGAATGGAATATAGAAACTTAGCAGGATTGAATTTGATCCATTATTTTAAAAACACACAAACAGAAGATTTTTTCTGGGGTGGTGGCATTTTTTTAGAAAATGAAAGATGGAATTGGTCGGCTGTCAATGACCCCACTTTAATAGGTGGAACACCTATCCATCTAACACATCCCAAAATAAATATCACTGCAAAATATTCCATCATCAACCCGGTGAATAATTTTGAATTTATTGTACGTGTATTTAATCAATCAGGTAGCTATCAAAATAGTTTTAGCAATAGGACTTCGGTATTCAATCAAATCCAATTGCCCATTAGTAAGCGACTTTCTACCTCATTGAATATTGATTTTATTTATGATACCGCGCCCATTGTGCCTATTGATCATTTTCACTACAATTACTACCAGACATTATCTTATAGTTTTTAAATTGTTCCTTGCTATTCTTTATTAGTAACTTTAAAGAAGCATAAAACTTGAGTTCATGGATTTTAACCATCTTTCTAGTGCCCTGCTCTTAACTATATTTATAATAGCCACCATCGCTATTTGGATGATTGGCATTAAATTGACAAAGGCCATTGATGCCATAACTACGCATTTTGGTTTAGGGGAAGCTTTTGGCGGCATGGTGTTTTTAGCCATTGTGACCAATTTGCCCGAAATTGCTATTACTGCTGTGGCAGCTTATCATCGCGATTATGATATTGCCATTAGTAATATTTTAGGTGGGATTGCCCTACAAACTGTGGTCTTGTCATTAATTGATGTATTTGGCGTAGGCAGATCGGCCCCACTTACCCAAAAAGGTCATTCTAAAATTTTAATCTTAGAGGGGGTTGCCTTAATCTTTATACTTTCTATTGTTATCATTGCGAAACAATTTCCTAGTTCATTGATCTATTATAGAACCACACCCTTTGAATGGTTGATATTGATTATTTGGTTAGGGACTATTTATATGATTTCTAAGATGGTGGATCCAAAGAAAAACATCAACAAGGAATTGTCTATCCATCATTTGAAATTTCCAAAATCTACTTTCAAGGGCAGCATCAAGGGCGCCATTTTTGTTCTTGTTATTGGAGCCATCATCACCTTATTTGCAGGTTGGGGCTTAGAAATTACTGGAGAGACCTTGGCCAATCGCTGGGGCATGAGTGGAGTTTTATTTGGAGGAACTATTTTAGCTTTATGTACTGCCCTACCTGAAATTTCTACAGGCATTGCTTCTGCTAAAATTAGAGATTACAATATGGCAGTGAGTGATATTTTTGGCGGCAATGCCTTTTTACCCGTCTTGTTTTTAATGGCTTCCATGATTGGTGGAGACGCCATTTTACCCAATCTGAAGCCCTCCGATATTTATTTAACCGTCTTGGGTATTATTTTAACGGGTATTTATATGGCAGGCATGGTCATCCATTCCAAAAAACAAATTTTTAGAATGGGCATCGATTCCTTTATCGTTGTAATTCTATATTTAATAGGCCTTTGTGGCTTATTAGCGTTAGTATAATTTTTAGGAGAAATAATTGAATTATTATTATATTTAACCTAGTCCTTTATTTACTTATTTAAACCGATGCTTATATGAACAGCCGCCGAATTTTTTTAAGAAATGCTGCCATGACTTCTGGAGCTTTAATGACTTCCAATTTATTTGCCAGCAGTAAAATTTTTACCACAGATACTTTAAGAGTAGCCACCATTGGTGTCAATGGAATGGGTTGGGCCAATACTTTAGGTGCCCTCTCCGTTAGTAATGTGGAAGTAGTTGCGCTTTGTGATATTGATGAATCTGTTTTGAACAAAAGAAAAGCTGAATTATTAATCAAGCAACCGAATGTTCCAAAAATTGATACCTACAGCGATTACAGAAAAATATTAGATAGAAAAGACATTGACATCGTAATTGTAGGCACACCCGATCATTGGCATGCACTACAAATGATTGATGCTTGTGCTGCAGGTAAACATGTATACGTAGAAAAACCTGCAGGAAATTCTATTGGAGAATGTAATACCATGATTGCTGCCAAAAACAGATACAATCGTATTGTACAAGTAGGCCAATGGCAAAGAAGTCAAAAACATTTTACAGATGCATTAGAAGTAGTGCATTCTGGACAATTGGGTAATATACGTACCACCAAGGTATGGTGTTATCAAGGTTGGATGAGACCTCAACCTATTGTGCCTAATAGTGCTGTGCCAGCAGGGGTGGATTATAAAACTTGGATAGGACCAGCACCTATGCGGGATTTTAATGCAAGCAGATTCCATTTTCATTTTAGATGGTTCTGGGATTATGCAGGTGGATTAATGACCGATTGGGGCGTGCATTTATTAGACTATGCTATTCAAGGCATGAAGGCAGGTAATCCAAAAAGTGTAAGTGCTTTAGGTGGAAAATTTGCTTACCCAGAATTGGCCGAAGAAACACCAGACACTTTAACTACTTTATACGAATTTGATAAATTCAATTTGGTTTGGGATTCTGCCATGGGTATTGACAATGGTTCTTACGGACGCGACCATGGCATCGCCTTCATTGGCAACAATGGTACTTTGATTTTAGATAGAGGTGGATGGGAAGTGATTGAAGAAAGACAAGCAAAAAATAAAGTAGCCATTCCATTGCATAAAAGCGAAGACAATGGCGTGAATTTACATTGGGCTAATTTTATTGGAGCCATAAGAAACAATACACCCAACAGTTTACATTGTCCTATCGAAGAAGGTGCACATATTGCCACCGTTGCACAAATGGGCAATATTGCGTATCGTTCAGGTAAGAAAGTTAACTGGGATACCAATACAAACTTATTTACCGACGATGCGATTAATAAAGAATATTTCACCAAGGCTTACCATAACGGCTATAGCTTACCTAAAATATAAACTTAAAACAACACAACGGGTTTACCAGTAGAAGGATGCAGCATCAGCTGTGTATCGATATTGAATACTTCTTTGATCAAAATGGCGTCCACGATTTTTTCTGGGGCGCCATTTTTTATTAGGGCCCCATCTTTTAAAAAAAATAACTGGTCTGCATAACGTAGGGCAATATTTATATCATGCACTACACCAATTAAGGTAGTAGTGTCATTCAATAAGGAAACAGCAATAGATAAAAATATTTGTTGGTAATAAATGTCTAAATTATTCAAGGGTTCATCTAAAAATAAATACCGTTGTTCCCCTTTTGGAACTTCCCAAATCTGTGCCAAGACACGCGCATAATGAACTCTTTGTTTTTCTCCCCCACTTAGGGTTTGGTAATTTCTATGCGTAAAACTATTTAAATCCAATAAGGCCATTACTTCTTTTACAATTTTTGCATCTTTTTTAGTTGGATTAAATTCAAAATGTGGGTTTCTTCCCAGCATAACTACTTCTTCTATAGTCATAGGAAAACTCAATTCTGTTTGTTGACTCAATACAGCCCTAGAAGCAGCAAGTGCTAATTTTGTCAAGTTTTTTATGTCCGAGCCATTGTACCTCAGCTGTCCATCAAAATTATTGATCTCTCCACTTAATAATTTTATAAGTGTTGATTTTCCGGACCCATTGGGGCCAATGATTAAATTACAAGTGCCTGGTAAAAATTCAACAGAAATATTGTTCAAAATATTTTTAGTCCCTACACTATATTTTATTTGTTCTGCGCTTATCATAATTACAAATCGTTTTGATTAAAATGATATTTCTTCAACAGAAAAATATACAAGGGCGCACCCACAATAGAAGTAATGATACCAATGGGCATTTCGGCTGGGGCCAATAAAAGTCGAGCACCCATGTCTGCAAGGGTTAATAATAAAGCACCCATTATGATGGAGGCTGGAATTAATTTTCGATTGTCACTCCCAATAAGTAATCTTAATACATGTGGTACAATGAGTCCCATAAATGCAATCACGCCAACAAAAGCCGTGGCCACAGAAACCATGGCCGTATTTACAATTAAAATACCTGTTTTTAATTTATTTACTTCCACCCCTAAATAACCCGCTTCCTGTTCGCCCAATAATAAAACATTTAATTTTTTAGCCTGTCGAAAGGAAATAAAAATACATACCAATGCAATCATGCCAGTCACTCCAACTTGAAACCAGGAAGCCCCAGAAAAACTACCTAAATTCCAAAAACTGATACTTCTTGCCTGTGGGTCTCTAGCGATATAAGTCATCAATCCCACACCACTTAATCCAATGGCATTGATGGCCATGCCAACTAACAATAAAGGAAGTATGGCCACTCTTTTATTATTTTTTGCCAAACTGTAGACCAAATAGGTCGCAGCCAAACCACCCATAAATGCAAATACAGGTACTAAGAAAGGACCCAATATACTTTTAAAAACCGGAGACATAAAAGGGCTTAAACTAAAAACAATGGAAGCTCCAAAAGCTGCGCCAGCACTAGTTCCTATAAGACCTGGTTCGACCACAGGGTTTCTAAATAAGCCTTGCATGAGTACCCCTGATACAGCCAATATAGCCCCTGTAATGGCGCACAATAAAACTCTTGGCAATCTTAATTGTAAAAAAACATTTTCATAAATACTGGCATTCGCTTCACCTTTAGACCAATGTATTAATGCCGCCATCATTTCGGAGGGCAATATTTGTACCGCTCCAAAAGCAATGGCGGCAATCAATACCAATGCTAATAGTACAGTTAAAACAATAAAAAATATTTTATTATTTAGTCGCATTGGTAGTTGGATAAAATAAATGCATCAAACTAATAATATTTTCACCTGTTCTTGGGCCATAATAAGTTAGATCATGTTCTTCAAATCTTAGAATTCTTTTATTTTTCCCTGCCTTGGTTAAGGCTACACCTGGAACACCAGTGATAAATTTATCCATGCTGCCCATTTGATCGTAACCAAAATCGGTAGCAATAATAATATCAGGATTGGCTTCCGCAATAGCTTCTGCACTAATTTGTCTAGCCCCTTTAGCATCATAATGCGCTACTTTAGCCCCAGCCAATTTGATCAATTGATCCCCCACGCCCTTTCTTCCACTCATGACAAAAAATACATTGCTGGCTCTTCCAAAATGGATGATCATTACACTAGGCGTATCTTTTATCGTAATTGTCTTCAAAGCATTGCTTGCATTCGTAATGCCTGCATCCATCAGGTTACAAAGTGAATCTGCTTTAGCACTTACACCAAAAAATGCACCCAACTCTTTCAATAATAATTTTGCACTATCTACCGTATTGGCATTGCCAAAGGCTTTGGCTTTTAAGCCCGCTTTTTCAATTTGTGGCAATACTGCTTCGGGACCAATATCATTGCTGTGTATGACTAAATCAGGTGTTAAAGAAATGATTCCTTCTGGATTCAAGGCTCTATGATACCCTACTGGCTTAATAAGTTTAGCACTATCGGGATAAGTACTACTCCAATCCACACCAATGATGTTGTGTCCCTTTCCTAATGCAAAAGTAAATTCAGTCAAGTGTTTAGATAAACTTACAATTCTTAAATCCTTGGTTCCATCTATTGCTGTATTGTTAAAACGACCACAGGATACGAGCATTGTAAATAGCATCGCACCTAAAATAATTCTTTTCATACTTTTATTTTTTAAAAATTATATTTCAAATTAAGACCTCCATATACTAAAGCCTTTTTAGGCGCAGCCGTATACACATCTGGCATTTGATTGGCAAAAATCATCATAGGATATTTAATGCCCATTAAGTTAGTCACTCCTATATAAATATCAAAATCCAATTTTTTAGATAAGCTGCCTTGATAGCCAATTTTATTGTTCACTAAGCTATAACTAGTAGCATAATAATCATTCATGGATGTAATGGGTGTTCGATCTTTGTAATTATAAGTCATATTGCCATACAAACCAATATTGGTAAAAACATCTACCCCAAGATTGGCCATGTATTTTGGCACACCTGCTACCATTTTATTAGAATAATCTTCGGTCAATACCACCGATTTTTGAATTTTAAAATTATCTCCATAAGTAAAGTTAGAGTAGGTTAAATTGGCAAAAGGTCTAATAGAACTTATAAAATTGTTACTTGATTGGTACAAATTATATTTGATCAAGGCTTCTATTCCATTGTGTATTTCCTTGCCGCCATTGACTACATAAGTGTATAAGGTGGTCGTAGGTGAAGCTGGCGAGACCACGGAAATAGCAGTCATTTTTTTAGAGAACACTGTGTTGAAATAAGCCAACTCGTAAGTCAATTTGTTTTCAAACAATTGACCCTTGGATCCAATCTCAAACTGATCGCCTTGTTCTGGAGACAATACATGATTCAAGCTACCTGTTGCTGGTGTGACCGGTTTTGTCACTGCAGGCGTGGTGATGTAAAAATAGGAACTGGTTGGTGCTTTAAAGCCTGTACTATAAGAAGCATAAATTGAAATTTGCTTATTGATTACTTTATTGATGGCAAAATGAGGGGCCACCATACCTTGATAAGTTGTATCAAAAGTAGCTGGTCTTGTAAGGATGGCTGCATTGAACCTGTCATTTAAATTTAAATGCATTTGGCTAATACCCAAACCTCCTAAGATAGAAAAATCATGCGGCAAACTCAAAGTCCACTCAGAAAATAGATGCTGATTCGTACTCGTTGAATAAACGTTGGAAGTATTTGCATTGATCACCCAATAAGGGTTCACCCCATACACCCAAGTGCTTGCACTATCCAAAGGACTTTGCTTCATATTGTATCCTACTACTTGTGCTACTTGTTGTTGAACTTCAATACCAGTTACCCCACTTAAACTAATCTCATCAGTAAGAGGAAATTTGGTATTGATGGCCGATCTTAAACCATAATTGATGGCATTCTTATCCGTCCATCCTGCAGCAGAACTTGCATTACTATTAAAACCAATGCCATACACCGTAGAGCTAATAGAAACATTTTGGCTATGCGTATACACATGACTAATCCCTGTTCTAAAACTAACTACATTACTATGTCCGTCTCTTTTGATATAATCTGGGTTGCCAGAATAATCATTGTTGTTAAACTGAGTGACTGTTAATTCTCCTGAGCGTTGATCATAACTATTGCTATAGCCTGCGTAAATACTAAAACTATTTTTTAGGTTGGGTTGTAAATCGGCCATCACATTCACAAAATCTTTTTTAGAAGCATTGTGAATGGTATAACCATCGGTTTGTTGATTGCCATAATTCACTAGTAAAGAAGATTTATCTGTACCTGCTTTTAAAGTTGTGGTGAATCTTCTAGTACCATAATCGCCCATCAATATTTGTTGGGTTAAACTTGTTTTTCCTTTTTCTGCTTTTTCACTGGTTAAATTGATGGCCCCTGCTATGGCTAAACCATACAAAGTTCCAGCAGGTCCCTTCACTACTTCCACATTACCAATGGAACTATAATCAATATCATCCATGGTAGTAATGCCTTCTGCATCCGTTAAAGGAATCCCGTTTAAATAAACTTTATACCCCTGGCCATCAAAATTACTGCTGATACCTCTGGTTCCTCTGGTACCATTGCCATAGCCTCTGATGTTTAATTGTTGACCGCCACCTGCCGACCTACGATTCATCTGTACACCGGTCACATTGGTTTGTATGGCATCGTCTAAGTTTAAACCAGTATTTCTATTCAGTTCCATGCTACCAATTTTTGCGATAGAACCGGGTTGATACAAAATAGATTTATTGGGATTAGAAGTATTGGTTACTTCTACATCCATTAAGGACAGTGCAATGGGTGTTAAATAAAAATTATTGTTTTTTTCATTGATGTCTAAAACCTTGTTCAGTGTTTCATAGCCAATATAAGTAATCACAATTTTATCTGCGCCTGTCACTGTCATTGAAAATTCGCCAGCAATATTAGTAGTTACTTTTTTTGCACCCACCGTAATCGAGGCACTTGCTAATGGCTTGTGGGAAATAGCATCTAAGACTTTTCCAGAAAAATTATTTTGTGCAAATGCGTTTTGAAATCCTAGTAAAAATAGAAATAGGATGAAATGTTTCAATTTCATTAAAATAAGAATTAATAAATGTAAAATGAGTATAGCTCAATGCTCCCTAACATTGAGACAAGAAAAATTGGAATAAAAATTAAACCAGTTTTGGAGGGGGTGCATTGATAGGTAATGCAATAGAAAGAATTTCTTGACCGAAGTTAAAATAATAAGTTTTATTTAAAGCAGCCCATCTTGATTGCTCAGTGGAAGGATCAAGGATAAAATAACTAAGAGAAAATTTTAAGGCCTGTTTGCTTTCCTTATTCAAAGGAAGCCCTTCTGTTTTATTATTTAAAGAAACAGTATAATTATTGTACAACTGAGTTTGCATGGTATCGTTGATACAATAAAACCAAGTTTCTCCATTTATTTTTTCTGTTTTAACCACATCATAAAAAATTCCATTCAAGGTAAATTCCTTACCCGCTTCTTCCCAGTCAATCGCCTTCGTATTTTTAATTTGGACCAATTGGTCTTCTGGCAATTGATGCGCCATAGTTTGGGCTATATTTTCCTTATTGATAGCCTGCTGCACCGCATAAACAAGATAAGTACCTATTTGGCTGCTGATGACTAAGAATAACAATATAGAAGATACAATACGCTTCAATTCAATGACTTTTAGGGTCCTAAATTTAAGTTGTTTTTGCTTAGTAGCAGCATAAAAAGCACCATCAAACCCCATTAAAAGATTCCTAGTTATAATTAGCGAAATATTTTTTAACTTCCCTATACAATTCAAGTATATGGCCAACAGACGTAATTTTATCCAACACCTAGGCCTGATGGCAGGTGCATTCTCCGCAAATAGTTTGTTCAATCAAGCGCATGCTGCTGAATTTCAACACCTTAACCTTCAAAAAAAATTAGTCTCTGCCAAAGACTTAGCCATGGATGAAGATTTTTGGTCGGTGATTCAACAAGGCTATACTGTTAATCCTGCCTTTATTAATTTAAACAATGGTGGGGTGAGTCCTAGCCCAAGAATTGTACAAGAAGCAGTGGACACTTTTAATAAGATGACCAACGAGGGCCCCTCTTATTTTATGTGGCGCATTTTGGATCAAGGCAGAGAACCCCTTAGATATAAATTAGCACAACTAGCTGGATGTGATCCAGAAGAAATTGCCATCAACAGAAATTCGACCGAGGCATTGAATACCGTAATTTTTGGATTGAATTTAAAAGCGGGTGATGAAGTCATAGGTACAAAGCAAGATTATCCCAATATGATCAATGCTTGGAAACAAAGAGTGGCCAGAGAAGGATTGGTGTATACGCAACTTAATTTACAATATCCGATAGAAAATGACGAAGAAATTGTGGGTGCTTTTGAAAAAGCCATTACCCCTAAAACAAAAATATTTCATATCACGCATATGGTGAACTGGGTAGGTCAAATTATGCCGGTCAAAAAATTATGTGACTTAGCCAAGAAACATAATATTCAAACCATAGTTGATGGTGCGCATAGTTTTGGTTTGATGGATTTTAAAATCCCAGATTTTGGCTGTGATTATTTTGGTACTTCCTTGCATAAATTTTTATCTGCCCCCATCGGTAGTGGCATGTTGTGGATTAAAAAAGAAAATATAGAAAAAATTTGGCCATTGATTTGCAATGACAACCCTAAAGGCAGCGATATTAGAAAGTTTGAAACCCTTGGTACCAGAAGCTTTCCTATCGAACAAGGAATTGGCGAGGCAATTAATTTTCATACAGCCATTGGTAGCAAAAGAAAAGAAGAACGCATTCGTTATTTAAAAAATTATTGGGCCACACGTGTTCAAAATATTCCTAAAGTAAAAATTAAAACCTCGCTTAAGGATGCTTACTCCTGCGCTATTTGCGGCGTAAGCATTGACGGTATGACCCCTGGTGAATTAGACAACGCTTTATTTAATGATTATAAAATTCATACGGTGGGCATTGTTTGGGAAAATATTAGTTGCGTGCGCATTACACCGCATGTATACACCAGAATACAAGATTTAGATAAGTTGGTGTATGCGATTGAAAAAATTGCAAAAAAAGCTTAGTTCATTTTTTTAACTACCTACAATAAAAAAGCTCGCTTCAATTAAGTTGCGAGCTTTTTTTTGAATAGTATTTTAAGGCTTAGGGCTTTTTTACTGTTGGATAAGTAATTCCCAACTGCTCTAAATAAGTGCCGTATTTTTCTGGTTGATAATAAAATGGTTTCATTTCTTCTCTATATTTCTGCATGATTTCTTTATTCAAATGAATGGCAGGTGGATCAGTGGCAGAAATAAATGGAATGTATTTCACATCCTTGGTTTGCACATTGGTATAATAGGCTTTTGCCTCTTCAATTAATTTAGGATTGGTAAAGCAATCCAATAAAGTCATGGCTGTTGCTTCTGCGCCGGCCAAAGATCCTTTGTGGGCAATGGGTGTAGCCATGGCAATGGCATCTGCCCAATGGTGTCCCTTGGTGCCAGGGATATTGGCAGGAAACCTCAACACAATAGTAGGCACAGCCCAAGAAATATCCGCAATATCATCTGAACCACCACCCCATGAAAAAGCAACAGAGCCTTTTAAGGTATCAATGGTCGTTTTTAAACCATCAATAGGTTTGCCTTCCATGTCTTTTTTAGGCGCTTCCACCAATACTTGCACCGCCTTAGCCATTTGTATGTCTTTATCATCCCAAGTAGGCATGCCCACTTTTTTAATATTGGCATACATGGCTTCTGCTAAAGGCTTATTAAAATGTCCTGGCCATGCCGTGCCTAAAATTTGATGCGTCACCGTTGTACCTGACATCAATGCTGCGCCTTCCGCAATTTTAATACCAGATTCATAGTTGGCTTTAATATCTTCATAAGTTCTTTCTCTAAAATAATACCAAACACTTGCTTTACTTGGCACCACATTGGGTTGGTCACCACCATCTACCACCACATAATGAGAGCGATTGGTGGGTTTTAAATGTTCTCTTTTAAAATTCCATCCAATGTCCATGAGCTCCACACCATCTAATGCACTCTTACCACGCCAAGGTGCACCAGCAGCATGGGCCGCTTCTCCATTAAAATCAAAACGTGCACTCACTAAACCATTGCCTCCATTGTCTCCATAATTAGAACCAAAGTCTCCACTTACATGCGTAAAAATGCAAGCATCAATATTTTTAAAATAGCCATCTCTTACATACCAAGCCTTGGTACCCACCAATTCTTCTGCCACACCTGGCCATATAACAATCGTACCTGGTAGATGTTCTTTCTCCATCATTTCTTTCATCGCAATAGCTGCATAAATTATTACAGCTTGTCCAGAATTATGTCCTTCACCATGGCCTGGAGCCCCTTCTACGATTGGATCTTTGTAAGCCACGCCTGGTTTTTGAGAGGCTTTTGGAATGCAATCAATATCACTACCTAATGCAATCACTGGACTGCCCGAACCCCATTTGGCCATCCAAGCAGTAGGCACATTGGAAATATTTTTTTCAATAGCAAACCCATTTTTTGCTAAAACACTGGTTAAATAAGCAGAGGTTTCAAATTCTTGAAATCCTAGTTCTCCAAAACTAAAAATTTGATCCACCATCACTTGCACATCTTTAGCATGGCCAGCAACACTGGTAGCCAATTTTTGTTTCATCGAGGCAATGTCTTTATCCGTATATTTTTTTTGTGCAAAAGCAGGTATACACATTAAAAATGCAAAACTTAAAAAACATAAATGTCCGAATCGATTCAGGTATTTTTTCATAGCGTTAATTTGAATTTAAGTTACATAAAAATGCGTTAAGAATAACTACTTAGTTTAAAATCATTTTTATCTCAAAAAACCCAATTCATAAAATAATGAATAGCAATCGCTTAGCCTAAAGCCAAGTATATACAACCTATTTAAAAGGTACAATTGAATCTATTTTTTACAATAAATTTTTCGATTGATTTCTAGTAGGCTTTGCAACGCAAAACGGATTTTATAAAATATTTTTGATCCATTACTTTAATAAAAAATTAAAACGGATGCGTCAACTATTTTTATTTATTGGTTTATTATTTTTTTCAAAATCTATACTAGCTCAAAAATTATTTACCAGTTTTCCAAATGTAAACAGTAGTAAAATTCTAGATGAAAAAAATGGCCTGGTATGGAGCTTTGGAGAAACTGTATTTACACAAACACTTGTCCATCCCAGTGGTTTTATCATCACTGGTGGTTTATTACAGCCCAATGCAAGTACAAATGCTGAAATTTCTGCTAGGTTAGAAAATCTAAAAATATACATAGGACCGAATCCTACATTGGATCGTATCAATATTTTTTGTGACGAATTAGGCATAATCATAAAGCGTATTCAAATAGCTGACGCCTTTGGTCAAACCAAGCAAGTACATGAAGGTCCATTTTCTGGAGTCAATTTTAAAACACAGATTTCATTTGTTTCGGTAAATACGGGGATATACTTTATTGTCATCCATTATATTGTGGACAATAAATTTAATAAAATAAAAACTTATAAAATCATTAAAACATAATAACATGAAATACATTTATTATTTTATTGGCCTTGCACTTTCTATATTTTGTTGGCCAATTATTTTAAAGGCCCAAAGCAATAAAGGAATAAATTTTCAAGCCATTGCAAGAAACAATAGTGGCCTTGCTATTCCCAATAAATTATTAAATCTGCGTGTATCCATTAAAACAGATAGCAACAGTAGCAAAAATGAATATCAAGAGACGATGCCAGTAACCACCAACGCCTTGGGATTGTTTTCGATTGTGGTAGGACAAATGGAAACCAATAAAACCATCACCGTGGGTCCATTTGAAAACATCAACTGGTCTAAATCGGATAAATATTTACAAATAGAAGTGGATACCATTGGTGATTTATCTTTTATCAATATGGGTAGTCAAAAAATTAATTATGTTCCTTTCTCTTTTTATGCTGATAATGTAGGTGCTCAAAACATCAATGGAATTATTGGGCTTAGCCAGGGTGGCACAGGCTTTGATAATTTAAAAGACTTGAAAGAATTTTTAGCCATCGACAAAATAAACAATACCCCTGACAGCCTCAAGCCTACCAGCAGCTTAATCACGAGTGCAATCAATACAAAATTAAATAAAACAGATACTACAACTTTAAGCAATCGAATCAATTTAAAATTAAACAGTGCAGATACTATTAGTTTATCCAACAGAATAAAAACAATCGCTAAAACTGATACTAGTTTTTTAAGTGCTAGGATTGATGGTAAATTAAATAAAATAGATACCGCTTCATTGAGTAGTAGAATCAACAAAAAAATTAATATAGGCGAAATTGCTAGTACAGACATTACTGCTGCTTTGGGTTATACCCCAATTAGAGATGATTATGGAAATTTTTACGATACGGCTGCACAGCCTGCCTTGGTTTCCACCGCCACTGCATTAAAATTTTCTTATACTGGCTTAGCCAATAATATCAATGTCAATAATAATACAAGTGGGGTTCCAACTAAAATTACAGTAGTGCATGCAGGTGTTTACAATGTAAAGTATGCCATTCAAATGTTGAAAAATGAAGTTGGCGCAGACATTGCAAGTGTTTGGATTAGACGCAATGGATCTGCCTATTTGAATACCAATGTAAATTTTAATATTACAGGCAGTGGAATTAAAAATTTACTTACAGGTTCCTATTATGTCGACCTCGGTGCCAATGATTATGTAGAATTGTATTACAGTATTAAGAATAGCAATAGCATACCTACAGGAACCTTGTTACAGTCAACGCCTTCTAGGCCTGCAACGCCCTCCGTTTATTTAACCATTGATAGAATCAACTAACCAAAAGGTTGGTCAATGGCAATACTTTGTTTTGAAAAGAAATGTGCGCCATCTTCAGCGATGTACACACAATCTTCCAATCTAATGCCAAATTCACCAGGTATAGAAATGGTAGGTTCATTACTGAAACACATACCCACTGCAATTGGTGTTTTATTTCCTTTTACAAAATTGGTCCACTCGTGTCCTTCTAAACCTATACCATGTCCTGTTCTATGTGGTAAACCTGGAAGTTTATAATTTTTACTAAACCCTCCGTTTTCAATCACGGCTCTTGCCGCTGCATCCACTTGTTCGCAAGGCGCTCCAATTTTCATTGCCGCAAATGCTGCATCCTGTGCTTTTTTCTCTAAGTTCCAAACATCAACTTGTCTTTGACTTGCTTTACCTACCACAATGGTTCTGGTGATGTCTGAGGCATAGCCTTCGCAACTTGTTCCACCATCAATCATGACTACATCTCCTTCGCGAATGGTTTGTGGGGTGATACTTCCATGAGGCAATGCAGAATATTTACCCACTTGCACCGAAGCACCTCCGTTAAAACCAAGTTTCTTAAATGCAGCCGTAATATTATTGCTTAATTCTGTTTGAGACATGCCTGCATGAATGGTGGTAAATGCTGCTTTGTAGGCATCAATGGTGGCATCACTTGCTTTTTGCATGAGTGCAATTTCTGCTTTGGTTTTAATCATTCTGCAACCAGCCGTAATGGGTGTTGCATCGACAATATCAAAACCTGTAGCTAATTTTTTTACGCCATTGGCTATAAAGAAACGAACTCTTTCCTCCATGCCTATTCTACTATGCACAACTCCCTTGTCTTTGATAATGCCTAAGATAACCTCATAGGGGCTTTCATGTTCTTCCCAACATCTTACTTCATCTCCAAAGGCAGTTAGTATTAATTCTCTTGCTCTGTCTTCTTCAAATTTTGGACATACATAAGTGAGTGTGCCTTTTGCTGGAATCACTACGCCAAAAGTTCTTTCACTTTGACCCCAACGCATTCCTGTATAATAAAAACAAGAAACTGTGCCTTCTAAAAAGATAGCATCCATTTTTTCTCTAGCCATCAACTCTTGCGCCTTGGCAATACGTTGCTTTCTTTCTTCTACGGTGATGGGTACGATTCCAGCCACCATGGGTTGTAAATCACGGATGGCCCTAGGTAAATTGGCTTCATTTTCTGCCTCATTTAATCCAGCACCAAAAATACGATTGCTAACGCCCAAGGTACCAGCGGTAAGGGCAGTAAGAGAGATAAATTTTCTTCTATTAAATGACATAGTATAATTTTTTAAAGTGTCTTAAAGATAAGCCTAATTTAATAATTTAAAAGCATTAAATTTATTATTCGATTGGAGAAAAAACATAGCTTATATCATTTAAACCCTGTTACATTGAACCTATTTCGTATTTTTTGTTTACTAAGCTTATTGCTTGGTACTCAAACCATTCAAGCACAAAAAAAGAACGCTGCTATAAAATATTATATCCATAAAGCCATCGATACAATTAAAGTAGATGGTCAATTGACCGAGCAATCTTGGAAAAATGCACAGGTGGCTCAAAATTTTGCCATGGTGCTGCCCATGGACACCAGTGTAGCCAATGTGCCCACTCAGGTTAGAATGACTTATGATGAGCACAATTTATATCTTATCGCTACTTGCTTTAAAGTAGGGGACGGAGTAAATATGGTAGAATCTTTAAAAAGAGATTGGAATTTTTTAAAAAATGACAATTTTATTTTATTTATGGATACCTACGGTGATTTAAATAGTGGTTTTGCTTTTGGTGCGAATGCTGCTGGTGCGCAATGGGATGGGACCATGTTTGAAGGTGGAAGTGTTGATTTAAATTGGGACCATATTTGGACCTCAGCCATTTACAATGATTCTTCCAAATACATTTGGGAAGCCGCCATACCTTTCAAAACCATTCGTTATAAAGAAGGCATCAAAGAATGGGGCGTTAATTTTAGTAGAAATGATTTAAACAATAAAGAAAAATCAAGTTGGGCACCCATACCTAGACAATTTCCAACGGCCTCTCTTGCCTATACTGGTGTCTTGGCTTGGGATGCACCTTTGCCAGAACAAAAAAGTAATTTTTCCTTTATTCCTTACATTAAATCAAGCGTCTCTAAAGAGTTCGCCAACAATGATGGCGTAAAATTAAATGCTCCTTCAAATACAGTGAATGAGTTTGGATTGGATGCCAAAATAAGTTTGAGTTCCTCTTTGAATTTAGACTTGACAGTAAATCCAGATTTTTCTCAGGTAGAAGTGGACAGACAAGTAACCAACCTAAGTCGTTTTGAATTATTTTTTCCTGAGAAGCGTCAATTTTTTTTAGAGAACGCAGATCTTTTTTCTAATTTAGGTTTTGACAATGTTCGTCCTTTTTTCTCTAGAAGAATTGGTTTAAACACCCATATTGATTTTGGTGCTAGAATGAGCGGTCGTATTGACAACAACTGGCGCATTGGTATTATGGATATGAAAACCAGTAGCGACAATGCCAGCTTTACACCCGCTCAAAACTTTGCAGTATTGGCCTTGCAAAGAAAATTATTTAAAAAATCTAGCATTGAACTTTTTTACATAGATAAAACAGCCATTGATTTTAAAACTGCTCAAGAAAACGGAGCCCTTGCAAGCACAGGCAATACCTACAATAGAAATTTTGGATTTGAATATATTTTTGCACCGAAGAATAATACCTGGTCTGGTAAAACTATTTTTATTAAATCTTTTACGCCAGATAAAAGCGGTAAAGACTTTGTGAACGCTGCTAACTTTCAATACAGCAGTAGAAATATTATTGTTTCTTGGCAACATGAAATGGTAGGCAATAACTATAATGCAGAAGTGGGCTATGTGCCAAGAAATAATTATGTAAAATTCAATCCAAGTATTACAAAATTATTTTTTCCTAAAAGCGGATCCATCTTAAGCCATGGGCCACAACTTACTACTACTTATTATTTCAACACCAATATTGAGCTTACCGACAATACCAAATTGTTCAATTATTTAATCACTTTTAGAAACAGGAGTACTTTTGCTTATGTAGTACAAAACGATTATGTAGAATTATTGGCCCCATTTGATCCTACAAGAATTGGAAAAACCCCACTAGCAGCACATACCAAGCACCAATGGAGTAGCACCGGTTTTGATTGGGCATCTGCACCACAACATAAATTTACTTATACGCTAAGCACTAGAGTAGGCGGCTATTATGCCGACGGGCGTTTAACCAGCATCACCGCAGACATTGGTTATAGAATTCAACCTATTGTCAATTTTGATTTGGCAGCCACCTACAATCACATTGAATTGCCACAGCCTTGGGGAAATAATAATTTTTTATTGGTAGGCCCAAAAGTGGATGTAACAATGACCAATAAATTATTTTTTACCGCCTTTTACCAATACAACGAACAAACAAAAAACATTAATTTTAATACCAGGTTTCAGTGGAGGTACAAGCCAGTTTCAGATTTATTCATTGTCTATACCGACAATTATTATATTGGACCAGTCTTTGTAAAAAACAGAGCTGTAGTATTTAAACTAACTTATTGGTGGAATTAAAATATAAATTAACCTTAAAACAATAAAAATGAAAAAGTATTCATTAATAGTTTTGCTTTTACTAGTTGGCTGGATGCAAATAAACGCAGCGGTTCGCTTACCCAATATCATTGGCTCTCATATGGTATTGCAACAAAAATCTACTGTGAAAATTTGGGGTTGGGCAGGTCCTTCAGAAAAAGTAACCATTAAAACCAATTGGGATACGACCAGTTACCAAGCCATTACCAGCAATGGGGCTAAATGGGAAGCCAGCATCAAAACACCTGCAGCAGGTGGTCCTTATCAAATTACCATTAGCGCTAGTAATACCATTGTATTAGAAGATGTATTGATTGGAGAGGTTTGGGTTTGTAGTGGTCAAAGCAATATGGAATGGTCTGGAGATCAAGGTTTAAAAGAAACTTTAGACGAATCGCCCAATGCGACCAATACCTCCATTCGATTTTTTTATGTAGCTAAATCTACCGCTAATTTTCCTCAAGACAATCTAGAAGGAAAATGGATGGTATGCTCACCAGAAGAAATGAAACATTTTAGTGCCATTGGTTATTTCTTTGGTAAAAATTTAAATCAAACATTGCATAGCCCTATAGGTTTGATTAATTCCAATTGGGGAGGCACTCCTGCAGAAACATGGACCCCAGAATATGTCATCAATAATGATGCAATTATAAAAAAAGGTGCAGACTCTTTGAATGAAGCAGCCTGGTGGCCGCATAAAGCAGCAAAGGCCTACAATGCGATGATTTATCCCTTAACCAATTTTTCTATTGCGGGTGTGCTTTGGTATCAAGGCGAAAGTAATACGGGTACCCATTTTGCCTATGAAAAATTATTTAATGGAATGATAGATGCATGGAGACATCATTGGAATCAAAATTTTCCATTTTATTTTGTTCAAATTGCGCCTTTCACTTATGGCAATAAACATGTTGGTGCTTTATTAAGAGAAGCCCAAACAAAAGCAGCCAATCACATTGGTACAGGCATGGTGGTGATTACCGATTTAATTCCAGATACCACCAATATTCATCCTACACGTAAAATTGAAGTGGCGAAAAGATTAAGCGATTTGGCATTGAATAAAACCTATGGCTTGACTAGCATTGCTTGTCAAAGCCCTATTTATCAATCTAGTCAAGTAGAGAAAGACAAAATCACCATTCAATTCAACAATGTACCTAATGGACTAGTAGCCAAAGGCGAGTCCATTACTTGTTTTGAAATTGCTGGTGAGGATAAAATATTTTACCCTGCTCAAGTAAAAATTGTTGGGAGCACAGTAGTGGTTTCCAATAAAAATATTAAAAATCCTTTGGCGGTTCGTTTTGCCTTCAACAATACCGATATGCCTAATTTATTTAACAAAGAAGGCTTGCCTGTGAATTTATTTAGAACAGACAACTGGGAAGTCGATACCGATCCGATAAAAAAATAAAATTAATATGCTTAATGAGAAGAGGTAATGTTTTTAATAAATGTTACCTCTTCTTTATTAAAGGGGGTCCCATCTTTTCTAAAGACATCATGAAACCAAATAGTTGGTTCTGGCGTACCTGGTTTACTACCCCAAGGAAATATGGTATTGCTTTTCCCACTCACTAAACCCCAGTTGATGGCCGCTACATGGTATCTTTTAAAAATAGGTAAGTGTGTCATAAACTTACTATTATTGGTCCTAGCCATATACTCTGTACATATTACAGGTCGTCCAAATTTTATTAAAGTATCTAAACCTTTTTTAAGTTCAATGGTATCTCCATAATTATGAAATGTAATGACATCAGAATTTTCAATTTGATAGGCATTAATCAAGGGTTGCTCAGTAAACCAAACACCTGTTGACAAAGGCTGTGCAGGTCTAGCAGCCCAAGCCCATTCATACATTTTTTTTAACAAAGCAAGTGAACCTAATCCATAACCATTATTGCCTGGTTCATTGTATAAATCCCAAAGCAATATTCTATTGTCATTTTTAAAACTGATTAAAATATCTTTTACATATTTTTCTAAATCTCCCCATGCTTTTGGGTCGTCATGAATTTTCATGGTAGGACTTCTTACCCATCCTGAATTATGCACGCCTGGCTTAGGATCTGGTTGTTTGCCAAGCTTTGCCTCCGGATTCCAACAATCATCTAAGATGCAAAAAATTATTTTTATTTTATTTTTTTCAGCAATGGCTAAAAATTGATTCATTCTATTTTTAAAGCCTACTGCATCGTCCTTCCAAGCAAGGTCATGTAAATAAACACGCATTACATTCATACCAATGCCAGCAGCCATTCCTAATTCTTTATTAATGGTAAGCGTATCAAATGTAGCTGCTTGCCACATTTCTAATTGATTGATGGCAGTACTTGGTAAAAAATCGGCACCCACTAGCCAACCTTGTTTTTGATACCATTGGTTGGCTTTTTGTAGAGTCCATTTTTTTTGCTGAGCAAAGCTGCTAAAACTTAGTAAACTAAGCATGGCTAATAGTATTATTTTTTTCATGCCTCTTTTTTTAATGTGTTAGATGAATTTAAAGCTTTAATTGCAAATAATTGGTTTCGATTTTTTTTAACTGATTGCTTAAAGCTTGATACACTAATTTTTGTTGATTGGTGGGGGCATAGTCGGCGCCCTGTGTTTGACTTTCAGTGGTTATTGCCAACAATCTTTCTAAAATACGTGCAGGGTTTCTAAATACATCCATCCTTGCACCAGTCATGTGCACATCAAATAATTGTTTTTCTATAGTATATATTGCTTGCTCTTTGGCGATGCTTTCTTTGGTATTTATTTTTAATAAGTTGGCTCTTTTGATTTCCATTTGTTCTATCAAAGACAAACAACTGTGAATGCTGGACAAAAGCTGTTTACCCAATACATATTGCGCTTCTATAGCAGCATTATTTGAATTCAAATTGGGATCGTTCAATACTACAATGTTTTGCTTTTGTACCTGGGCATCTATTTTTAAAGCCACTGTATAATTACCTGCTGGCACTTTGATAGGTTCCAATCCTGGGCCAATGTTTAAATCATAAATAAACATTTTTCTACTGCCCACAGAATCCAAATGCAGGTAATTTTTTTGGTCAGGTATGGTTTTTAAATTAGGCAATTCAATGGAAGTATGTGCTAAATTCCAATAGACCCTATTGAATCCTTTTTCTTTGGTGCCAATGATTTTATTGATGGTGTCTCCTTTTTGATTTAAAATAATCACCTGTGGATTTTCTTTTACGCTGTCTGCTAGATAATAATTTATACTTGCCCCATAAGGCGGATTGCTACCTGTCACTAAAGAGTTTTCAGTATGAATACCAGTTTTATAATTAAATCGATAGGCTTGCTTGGGCGCTAACAATTCATTTTTATTTTTTGTTTGTTCTTTACTCCATGCTCTAATGGGGCTGATGTCATCTAAAATATAAAAACCACGACCATAGGTCGCCAATACTAAATCACGAAAGTTTTTTTGAATCGCTATATAATACACAGGTGCGGGTGGTAAATTATTTTTTAATTGTACCCAAGTAGCTCCATCGTCTGGACTAATGTACAAGCCATTATCCGTTCCAGCATACAACAAACCTTTTTGCGCTGGATCTTCTTTGATGCTATGCACAAAAGAACTATTACTTGCTGGAATACCTGCCCCTATTGCTTTCCAGGTTTTTCCATAATTACTTGTTTTAAATAGATAAGGTTTGAAATCGCCCAATTGCTGATAAGAAATACTAATGTAAGCAGTGCCTGCATCAAAATTGGATGGATCAATGCTTCTAATAGTGCCCCAAGGGGCGATTCCTTTAATATTAGCAGATACATTGGTCCAAGTTTTTCCTTCATCTTGTGTAACTTGAATTTGACCATCATTGCTTCCTGTCCATAACACTCCTTGCTTCACTGGAGATTCTGCAATCACATACAAAGTACAACCATCAAAAGTCATTAGGTTGTCTGAATTCATTCCACCTGAATTTTGTTGATGGCTTTTATCATTGGTGGTTAAGTCTGGGCTAATAACATTCCATGACATTCCTTTATTAGAAGTTTTATGTACATATTGACTACCTACATAGACCACGCCTTTCTGATGTTTGGATAAAGCCATGGGATAATTCCAATGCCAACGATATTGCATATCCGCTGGGGCCCAACCATAACCTGCTTCTGGCCAAGGTCTTACATCATGCGAATAACCAGTGCGTACATCAGTGACATCTAATCCTCCATCATAACAACCAGACCAAATAATATTATTGTCAAAAGGATCGGGTTGCGCAAAACCACTTTCACATCCACCTACCCCTTCCCATAAACCTAAAGGAATCGAACCTTGCATACTAATAGCAGCTGTTCGATAAGAATACCCATCTTGTCTATTGCCCATCACATGATAAGGAATAGCATTATCTACGGCCACATGATACATTTGTGCAATAGGTAAATTGATATTGTTCCAAGTTTGTCCTGCATTAAAACTCATATTTAAACAACCATCGTGTGCGACCATAATTCTTTTGGCATCTTTTGGATCAAACCAAATATCATGATTGTCGCCACCTGGTTCATAGGAACCTTCTCCATTAAAACTACGGCCACCATCTTTTGATTCCATAATGGTCACACAGATGGTATACAATTTATTTTCATCTTGAGAAGATACGCGTACTCTTGTATAATACGGTGCACGCTGTGCCATGGAATGGCCTTCATACATTAATTTCCAATTTTCTCCACCATCTAATGATTTATACAAACCAGGGACTTTATCTTCTACCAATGCATAAATGGTCGATGGATTGCTTTGCGCAAAATCGATGGATGTTTTTCCAACTGGATGATGAACTCCGCCTGGTAGACCATTTTGCATGGGTTTCCATGTTTTACCTCCGTCATTGGTTTTATAAAAACCACTGCCTGGACCACCACTATTTAAGTTCCATGTTTTAAGCGCTACCTGCCACATAGCGGCTACTAAATTTTTAGGGTCTTTTGAATTTAAAGACAAATCAATGCAGCCTGTATTTTCATCTACAAATAAAATTCTTTCCCAGCTTTCCCCTCCATTGATGGTTTTATAAACCCCTCTTTCTTGTTGAGGCCCATGCATATGTCCCATCGCAGCTACATAGACAATATTGGTATCGGTAGGATCTACAATTACTTTACTAATTAAAACGGTTTCTTTTAATCCCTTATTTTTCCAAGTTTTACCACCATCACTAGATTTATAAATACCATTCCCATTGGCATGTGCAGGACGTATTACAAAAGTTTCTCCTGTACCAGCCCAAACCTGTTGAGGATTTAGTGTTGAAATAGCCAAGGCCCCAATGGAGGAATTGTCCATCTCATCAAAAATAGGCTTCCAATGCACCCCTGCATCCGTAGTTTTAAAAATACCCCCCGATGCTGCGCCCACATAGGATACCATTGGGTTTCCAGGCTCCCCTACTACTGCAATGGCCCTATTACCGTCGGGCCCAATAAATCTAAAAGGCAGGGCCGAAAACAAGCCTGTACTATTATTCTGTGCCAATACCATCAAGCAAAAGTTTAAACTTAAAATTGAAAAGATTATTTTTTTCATGCTAAAAATTAAATGCAAGTAAGTGAATCAATAGTTGAATTTAATAAATATAACTGGTGCAGGCAAACTCAAATAAACAAAGAATTTTTATTTGTATATTTAGTGTGAAAAATATTCAATATGGACAAGCTGTATAAAAAATTGACTGCACTATTTTTGCTTTTAGTAGCCATTTTATTTTCAAATAATACAAAGGCACAAGTAGACCCTGGTTTATTGGCTGGACTAAAATATAGAATGATTGGGCCACACCGAGGAGGAAGAACTGTCGGCATCACTGGGGTGAACAACGAACCCAATGTTTTTTATATGGGGGTGAACAATGGGGGTGTTTGGAAAACCAACGATTTTGGGCATACCTGGAAACCCATTTTTGATGCTGAAAATACAGGCTCTGTAGGAGATGTAGCTGTAGCTCCTTCCAATTCAAATGTAATTTATGTAGGCAGTGGGGAAGGCATTCAGCGTCCGGATTTATCCATTGGCAATGGATTGTATAAATCTACCGATGCAGGAAAAACCTGGAGCAATATGGGATTGCATGATGCACAACAAATTGGTGGCATCAGTATTGATCCCAACAATGAAAATAGAATTTTTGTAGCCGCCCTTGGGCATCCTTATGGACCCAATAAAGAACGTGGTGTGTATAGAAGTGTAGACGGAGGTAAAACATTGGAACAAGTTTTATTCATCAATGAAAACACAGGAGCTGTTCAAGTATTGGTCGATCCCAATCATCCCAATATTGTCTTTGCAACCTTATGGGCTGCAAGACAAGGCCCATGGGAAAATGGTGCTTGGGATGGCGTAGAAAGTGGTTTGTATAAATCAAAAGATGGCGGTACTACTTGGAATAAAATTAATGGTGGACTACCCACTACTACACAAGATGGATTAGGTAGAATTGGATTTACCATCGCGCCTAGCAATTCCAATAGAATGTATGCAACAGTAGATGCAGAAAAAAATGGAGGTGTTTACAGAAGTGATGATGCAGGCGAAAATTGGTATTTGCTTACTAGTGATAGCAGATTTTGGGGAAGAGGAAGTGATTTTGCAGAAGTAAAAACCGATCCCAAAAATGAAGACCTAGTGTATTCAGCCAATGTAGTGGTATGGAAATCAAAAGATGGCGGAAAAAATTGGGAAGGCATCAAGGGAGCACCAGGTGGAGATGATTATCACCGCATTTGGATCAATCCAAACAATACGCAAATCATTGCCATTGCTTTAGACCAAGGTGCAACGATTAGTGTGAATGGGGGTGAAACATTTTCTAGCTGGTACAATCAAGCCACTGCTCAGTTTTATCATGTAAGCACCGACAATGCATTCCCTTATAATGTATACGGAGGTCAACAAGAAAGTGGATCTGTGGGTATTGCTTCTCGTTCTAATGATGGCAATATTAGTTTTAGAGAATGGCGTCCCGTAGGTGTAGAAGAATATGGTTATATCGCTGCTGATCCCTTAGATCCAAATATTATTTATGGTGGAAAAATTACCAAGCATGATAAAAGAACTGGGCAGGTACAAAATATTTCACCAATTCCAGTAAGAGATGGGAAAGTAAGGTTTATTAGAACCGCCCCTATTTTATTTTCACCTATTGATCCAAAAACTTTATTTTTTGCAGGTAATGTTATTTTTAAAACTACCAATGGTGGTTCAAGTTGGGAAACCATTAGCCCGGATCTAACCCGTGAAGCCTGGGATATACCAGCTAGTGTGGGTGTGTATACAACAGAGGAGATGAAAAAAATGCCGCGTCGTGGAGTGGTGTATACACTAGCGCCTTCCTATAAAGACATCAATACTATTTGGGCGGGCACCGATGATGGGTACATTCATATTACCAAAGACGGAGGTAAGCATTGGAAAAATATTACCCCTCCAAGTATTAGCGCTTGGAGTAAAATTTCAATGATTGATGCCAGTAGATTTGATAACAATACCGCTTATGTTGCTGTGAATAGAATTCGATGCGATGACCAAACGCCACATATTTATAAAACCACCGACGGAGGTCTTAGTTGGAAAAAAATTGTCAACGGATTGCCTATCGAACCCATTAATACAGTAAGAGAAGATGCGGTAAGAAAAGGACTGTTGTTTGCTGGATCTGAAAATGCAGTTTATTTTTCTTTGGATGCAGGAGAACATTGGCAGTCCTTAAGATTGAATATGCCAGCCACTTCTATTCGTGATTTAGTGATTCACGAAGATGATTTAGTCTTGGGTACTCATGGCCGTAGTTTTTGGATTTTGGACAATATTAGTCCACTCAGACAAATCAATGTAAATAAAGAAACTGCTTTATTAAAACCACAAAAAGCAATTCGTGTTCGTTGGAACATGTATCCAGATACCCCCTTACCTCCAGAAGAACCTGCTGGAGAAAATCCTCCAGATGGAGCCATCATAGATTATTATTTAAAAAATGATAATGCTGCGCCACTTGTATTAGAAATATTAGATGCCAAAGGAAACATCGTTCGTAGTTTCAGTAGTAAGGATACGATGTATAAAATTCCAGATCTAAATATTCCTTTGTATTGGATCAGACCTCAACAAATTTTAGCTGCAAGTGCAGGCGCCCACCGTTTTTTATGGGACATGAAGTATGCTCCATTGAATTTACCTGCGCAGTACCCCATTGCTGCAGTTGCACATAATACTGCACCTGAAAGTACCGCACCTTGGGTTTTGCCTGGTAACTATACTTTGCGTTTGAAAGTAGATGGTAAAGTATTGGAACAAGTCATTACCATTGCGATGGACCCAAGAGTAAAAACTAGCTGGATCGATTTAAAAAGACAGTTTGACTTATCTATGATTTGTTATGAAGGTAGAAAAAAATCTGAAGGAAAATATCCAGTCATTAATCGTCAGTTTAGCGCATTATTCAATATATTAGATCATACAGAAATGGCACCAACGCTTTCTACTGAAAAAGCCGTACTTGAAATACAGGCTGCCTTATTAAAAGAATTAAAGAAATGAATCTTAAATTATTAAATAGTTTACTTGTTGGTACAGTGGCAATTTTATTTGCTTCCTGTAAGCCAAGTGCCTTATTAATAAAAGAAAGAAAAATTGATGCTATTCTTTCGGCTTATAAGTCTAATAATAATCCGGGAGCCAGCGTATTGGTTTATCAAGACGATAAAATTTTGTTTCAAAAAGGTTATGGCCTTAGCAAGTCGGACGGAGGGGAAAAAATAACACCTGCTACTAATTTCAGATTGGCTTCATTAACTAAGCAGTTTACGGCCATGTCTGTATTGTTACTTGTAAAGAACAAAAAAATTTCCTTAGAAGATCCATTGACTAAATATTTTTCTAGTTTCCCGGCCTATGGAAAGAAAATTAAAATCAAACATTTACTTACGCATACTTCTGGCCTTATTGATTATGAAGACCTGATGCCTGCGAATCAAATAGAACAGTTGCATGACACCAATTGTTTGCAATTAATGTATATAGCAGATTCGCTTTATTTTCCAGCGGGCACTAAATACAGATACAGTAATACAGGTTATGCTATTTTAGCCTTGATTGTTGAAAGGGTAAGTGGGCAAAGTTTTGCTAGTTTTTTAAATGACAATATTTTCAAGCCCTTAGAAATGAAAAATACATTGGCTTTTGAAGAAGGCAAGGCCAGTATTAAAAATAGAGCTTATGGAAACTCATTAGTGGATGGCGCATGGATACCTACCGATCAAAGCCTAACTAGTGCAGTATTAGGAGATGGCGGCATTTACACGAGTACCCTTGATTTGACCAAATGGATCAAAGCCTTGTGGGACTATAAATTGATACCAGCCACCATGCAAAAAGAAGCCTGGTCTAGAAAAAAAGTGGAAAATGGTACCTTAATTAATTATGGATATGGATGGGAAATTGAAGAGTACAACAATAAAACGCATCCACACCACAATGGAAGTTCCATTGGATTTAGAAATCATATCCTGTTGTTTCCTGAACAAAAATTAATGGTGGTGTTATTGACCAATAGAAATGAAGGAACACCCATCATAGAAGCTAAAAAAATTGCGGACTTGTATTTAAACTATGATACAAGTCCGCAATAAAAATATTTATGGTCTTGCATTATCAAAGACCAAATTGCAAAAAGCTTTTACACCTAAAATAAAACCTGACTCTTCTAAATAAAAATCAGCGGTATGGTGTCCGCCCACTTCGGTAGGATTTTTTCCTTTTTGCATACCTCCTAAACTAAAAAAGAAAGAAGGTGCTTTGTCTCCATAAAAAGAAAAATCTTCCGCAGCAGTCGTCCAACGAGATTCCATCACGTGCTCAGCCCCAGCTGCTTTATTCAATGCACTCAAAGATTTTTTTGCTAATGTAGGATCATTGTAATTGATCATGGTCTGTGTATTGATCTCTATGGTCGCAGTGGCACCTGCACTCTCTGCAATACGTTGCACCACACGACGCATTTTTTCATGTGTTTCTTTTCTCATCGTAGCATCCAAAGAACGAATGGTGCCTAGCATTTCAGCAGACTCTGGAATAATATTGGCCCTAACACCACTGTGTAAAGAACCTACAGAAATCACCAAGGGCGCCTTGGTTAAATCAGATTCACGACTCACGATATGTTGTAAGGCTTCAATAATTTCTGCAGAAATAACAATTGGATCGATACTGCCCCAAGGCATGGCACCATGACTTCCCTTGCCATGCACTACAATCTTAAATAAATCAGAAGAAGCTTGTGCTGCACCAGATTTAAAACCCAGGGTACCTGCTGGCAATTGTGCCGCCATATGTAAACCAAAAATGACATCCATTTTAGGTTTGTCCATCGCGCCTTCTTTGATCATCAATGGTGCTCCACCTTCTTCCCCATTCGGAGCACCCTCTTCGGCAGGTTGAAACAAAAATACCACCGTACCCGGTACATCTTTTTGCATTTGCTTCAACATTTTTGCAGTGGCCATTAAGATAGCCGTATGTGCATCATGTCCACAGGCATGCATGACACCAACAGATTGACCATTGTATTCAGCTTTTACTTTGGAGGCAAATGCAATGGGCGTTCTTTCCACCACAGGCAGTGCATCAATGTCAGCACGCAAACCCACTACTGGCCCAGGTTTGCCACCCTTCAAAATAGCTACTACCCCAGTTTTAGCCACTGGATAATTTACTTCCAATCCAATTGATTTTAAGTACTCAGCAATATAGGCGCCTGTTTTAAATTCACGGTTAGACAGTTCAGGGAATTCATGAAAATGTTGTCTCCAACTGATTAATTGAGGTTCCACTTCATTCAATAAGGCGGTAAAGTTTTTAGGCAATTCTTGTGCGCTCATTTGAGTAGATACCAACAAAGCAACCCCTAGCATTAATTTTCTCATTTTTACAAATTTTTAGAAAATTACAACCATATTCACAAGTATCCCAATAATTTTTTCTAATTTACTAGCATGATTACATTGACCAAGTCCTTTAAATACTTGACCCCCTTTGTATTGTATCTATTGGCCCTATTTGCCTTTAAGGAAACTGGCATCGCCTGTTGGTACACCCTATTGTATACTTTTTTCATCGTGCCATTTATCGAACTTTTTGTAAAGGCCGACCCAAAAAATTTAGATGAGGTAGAGGAAGCCTTGGCTAAAAAAAATAGAGGCTACGATTTTATATTGTACGCCGCTGTTGCATTACAATATTATTCTTTATGGATATTTTTACATGCAGTGCAAGATACCACCATCAGTCATTGGGACTTGGCCGGAAGAATTGTAAGTATGGGACTACTTTGCGGTGCTTTTGGTATTAATGTGGCACATGAATTAGGACATCGCGTAAATAAATTTGAACAGTTCTTGGCAAAAATGCTTTTGCTTACAAGTATGTACATGCATTTTTTTATTGAACACAATAAAGGCCACCACAAACATGTAGCTACTAGCGCTGATCCAAGTACCGCTAAATACAATCAATCAGTGTATGCGTTTTGGCCACAAACCTTAATGGGTACTTATGCGAGTGCCTGGAAAATTGCCAATGAAGAGTTTACAAAAAAAGGTAAATCTTGGTTTAGTATTAACAACGAAATGTTATTGTTCCAATGCATACAAGTCGCATTTGTACTTGGCATCTATTTATTTTTTGGTTTGCCTGTTGCATTGTATTTTTTAATAGCCGCCTTGATGGGTGTGCTTTTATTAGAAACCGTTAACTACATTGAACATTATGGCTTAACGCGTGAAGCTACTGGTGAAAATCAATTTGAAAGAGTACAACCACATCATAGCTGGAACAGCAATCATATCATTGGCAGATTAATGCTTTTTGAATTAAGCAGACATAGTGATCATCATTACTTGGCTTCAAGAAAATACCAAGTGCTCAGAAGTTTTGACAATGCACCTCAAATGCCTACAGGTTATCCAGGCATGATCTTACTTTCATTGGCACCACCCATTTGGTTTAAAGTTATGAACCAACAAATGAAAAAATATCAATTAAAATAAAAATGCTAGCCACTAAATAGTAACTAGCATTTTAACTATTTTCTAGAAAAATTTTACTGTTGTAATTTTATTACAAAGATACCTGTAGGAGAAATATCTCCAGGTCTTAGATTGGACAAATCAATTAACACATCCTTACCTTTTTGCTTCCAGGCTACTTTTACATTGCTGCCTAAAATTGAAGTTGTTGTATTGGTAGGTAATTTTACATCTTTAATAGTAATGTTTTTTTGATAAGCAGGGAGAATGCAATAAAAATCATTTCCTTTCTTGGTAAAAAATGCTTCGATATAAGCAGAATCTTTTTTAGGGACCACTAAATTAGCCACTCTGTAATTGGCCATAAAACTAGCACTACTTTTAGGTGCTTTAATGCCCTCAGACCATTGTGCGGCTTGTTTCCAAGCAGTAGTGCCATAAATAGCTTCACCATTGATGGCCAGCCAATCCCCAATATCTGTAAGCCTTTGCTGCATAATGCCAGGAATGGTGCCATCTGCATTGGGTCCGATGTCCAATAAGAAATTGCCTCCTCTTGACACCAAGTCATTCAACATTAAAATTAATTCATAACTAGATTTATAATCTTTTAGTTGTTCATTTCTATTGTACCCATAAGAAAGTCCCACCCCCTGACTTTCTTCCCAAATAATACTTGCATCCATACCGCTTCCATATTCAGAAGTAGTGTACATCGCACCATGATTTTTCTCCCTGGTATTATTGCCCCATCTGTCATTCACTACCACATTCTCTTTTACAGGAGATTCATTGAATAACCATGCCAACAATGCTGGACTTTGCCAAGCAGTATCAGAAATATCCCATTCTCCATCTGAAAATATAATGGAAGGCTTGTATTTGGTCACTAGATCTTTGAACTGAGGAATCATGTGTTTTTCAACATACTTCTTTTTGTCATGCAACCAAATAGGATTGAACCATTCGTACAAAGAATAATAATAACCCATTTTTAATCCTGCATTTCGTACGGAGTTTGATAAGTCCCCTAACAAATCACGATGTGGTGTACCCGTAACCGCATTCCATGGTCTATTCCAATCCCTGTCTGCTTCTGCACTATTCCATAAAGTATAACCTTCATGGTGTTTAGAAGTAAGTACTACATATTTTGCCCCTGATTTTTTAAATAGATCGGCCCATTGATCAGGCTCAAACATCTCTGCTTTAAACATAGGCTCGAATTGTTGATAAGCAAAACTGCTGCCATAATTTTTATTGTGAAAGGCCAAAAAATCTTTTTGCTTTTCATACAATCTGTACCAATACCATTCTGCATAACTATACCCACTATTAGGCATCACGGGTGCATAAGCTGGAACAGAGTAGACACCCCAGTGAATAAAAATGCCAAATTTATCTTGATTGAACCAAGCAGGAATTTTTCGCGTATTTAATGATTCCCAATTCGCATCAAATTTTTGAGCAAATGAATTTCCAAGTAAAGAAAAAGTTAAAAGGAGCAAGCAAAGTTTTTTCATAAATATGATTGAGCGATGAATAAAAATTAAAAATTATCGGCGTCGCGGTAAGCTTTGATCAAGGCCAATTCACCGTCTTTTCCAGCACCTGCTTTTCCATGCTCCATCCCTAGTACTCCTTTGTAACCCTTACTATGTAAGTGTTTGAAGATATTGTGGTAATTTACTTCTCCTGTACCTGGTTCATTACGTCCAGGGTTATCTCCAATTTGGAAATAGCCAATTTCATTCCAACACTTGTCAATATTGTTGATCATATTACCTTCATTTTTTTGCATGTGGTACATGTCAAATAAAATTTTACAAGAAGGGCTATTGATGGCTTTACAAATGGCATAGGTTTGATCCGAACGACGTAAAAATAAATTAGGTGTATCACTCAAAGGTTCTAAAACCATCACTAAATTATGTTTTGCCAATAGATCAGCACCTGGTCTTAAACTTTCAATTACATTGCCTGTTTGAATATCAATGGGTAAATTTCTTTCAAAATTCCCAGGCACTACTGTTATCCAAGTGGCATTGGTTCTTTTAGCCACTTCTACTGCTTCTTTACATGAAGCCAGAAATTTATCTTTCCATTCCTGTGTACCAGTAGTTAAATTTATTTTATCATTACTAGAATAATTCAACACAAATACACCCATATGCATGCCTAAGGCAGCAAGGGTGTCTCCAATTTTTTGTTGCATTTCGGGAGTTCTGCCCATCATCCCATTGTCTTCAATGGCAGTAAAGCCTATACTATGTGCATATTTTATTTGATCAATGAAATTAGCCCCAGCCAAATTTTCAAACATGCCATCGTGAATACCATAATGTAATTTGTAAGGGGTGGTATCTAACAAATCATTGGTCTTTGTATTTTGAGCCAGTAAACTACTGCCTGCCAATAAAGACCCGCCCACCAAAACATTTTGTTTTAAAAAATTTCTGCGTTCCATAGTGTTGTATTTTTAATAACTTAAATTTAAGCATTAGTATCAATAAGAACAAGTTTGAAAGCACTCATTTACACCATTGTCCTGCTTGTATTTTTTACCCTGCCTTTAAGCGGTCAAAATAAGAAATACCTGTTTACTCAGACTAAAATGGGTTCCCCTTTTAACCTGCTATTGGTAGCCAATGATTCCTCCAAAGCCTCCGCTATTGCCCGTGATTGTTTTAGATTAATTGATTCCCTTAGCCAAATTTTTAGCGACTATGATTCTAGCAGTGAAGTAAGTAAAATCAATGCCCAAGCGGGTTTTAGACCTATTACCATGAGCCCTGCTATGCTGGATTTAGTGCTTCAATCAAAGCTAGCCTATCATAAAAGCCATGGTGCTTATGACATTAGTATTGGGCCACTTAGCTTGCTTTGGAGAAAGGCAAGAAAAATAAAAACATTCCCTGCAGATAGCAGTATTGAAGCCGCTCGAAAATTAGTAGGATTTAATTGGATTCAAATTGATAGAAAAGCCTCAACCATCTACCTTCCTAAAAAGGGTATGCGGCTTGATTTTGGTGGGATTGCAAAAGGCTATATTGCTCAGTGGGTCATCGATTATTTAAAAAATAGAGGTATTCAAGAAGCCTTGGCTGATGCGGGGGGTGATATTTCCATGAGTGGGGCTCCTTTAAATTCAAAAGGCTGGTGGGTGGGGGTAAATATCCCCGAAACCACTGATGATTTATTGGACCATCAGCTCCAACTAGCAAATATTTCAGTGGCCACTTCGGGAGATGCTTATCAATACCTGGAGAAAAACGGGGTCAAATATTCACATATCATCAATCCAAAAACAGGCTATGGCGTAAGCTGGCTGCGCAATGTGACCGTGATTGCACCTCAAGGAGCCACCGCCGATTGGATGGCCACCGCCTGCAGTATTTTGCCTTTGAAAGAAGCAAAAAAAATAGCCTTGGAAAATCATGCCCAATTATTGATCAGCTCCATACAAAATGGAAAAATAAAATTTTACAGTACCCCCTCCTTCAAAAAATATTGGCACCCAATCAACACAAATCAGCAGTAAAAAAATGGTATTGTTTAAAATATGTTTTATCTTAATAGACTAAAAAAAGAAAGTGAAAAAGAAGGCCTTATTAATTTTTATTTTTTTGTTAAGCATCTATGCAAAGCCAATCATTGCTCAAGAAAACAATAATCAAACTAATACTATTAGTTTTATAAATTATAGTCAAAAAATAAATGGTAGCAATTTTTCATTTAAGATGGTACCCATTCCTTCAGGAAGTTTTACCATCGGTAGCAATGAACAAGAGAAAGGTCGTGGCCAGGAAGAAGGACCCAACAAAGAAATTAAATTAGACGCTTTTTGGATGGGTGCCTATGAAGTAACCAGAGATGAACTAGATGTATTTTTAAAAGATGAAACCACCAGCCAAAATGTAAATGTAGATGCCATCACCAGACCTAGTCCTCAGTACGTAGATTTAAGTTGGGGCATGGGTAAGGAAGGGGGCTATCCTGCCAATAGTATGTCACAACGCAATGCCATCATGTATTGTAAATGGCTGTATGAAAAAACAAAAGTATTTTATCGATTACCTACCGAAGCTGAATGGGAATATGCTTGTAAAGCAGGTACCAAGACCGCTTACTTTTTTGGTAATGAAGAAAGAGATTTAGACAAGTATGCCTGGTATGAAAAAAACAGTACGAATACTTTTCACAAAGTGGGACAAAAATTACCTAACCCTTGGGGTTTATATGATATCTTAGGAAATGTCTTAGAATGGACCTTAGACCATTATGATCCTGTTGCTTTTGAAAAAGTAAACAATCAACAATTAAGTATTGCACCCAATGAAGCCAAGTATCCTAAAACATTAAAAGGAGGAAGTTATTTAGATGCAGCTATAGATTTAAGATCGGCCAAAAGATTTCATTCCGATCCTATTTGGAATCGACGAGATCCACAAATACCAAAAAGTAAATGGTGGTTAACCGAAGCAAAGCAAGTGGGGTTCAGATTGGTAAGACCATTGAAAACACCAAGCGAGGAAGAGATCAATCAATTTTTTAAGTCCTATTTAAATTAATAAACCAAATATTACCATTATGAACACAGCATTTTCGGGGAAAAATTCAAGAAGGGAATTTGTAAAAGGAAGCAGTTTGCTTACTGGAGGCTTATTGGCTGCGCCACTATTGTCCAAAGCCAATTTCTTTTCAGGATCAGACGATGTCATTAAAATTGCAGTGGTAGGTTGCGGCGGAAGAGGCACCGGCGCTGCCATGCAAGCATTATCTAGCAAACAAAATGTAAAAATTGTTGCGATGGCAGATGCCTTTAAAGATAATTTAGACAATTGCCATAAATCTTTAACAGAAGAAATTAATAATAGTATTGGTTCATTGGCACAAAGATTAGATGTGCCTGAAGAAAGAAGATTCACAGGTTTTGATGGTTATCAAAAAGCGATAGCACTTGCAGATGTAGTCATACTAGCTACCCCTCCTGGTTTCAGACCCATTCATTTTGCAGAAGCCATTAAGCAAAACAAACATGTATTTATGGAGAAGCCTGTGGCCACTGATCCAGCAGGGATTCAAAGTGTACTCGCTACTGCGGCAATTGCCAAGCAAAAAAAATTAAATGTAGTGGTAGGTTTGCAAAGACATTACCAAAATTCTTACCGTGAACTATTTAAAAGAAAAGATTTGATTGGAGACATTACTTCCGCACAAGCCTGGTGGGACAATGATGGTGTCTGGGTAAGACCAAGAAAATACAGTCAAACAGAAATGGAATACCAAATGCGCAATTGGTATTATTTCAATTGGCTCTGTGGCGATCATATCACTGAACAACATATCCATAATTTAGATGTGATCAATTGGTTCAAGGGCGGCCATCCAGTAAGAGCACAAGGTTTTGGTGGACGTCAGGTAAGAAAAGGAAAAGAACATGGTGAAATTTTTGATCATCATTTTGTGGAGTTTGAATATGCCGATGGTTCTATTTTAAATAGTCAGTGTAGACATATACCAGGTACGATGAGTAAGGTAGATGAATTATTAGTAGGCACGAAGGGAAAAATATTTTGTGGTGCAGCAAACATTAAAGATCATAGTGGTAAATTAATTTATCAGTACGATACTAAATTGGAAAACAATCCTTATCAAACAGAGCATGATGAATTGTTTGCAGCCATTGCCAAAGGGGAGTATAAATATGCCGATGCAGAAAATGGAGCAAGTAGTACCATGACTTCTATTTTAGGAAGAATGGCTACCTATACTGGACAAGTAATTGAGTGGGATAAGGCTATTAATTCAGGTATTGACATTCATCCAAAAAAATACGATTGGAATGCTGAACCTCCGGTACTTCCTAATGCAGATGGGTATTATCCAATTGCCATACCAGGAGTGACTAAATACTTTTAGTAGTAAAATTTTACAACCCCTCTAATAAAACCCTGAGAAAATTATTCTCGGGGTTTTTATTAAAAGATGAGTAAGAAAGCTTTATACTGAGCGGCCATCGATTTAATAAAATCAGTAAGCTTGTATTTATTTAAAACTTCGGAAGAAGTATCTGCTGCACCTTGTACCAAACCTATGCAACTTGGTTTGCCGCAATTACAAACAAATTGTTGTGCAATTTTCCATTCGGTAGCTGGATAGAAAAAACGTAGCTCATCCCCTGCTGCTATATCAGCGATGCATTCTAATTGCATGGTCATCGTATTAAACAAAACATTGGGTTCGCAACAATGATTTACATATTGCAAATATTCAGGGAATAGATGAATGTGTTTGGTTTCACTTATTTGAACTGTTAAATAATTTGGTGTGTCTACTATTTTAGAGGCATCAAAAGCAACAATATTTTCACCTACTTTAAAGGAAGCATTGGCAAATAAACCTTGCTGGTTATTTACTTTGTTTTGTTTTACTTCACAGTTTTCATGTAGGCTAATAGTGACAAAATCATTTGAATTTTTCTGTAAAGACATAGATTAATATGGGTTTAGAATACTAATTTATCAATTAATAGCAGCGCACAAAAAAGTTCGTATAACTATTTTTCCACTATTTCTTCTTAGTCACCACCAGGGTAATGTCATCAGGATTGTGTTGTCCTTCTAACCATTCATCCACAGAAGCCATCAATGCATCAATCATACCTTGAGCAGTTTGATGGCCATTGTCCTGAATAAGCTGCTTTAATCTATCATAATCATACATATCACCAGCTAAATTGGGTGCTTCTGGAAGGCCATCAGACAATTGTACTAGTACATCTCCCTGTTCAAATGGAATATCTTCTTGAATAAATTGTTCTTGTTTCAAGCCCCCTAATGGAAGGCCATTGTTCATAAAATCAAGCACTGATTTGTGCTTGGCTTTATACAAATAGATAGGTGGCATGGCAGCTGAGCTAATCAAAATGTTGCTGGTATTGACTTGAGCAATATTTAAGCTCATTCTTAAAGTGCCTAAATCTATTTTTTTAACCACTTTATTTAAGCGTTCCAATATTTTATTAGGGGCTTGAGCATCAATGCCATTCAATCCAGCCTTGGTCACGGATACCATCATGCCAGAAGTAACCCCATGGCCAGTAGCATCTCCACATACGCTATAAATAGAGCCATCCTCCTGCGGGAAAAAGTCATAATAATCACCCCCTACTTCTGTAGAAGATCTTATAAATGCAGCAATGTCTAAATCGGATCTTTGAGGTACTTGCTTGGGCAACATACTTAATTGTAAATCCCTGGCAGCTTTAAGTTCATTGTTCTTTCGATCTTCTTCTCTTTTACGCGCACGTTCTTTGCGTGCTTGTCTATTGTATATAGTATAACTCGTAAAGCCAATAATAAAGAACAGGCTAAAACCAATGATTAATTTTTTTCTTCTTGACTCTTCTTCTTCTTTCTGTTTTTGACGAAGCTCTTCATTTAAAGTAATATTTTCTACTTCATTCACCTTTGATTTATCAGACAATTCTTCTTTAATTTCATTGCTTATTTTTAAATATTTAAAAGCACTATCCGTTTGTTTTTTTTCTTCGTAAATATTGGATAAAAGTTCACTTGTTTTTAAAATTCCAGTGGTATAGGTAAGTTGATTGGCCATTTTAAAAGCAATATTTCCAAAATAAATTGCACTATCATATTGTTTTAAACCGAAAAATGCTTGCGCATATACATCATAGGCTTGTGCTATATCTTTAAAAATATTATTTTTTACTAAATAAGGAAAACCTTCTCTTAGGTAATTAATTGCTTTTTGATACTCTTTTTTATGTACATATGCATCTGAGAGAATATAATAGGTAAACCCATATTTTTTTTCTTGTGCTGCTTTTCTATTATAATCTACAGCCATTAAGCCATATTTTATAGCAGAATCATACTCTTTGATAGCATTATAACTACCTGCAAGCATGGCCACTGGATTCCATAAAACTTTGGAGGCATAAGTAGCTTCCATGATGGTAGCACTGCTTTTATCTAAAACTTTTTTTACTTTAGAATAACTACCTAATCCTTGATTACAAAGCAGTTCAATATCCTCTGCTGTCAACCCTATGTCTGCATCAAGCTTAAATTCATCTTGTTCTTTTTTTGCCAAATTTGAATAGTATAATGCTAAAGAATAATTACTCTTTAGCATCACATATATTTGAGCAATATAAATATGTGTATTTATTTGTAATAACTTAAAGTCATTTGATTTAGTATACGCTTCTGCTTTCTTACAAAAATAGATAGCACTATCCCCATTTTTAAAAAAATAATAAGAAGCAGCTTTTAAATATAAATAGGCCTTGTCTTTTGACTCAGGTAAATTGTCTATTAAAGCAATGCTATCTTTAAAAGAATCGGTTAACTCATTAAAATTAAAATTGTATTTTTTCTCTTGTGAAAATCCATGATTAGACAGAAAAGTAAAAACCAATAAAATCAAAAAATATTTTTTCATAATGCGTTTTTAATATATTATTTTTTCTTAGTCACTACCAAGGTAATATCATCTGGATTACGCTTACCTTGCATCCACTCATCCACCGATTTAATTAAAACATCAATAATTTCTTGTGCAGATAAATGACAGCTT